>Ga0116144_10000726_pt1 | contig 43137 bp, 35 predicted proteins | sample AD_UKC035_MetaG_FD_89746 | JGI IMG/M metagenome (GOLD analysis project Ga0116144, IMG submission 89746) | Active sludge microbial communities of municipal wastewater-treating anaerobic digesters from USA - AD_UKC035_MetaG | ecosystem: Engineered > Bioreactor > Anaerobic > Digestate | place: USA...
TATATTCACGCTCTTTGAAGGGCTTGACCGCCAGGGACCGGGAAGTGACGCCTGCACAAACCGGATGTTCGATATCCTGTCCCCTCCTGATGAGGCCCTGATTCTTGATATCGGTTGCGGTGCAGGCAGCCAGACACTTGCCCTTGCCCGACAGTGCAGGAACTGCCATATCACGGCTGTTGATATCCACCAGCCCTACCTTGATACACTCCGGAAAAGGGCTTATGCGGAAGGGACCGGTGCGCGGATTGTCACCGTTTGCAGATCGATGGACGATCTCCCCTTCTCTCTGGAACATTTCGATGTTGTCTGGGCTGAAGGATCGATCTTTGTGATAGGATTTGAAAGGGGGCTGTCGTACTGGAAAAAGTTCCTGAAGACAGGAGGCTCACTTGCGCTCACCGAAATGGTCTGGTTTACGGACAATCCGCCTGAGGAGATAGCAGCATTCATGGAGGATGCGTATCCCGTCATCACCTCTATCGCCGGATGCAAACAGATGATAGATAAATCCGGATACGATCTCGTCGGAAATTTCAGCCTCCCTTCCGAGATGTGGTGGAGCGAGTATTACACTCCGCTCCAGATCAAGCTTGATGGGATGGAGGAAGAGTATGCTCAAAATCAGGATGCCCTCGCCCTTATTGATATGACCCGGAGGGAGATAGCACAATTCCGGAAGTATTCTGATTATTACGGGTACCATGCATTCCTTCTCAGAAAAATCTGAGTCTCATTAACAGACATCCGGAAAGAAACGCTAGATATAACTTTTCAGATTTTTTAACTTGGATCTTCTCTGGAGTGGTCGTGCATGATACTGCTGGAAAAAATCCTTCAATATTCTTACCTCTTCAGGTGTGATATCGAACGTAGACACAGCTTCCCCGTCTTTCAGGGTAACTTGGCAAGTACTCATAGCAGGGGTTTACCCTTCATCCTCCTACTTAAAATTTGTCCTGACTCATAATTGAAAAAAAGTTCAGTGGATGATCACGCTTGCTTCCTGATCGAAAGGGTTCGTCCTCAGTGCAAGGGAGAAGAGGTACGGGTAGTGTTGTTTCTGATAACGCATGTATTCAAGCCACTGGATGATCAGGAGATGATATGCCCTGCAGATGTCTCTTGTGAGATGCTGCTGGTCGTTTACGGGAAGACCAGTGAGATCTTTTCTGTGGGTGAGTTCGCTGGTAAGGTGAAAGACCGCCTGGAGCATATCGGTAAATGATTCGTGCTCGATAAGGAGGGGATTTTCCAGCAGGCGCATCAGAAAATCCTCCTTTTCGATGAGGAAATTCCGCAGTCCCGACAGATCGATGTCCTCGATCATCACCATGCAGGGGTATTTGGACAGTTCAGCACCCATCCATGTAAAATCCTCCTCGCTCCAGCTCTCTGATATCCGTAGGCTCTTTCGTACCGAATCCATCTGCGGATCGCGATCCGAGAAATAGGCAAGGAGGCTGGTTCCCACAGCGGAGAAAAAGGTACCGATCACCATATTCAGTTTCTCAAGCCTCATTTCCCGATCACGGTTCTCAAGCAGCTGGTGAAGAATAAGGGTCACCAGAAGGACTTCAATCGGCAGGAAGGCAAGATCACCCAGGAGAAACATCCCGATGTGGTGGGGATCATGAAAGATAAAAAAATGAAGAATGTAAAGTACTGCTGTTAGAGTGATAAGGCCTATTGCGAGCATCAGGGTCCATTTCTTATCAGACATGGGTGATCACTATGATTACCAGTAACCTGATTATCATTTTGAATGCGCTATAGTCGAGGCACGGCTATTGCAAGGTGGATTGGGATGTATGCTTTTTTCTCAAGCCCCACCAGTGAAGCAGGAAAGGAACCAGGCCGATGAGACCGGCAATCATTACCATCATCATGACCGGCTCCTCCCTGAATACAAGGAATGCCACGATCAGGGCAGTGGCCAGGTTCCTTGGTGCGATGATCACCGCAATGATTCACCAGGCTGCGGGTGGCTGCCGGTCGGCCAATACCTTTGGATCAGTGATTACCCATTAAAACCTCTTGAGAAGCCCCCATGGAACGTCATTCCACAAGTGCCAGTGGATTCGCATATCCAGTGAAATCCCTCCGGCCTTTTCCCCAATTATGATCGACCGGACGGCGGTCACCAGTTGGTTCATCCGGACCCTTATGCATAAAGTGTGGTTTTTGGTGCATACCGGAAGTGTGGTTTCAAAGCTGGACAGAACTATGAAACCTGATGCCGAGGTCCGGGGCAACTCAGAAAAACCGTGGGTTCCGGGCTTCGAAACATTAACATCATTCCTGACTGATGTATTTGGCACTATGTGGAAGGCAGTGGAGGTGGAGACCTGGGTAGCAGGTCGGAAATCAAGCCTCGAAGAAGCCCGGGTAACCGTGACCGAGATCATTGAGAGAGTCAGGAGGGATGGCGATACAGCCCTCCGGCAGCTCTCCCGCCACGTCGAACTCACTGAGATCGCGGTATCTGATGAAGAACGGGAAGCTGCATATGACGCTGTGGATGAGAAGATCATCACCAGCCTTGCCGATGCAAAAGACAGGATAGGGCACTTCCATGAGCTGCAGCGGTCAAGAGATCTCTGGCTGGAGGAGGTCGAACCCGGTATCGTGCTCGGGATCAAGACGACGCCCCTCCACCGTGTCGGGCTTTATATTCCCGGGGGCAGGGCTGCGTATCCTTCATCTGCACTGATGTGTGCCATACCCGCACGGGTGGCGGGGGTGCCCGAGATCTGCGCGTGCTCTCCACCCCCGATCAGCCCGATGACCCTTGTTGCCCTTGACCTTGCCGGAGTGACCGAGATCTACCGGTCAGGAGGTGCACAGGCCATCGCGGCGATGGCACTTGGTACCGGGACTATTCCACCGGTGCAGAAGATTGTCGGACCGGGAAATATCTACGTCACCCTTGCAAAGATGATGCTCCGGGAGCATGTTGAGATCGACTTTCCGGCCGGTCCAAGCGAGATCGGAATTATTGCGGACCACACTGCCGATCCACGGATTGTCGCTGCCGATGTCCTTGCCCAGGCCGAGCATGATCCGAATGCTGCCTGTATCCTGATCACCACCGATTCAAATCTTCCAGAAAGGGTTGGCCGTGAGGTGATAGATATGACCGCAAAAGCCCCCCGGAGAGAGATCATTGAGCAGGCGCTGAACAATTCAGGATATGTCGTGGTACGTGACCTTGCAGAGGCGATTGCCGCTTCCGATGCCGTCGCTCCCGAACACCTCTCCATCCAGGTTGCTGATCCACTGCCGGTCGTGATGCGTGTGCAAAATGCCGGGGCTATTTTTGTCGGGCGGTATTCTGCCGTCGCCTGCGGGGATTATGCCGTCGGGACCAACCATGTGCTTCCGACAGCGGGGTATGCAAAAACGTACTCGGGGCTCGATGTCCAGCATTTCTGCAAGACTGCCTCCGTTGAGATGATCTCCCGTGAAGGTCTCGAAGCGATAGGCGACACGGTCGAGACTATCGCCGATGCCGAAGGCCTGCATGCCCATGCAGAGTCCGTGCGGGTCCGGAGACGAAGGAAATAGAGCAACCAAAGGAATTCGTGGATGATGCCATATGGGGAACTTCCCCCGACTCTCTTCTGATTCAAAATCCGGGCATCACGGATAAGGGCACAAATTCTTCACTGGTTTTAAAAATCAAGGGATAGTTGGAAATATACGGTATGATTGGATTTGCTCAACCAAACAGACTATCATAGACCAGGGACTCTTCTCAGGATTGATACCTTCATTCAATCAGGGTGACCTTCCCTCCCGCGAATCTCCAGGAATCATTCCTGCAGGAGGGGATGGTCCCCGGATTTGCCCCCTGGAAAAGGCTACTATTCATCTGTCAGACGAAAAGTAATCGGATAAAACCATTCTCATTTATCATATCCGGGCAGAGAACACCCACATGGACATCGTGGCGGCTCTCTGGCCCTTTTTTCTTCCTCTCATTGCGTTCCTCGTTGCACTGATCCACATCCGCTGGAAACAGTGCACCGGGTATCGGGCAATCGGTGCAGTGCTGATGTGGCAGCTCGTCATCGGGCTTGGGCTCGGATACCTCTGGGCAGGCCTGGGCCACCTCATGATGCCGGACAGCATCGCTGGATCGATCGGATGGCCTGCTGGCAGCCCGTTCCAGCGGGAAGTCGGGATGTGGGATCTCTCGCTTGGAATCGTTGGAATCCTCTGCCTTCTGTTTCGTGATGAAGGGTTCTGGACCGCAACTATCATTGGGACAGGGATATTCTCAATGGGTGCTGGACTCGGCCACCTGTATGAGCTCTTATTCCATGGCAACACTGCGGTGGACAATGCAGGTGCGGTGATGTATATGGATCTCTTCTACCCCCTCTTCCTTGCCGCCCTGCTCATCCTGTATCATACGAAAATGAGAGAGGCACGTATGAAGGAGGGATTCACTTGAAATTATCCGCACACATCGCCATGGGGTTTATCCTGGGAAGTCTTTTTTTTGGAGGTATATTCGGAGGTATTAGCGCGGCAGATTGTGCATGCAGCGCACCGATTAATACGACAGCAGACAACGATTTTGAGGGGATGGCAGCACCCCCTGCCATCGCGTATGAAAACCACACCATCTCGTTCCGGAATAACTGTTCAGAATCGGTTTGGATCGCTGCGAACATGGGACCCAATGGCCCCCCATTTGTCCTGAATAATGTGTCACAGGGGCGGGGCTGCACCGGTTGCAGTTGTTCGGGAGCAGCAAAGGACGGCTGGAAGGAAAACCTGACCTGCTGCCCCTCGATCAACTGCACGCACCAGTCCTGCCCGAATTCGAGCTGCAGCTGCGGGGTTGATCTGCCAAATGGGGGGGGGTTTGAAGTGCCTCCCGGGGTGCCGGTGAACTATACCGTGCAGGCTGATCCGCAGTACGGGGGCAATGCGGCTCTCTTTCCAAGGTATGGCTGTTCTCTTTCTCCCGATGGGATGTACCTGCAATGTGATACCGGCACCTGTTACGTCCAGGGCACCCCTGGAACACCTCCCGAGGGAATAGTCAGGTGTGGCGGGGTGCCGCCCAACGGGCCCCCTGACCAGAGTCCCCAGCTCCCAACAACAAAGATGGAGATTTTTTTTGCCCCCTCCAACTGGAGCCAGACTGACAGTGATTATTACGATGTGAGTCTTGCCGACGGATACAACATTCCTGTGCAGATCGAGCCGGTGCCAGGGACCTACTGGACTGGCGGAACTGCACACAACTGGTGTATCAGAGCCGGAGGCACAACGGACCTTCTCGAAAAGATCCAGCAGCCGGAATATCGCAATCTGAGTGCAACGATGCTTGTTCTAGGGAATAACAGGCCGGTCGCCCTCTGGAGCTCATGCAGCTACGAGACCCAGGTGAACAAGACGGGGCCAGGCCAGGCAAATGCCACCACGACCCCAGGAGAGGGAGAGCCGATCTGGAACCTCTCCTGCTGCAAGGCAGCCTGCGGAACCGAGAAGACATGTCCCATTGATACCCTCCCCGAGGATCACCGGACAAGCCAGTTCTTTGGGACCTTTTATGACCACACGTATACCTACCAGTATGGCGATGATCAGGCCAATATCCCCTGCAAGGGAGAGAAATCCAGGAAGCAGCTGACCAGCTACCTGATCACATTCTGCGGAGGAAGAATGCTCGGATCAGCATATACGCACCTTGTAAATGTCAGCCCGGGTATCCCCGCCACGGTACATGAACCCGCTATCGGGATCGATCTGACCATCTATGGTACCGAAAAACGGGTACACCAGCGGGTGACCATCCTGACGTTCGAGCCGGATCACCCGCCCCGGAACTTCACTCAGCCTCTCTCTCCAATTGGCCCTTACTACGAGATCTCATCCAATATCCCTGATGCTGAGATAACCGGGATGGAGATCAGAGCCCACTACCAGGATCTTGGTAGTACAATTGACATGGACAATCTCAGGCTGTTTACGTACAACGGAACATGGAATCCCCTCAGTCCCGGAGGCATTGACTACCAAAACCAAACCATCTGGGGGCTGACCAACAATACCGGTGTATTTGCGATCGCAGAGCATAAACCGCCAACGATCAACGAGATCGGATATACCCTGCCAGACGAGAGAGATCCCCTCACCATCAGGCTCACTGCCGTTGTTTTGGGAACAGATCCTCTTACCTATTCATGGGATGTGAATAGTGATGGGATTGGGGATTACTCACTGGCAGATCCGGTTCATACTTTTGATCACCCGGGAGAATACCAGGTCGGGTTGGAGGTGACAGATGGAAGCGGATATTCCAGGGAACAGCTTGCTACGGTTCTGGTATCGGAATATGCCATTCCCCTAGCTCCCGGCTGGAACTTTATCTCAATACCAAAGCGGCTTGATCCCGGTCGCGCCTCTGCCGGGATCGCTTTCAGACCGGTGGAGACCACCATACGGGCAATCCTGACCTATAATGCTTCATCTGCGATGTGGGAGAATATTGGTGCGGAATCGATTGTCATTCCACAGACTGGATTCTGGCTTAAATCGGGACAGGCTACCACTCTTCCTCTCATATTCGATAAGAACCCGGCGAGTGTGCCTCCTGTAATTCACCTCGCCCGGGGATGGAACGCAATCGGGCTAGGTGAGAGCGATCCGCTCGCTGCATCCCTGGCGCTCCAGGCAGTTGAGGATTCCTGGACCATACTGATACCCTTCAATAGAACCACACAGGGATACGATACTTCCATCATACAAGGATCGGATGGGATACACAGTGATGCACGAAAAATGGAGCCGGGGATCGGGTACTGGCTGTTCATGACAAAAGAGGGAGAACTCCCGGCCACGGGAGCATAATATGGACCAGATCCTTCCAATCAGAATGCGTCACCATCGACATCCGGTTCATCCGGAGGGATTCCTATGGTTCTGGTGGATGACCCTGCCCCTGCCAGAAATGAGCTGTAGTTCACTGCCGGAAGGCAACAGGAATAGACAGTGAGGTTCCATAGATGCTCCAGAGGAGGTATTTCTTTTTCCTTTCTTTCAGGGACCATTCCTCCTTAAGGGAATTATATCTTCCCCTATCAGCTTCCATCCGGATACTGACTGAAGGTCTCTGCTTTGGCGAGGTCTGCCAGAACTCCTGGAGATGGAGGTGACAGAACGCCGGACAGATAAAAGAGAGAGGTGAGTTTCCCTACTATCCTTCAGATAAAACCAGAATGCGTCATCCGTGAGATGCAAGCGTTCCTTTTTTCTCCCAATCATTTTTCCGGATTCGCAAGCCGAAAAGCCGGAACCCGCGATGACGTCGCAAAATACCCGCACATGGCATTATTGGTTATGTATGGTATCGCCACCAACCATGACAAGATATCCAGGTTCATGTTCGATCTAAGAATGAGTACATCCTTTATCTGGGAGGAGCGGGGGAAGGCAAACACAGAGAGATAACAGAGACATCAATGCGGCGATCGTCAGATACTGTCTATAACCCCCCAGCAAAAATCCCCTGGGGGATTAGAAGATGAAAATTACATGATTCCTTCGAGGGACACATGCATACGAGATGAAAATGCCGGAGGCATTTTCATATGAAAAAAGGATTAAATCGATCTCTCCCAACCCTGCCCCATGTCGATAAGCGGGCGGACCTCGATGATCTCGAAGCTCACCACGGCATGGATCATGGCAGCTGCCTGATCCCCGGCAACTTTTGCCATGTTGTTCTTGAAAGTCTCCAGCGATGGTCCGGATGAGGCGATCTCTTTCACCCGCAAGTAGACCCGTATCCCTTTCCAGTCCATAATGCTCTTCCCCGGTTCCATGATGAGATAGACAGCATAGGGATTCTCGCGGAGGTTGGCAAGGGTCCTGTTACCCCCTGATCCAAGAATCACTGTCTTTTCATCGGTCATGTGTGGGGACCCGAAAACAGCTGAGTCGACCTTGCCATCCTTGCTGCAGGTACTGATCGTTCCGATCCTGGGCTGCTTGTTGAAATACTCCATCAGTGCTGATACCATAACTGGACCGTTCTCCTACAGCCATCTGTCTTTCCTGCTATTCGATAAATGTTATGGGATACTTCATGCGTTTAAAGAGGGAGGATACATCCTCCCGGTATCATTCCGAAACGATTACATGGTGCTTCAGAGTAAATCCCTGACTACCCGATGATTCCTGCTGGAACCCTGAACCGGTCTACCGCACTCCGCCTAATCTTAATCCTGGGGATCGTGAGTCTCTTCGGGGATATTATCTACGAAGGAAGTAGGAGTGTCACAGGGCCATACCTGCTCCTGCTTGGTGCATCTGCACTGACGGTCGCCTTTGTGGCAGGATTTGGTGAGTTCATCGGCTACGCTGCGAGGCTGATATCCGGGTACCTTTCCGATCGAACCGGAGATTACTGGACCTTTACCATAGTCGGCTATCTGATGATCGGGGCGATCCCCCTCCTTGTCTTTGTGCAGGCATGGGAGGCAGCTGCCGTTCTTATCCTGATCGAACGGCTGGGAAAAGGGATCCGATCGCCAGCCAAGGACACGATACTCTCCCATGCTGCACACCAGGTCGGAAGAGGCTGGGGCTTTGGGATCCATGAAGCTCTCGACCAGGTGGGGGCGATAATCGGTCCGCTGGTGTTTGCAGTTTCTCTCGCGCTGTTTGGTGGATATCAAACAGGATTTGCCATCCTCGCACTCCCGTTTGCCCTCCTGGTTGCCGCTCTGATATATGCAAGGATAAGATCTCCTGACCCGGCAGCGTTTGAAAACGAAAGGGTCCCGGTTCAGGCACCCTTGCATTCCTCCCGAATTCTCCTCCGCTATGGCACCTTCACCTTCCTGACGATGGCAGGATTTGCGGTATTCCCCCTGATGGCCTACCATTTCAGTGCTGCTTCCGTGGTCCCAACCGCCCAGATACCGATATTTTACGCCATCGCCATGGCAGCCGATGCCTTGTTTGCCCTCGTTATCGGGAAGTGCTATGACCGGTCCGGGATCACCGTCCTTGTAGCTGTTCCCCTGGCCAGCATCCCGATTGCCGCTCTCGCTTTTTCCGGAGGATATTATCACGCGCTCGCGGCAGCAGTCCTCTGGGGAATTTCAATGGGAGGACAGGAGACCGTGCTCCGGGCAGCACTTGCTGACCTTACCTCGATCAAGAAACGAGGGTGGGCATATGGTGTCTTCAACACTCTCTATGGGGGCGCCTGGTTTGCAGGGAGCATCGTGCTCGGGATCCTGTACGAGACGGACATCCGGATCCTCGTCGGGTATTCTGTTGTCATGCAGGGGGCCGCACTCGCGGCGTTCTTCTGGCTCTGGAGGTCGGTAAAGACAAATATGAAAGCAACCGGATAGAACGCAGGAGGATCAATCCTGGTCGGCATTAGAGAGGGAGGACCATTCTTCTGCGCAACTGGAAACGACCTTCAGTGGGCGTCGGACACTTCCATGTGAGAAGACTGAAAAATCGATTGAGGGCGATCGGGAGCGGGGTATATTCATTACTGCCCCCTGAATCCCAGACCGATGGCGTATATTTTATCCTGGAGACGGCCAGGTGCGGAGGGCCACCTCCCCATGAAATTCCTGGAGGCGATCCCTTCAGAGATACCCTTGATTCGCCCAGGCCGGATATCCGAGAATCGGGATCAGTGGATAGGTATTATCTGTCAATCGGGACCAATGGAGTGCAATGGCTGAAAAGAAGGGCTCGCTCTCATTCCTGATGCTCATCCTTACCGTCCTGATTATAATCCAGTCTGGGGTGGTGGCACTTCTCGTTCTGGAGGTGTTCATCCCTCAACGTGACAGGGCGGCAGTTACGGAAGAGGTCTTTTCCTTCTCCGGGAGTGCCATGAGAATCGATCCGGGAGGAGACATCTGGGGATTTATGGCTGATAACGGGATCCAGTACCTGCCTCTCAACCTCCCCCAGGGAGTGGTGCTCTCTTCCGGGCAACGGGTGGATGTGACCGCGGTTGTGGCAGATCTCTCCATCATCAGGACCTCGGGGATCCCGATCAGGATAATCCGGCTTACCACCCCTGCCTCTGATGACTTCTCTCTCACCGACACCCGGTGGATTCTCGATTCCCCGAAGGCAAGTGATTCCTTTTCATCTCCCCACACGGGAGGCCGAGTCACCCTGATCCTCTGCCAAAACGGGACCTTTTACGGGATGGGACCCGCAAACCCGTATGCGGGAAGGTATACCATTGGCGGACAGGCCATAACCTTCTCATGGGTTGAAGCAACGACCCGATCGGGCAGCAACAAGCTAAAGGATACCGAAAACCAGTATCTCTCAACTCTCCGCGATACCCGTTCATTTGCGATCCGGGATCAGTCCCTCCTCCTCATGGACGAAAATAATAGAACGCTCCTTACCTACCGGGAAGACGGGGTATTTACCTGAAATATTCTATCTCGACCACGAGCCTGCCATCACCCAGAAATCGCCTGCAACCCGGGATCAGACAGGGCATGTCTCAAACCCGGTCTCTGCACATTTCAGGAGGGAGGGGTAATACCGCCGGACATACTCCTTCACCATCCGACGGGATGAAAACACGGGCGCGATGCTCCTGATCGACTCTTTCATCATCTTCACCCATCCGTGTGGGATCCCGTCAAGGGAGGTATTGTAGTAGAGCGGGATGATCTCCTTTTCGAGCAGGGTATAGAGCTCTGCTGCGTCCATGGCATCCCGCTCAGGGCTCCATTCTTCACCGCCAAAAGCCCAGCCGTTCTTCCCGTTATACCCTTCGAGCCACCACCCGTCACGGATGCTGCAGTTCAGGACCCCGTTCAGGGCAGCCTTCATGCCACTGGTCCCGCAGGCCTCCATGGGCGGGAGGGGATTATTCAGCCAGACATCGACCCCATGGACAAGATACTGGGCAGTCTGCTCACCATAGTCCTCGACAAATGCGATCCTTCCTGCAAATTCCGGGGTAAGCGCATACCGGTATATCCGCTGCAGGATCTGTTTCCCCTCGGTGTCATCCGGATGGGCCTTCCCGGCAAAGATGATCTGGACCGGCAGCCACCGGTTCGTCACGATCCGTTTCAGACGGTCGGGATCATGGAAGATCAGGTCAGCGCGCTTGTAGCTCGAAAACCGGCGTGCAAAACCGATCGTAAGCACGGTCGGATTGAGCATAAGGCCATCAGCAACAAGGTTCAGCGGTTCTTTCAGGTGAGAGGCCCATCTCTGCCGTTTTCGCTCCCTGATGCGGTTGAACAGCTTTGCCTTGAGCCAGACGTGGAGGCTCCAGAGTTCCTTGTCCGGGATCTCATCAATCAGTTCCCAGAGGGCGGGGTTGTCATGTTCCTGCTGCCAATGAGGGCACACAGGACCGATGTATTTCGAAAAGAGCCCTTCCATCCGTTGGTTCATCCAGGTCGGGAGATGCACCCCGTTCGTGATCACATCGATCGGGACTTTCTCAAGCGCGAGATCAGGCCACAGGTGATTCCACATCCTTCGGGAGACAATCCCGTGATTCCGGGAGACGGCATTGTGGTACGCGGTGAACTTGAGCGCAAAAGCCGCCATATTGAACACCCCCGCCGGATCGCCCGGATTCCTGCCAAGGTCGAGAAAGGTATCCCTGTCGATGCCAAGCGAAGGGTAGTACCCTGAAAAGTACTTGTCGATCAGGGGGGCGGGGAAGACATCGTGGCCGGCAGCAACCGGGGTATGGGTCGTGAAGACTGAGGTTCCCCTGACGCGGGCCAGGGCATCCGGGAAGGAGAGCCCATCCTCGATAAACTCTCGTGTTCGTTCCAGGAGGGCAAAGGAGGGGTGCCCCTCGTTCAGGTGTACTGCCGAAAAGTCGATACCGAGTTCAGAAAGCACTTTCCGTCCACCGATCCCAAGGACGATCTCCTGGACCAGGCGCTGCTCCTTGTCTCCAGTGTAGAGCCGGGAAGAGATCGCCCGGGCCTGGGGAGTATTTTCAGGGATATCGGTATCAAGGAGGTACAGGGGCACTTTGCCGACATCCACCCGCCAGACGGCGACCTTGATCGGCGGGGTTATACCGGGCACTTCGAGAACGAGCTGCCCTCCCGTGGAATCGGTAACCCTCCTTACGGGGGCAGCTTCCCGGTCAAGAAACTCGCGGATATTGTCCTGCCACCCATCGGGCAGGATTCGCTGGTGGAGATACCCTTGCGAGTACATGAATCCCACGCCTACCAGCGGGACCCCGAGATCACTGCACTCCTTGAGGTGGTCCCCGGCGAGGAATCCAAGACCCCCTGCATAGAAGGGAAGGGAATGGTGCAGTCCGTACTCGGCGGAAAAATAGGCGATGGTGAGAGCGCGGGAGGACGGGTGGGTCTCAGAGAACCATCCGTTATGGTTCTCCATGTACCGGGAGAAACGGTCCATGATGATATCGTAACGGCGAAGATATTCGGGATTTCCGACAACCCGGTTCAGGAACTGGTCGGGAATGTCCCGGAGCATCTTCACCGGGTTATGGATGCTCTCCCTCCAGGCATGCGGATTGACCTGCTTGAAGAGGACGCGGGCTTCCGGGTGCCAGCTCCACCAGAGATTGTAGGAGAGATCAGCCAGTCCGCGTATCCGATCGGGAATAGGGGATCCCCCTTGCCGGTGTATCAGTTCATCCTGCACAAATAGTCATAGCGATATCAGTGTTAAAAGAGGTATATCTTTCTCATGCAGTCCCATGAGGATGCATTATATCAAAACCATTTCATGGTGAATCGCGAGTGGTAATAAAAGAGTGACCCTCCGGCCGGCAGAAAACGAGACCATGCTGCTCTCATCCTCATCGTTATCACCTCTCCTTTCTATTCCGCTGCAGAAAATTGCCGGTCTGCCCGGAATGTCAGCTCCCGCAGCCATGCCCAGTTCTCTGTACGGGGTTCCCCTGGCTGCAGTCTCCATTGCCAGTTCCCTTCGGTAGTTGCCGGCCGGTTCATCCGCGCCCCGCTGCCAAGATCGAGGAGATCCTGCACCGGAATGATCACGACAGGTGCTTTCGTGTGGAAGGCACAACCGATCAGGTCGATTGAAATCTTCCCGGATTCCGGAAGCCTCCCGAGAACCGATGTTATCCGTTCCCTCTCTTCCAGCGAAGCCTCCTCTTCAAACCATCCTCTCACGGTATTGTTGTCATGGGTACCGGTGTAGAGCACCACGTCCTCCCCGATCGCCTCCGGGGCATGCGGGTTGTTGGGATCGCGGTTGAATCCGAACTGGAGGACCCGCATCCCGGGAATTCCAAAGGCAGCCATAAGATTCCTCACGTCCTGTGTGATCGTGCCAAGGTCCTCGGCGATGAAAGGGAGTGAAGGGAACCGGTCTGCCAGACAGGAGAGGAGGGCGTACCCGGGTACCGGGACCCAGTGACCCTCCCCGGCAGTCGCAGCACTGGCAGGGATCTCCCAGCAGGCAGAAAATCCCCGAAAATGGTCGATTCTGAGACAGTCAACCATCGAGAGCAGGTGCCCCACCCGGTGCACCCACCAGGAGAATTCCGAGGCCGCTATCTCCTCCCAGCAATAGACGGGATTCCCCCACCACTGTCCGGTGGCGCTGAAGTAATCGGGCGGCACTCCTGCCACTGCAAGGGGTCTTCCTTTCCCGTCAAGACGGAACAATCCTCTGTGAGACCAGACATCAGCACTTTCATACGCCGGGTACAGCGGAAGATCTCCAATGATGCAGATCCCATGATCCTGTGCAAATTCATGGAGAGTGTTCCATTGCGAGAACGCGAGAAACTGGATAAACTGCTCTTCTTCAAGAGAAGTGCCGAGCTTCCTGCGCTCTTCCTCTATGGCAGCAGGTTCCCGGTCCCTGAGTGGATCCGGCCAGTCTGACCAGACGGTACCCCTGCTTTCTGAAATGGCAGAGAAGAGTGCGTAATCATCAAGCCAGCAGCGGTGTTCCGACCGGAAGCGTGCGAACCCCGGATCGTCTCTCCCGTAATCGTTCTGCCGCGCTGCAGTACGCAAAAATTCCATCTTCCGGCAGGCCTCGCGCGGAGAACCCAGAACATGGTGTTCACCAGAAAGGAGGCGTTTTACCAGCGATTGATCAGCCTTCCCTTCGGATACCATTATCTCGGGGCTGATCAGGAGTGGATTGAAGGCAAAGAGGGAGGTTGCGTGATAGGGGGAGTACTGGTGGCTCTTTTCAGTCGGGTGGAGGGGGAGCACTTGCCAGTAGCGCTGGTGTGCTTCCGAGAGCCCGGCCACAAACCGGATTGCCTCAGGTCCAAGATCACCGATCCCGAAGCGGGAAGGGAGGGAGGTGATATGCAGGAGCATCCCTGCACTCCGGCTTCCGGTCTCAAAGCAGGGAATGGGATGTCCCTCCTTTCATTTTGTCCGCCATGCTGAGGGAGGCATATCGCACAGATACAGACATACACTTCAGGGCAAGGAAGTACCTGTCCCTCCCGCGACACTTACTCCAAGCATCGTCCCGAGGTGCCTGAATCGCTCCCACCATGCAGTTGCTGCATCGTCTCCCAGCCGCATACCCGCCTCCCATGCCCGGGCAGGACCGTCACGTATCCGGATGAAGAGGTTCTGGAGCTCCCAGGTTTGGCAGGCAGCCCCGTTCCTGCAAAACAGGGTGAATGTAGCAATCACCGAATCAAGCTGGTCACGTTCTTCTGGTCTCGATGCCCATTCTCTCATCCTGCGAAGCAGGAAACGCCCGGCACCCGGATGCTGGTTCAAGGGAACTTCTTTAAATCCCCATTCCTTGAACTCCGCAACCAAATGGAACAATTCCTCTGTCGTTGATACCGGAGAGGAGAGCAACTCATCGAGACGGCAGGAGAGGACATACCAGGCAAGGTGGGTGAGGGGGGAGGATCCCGTTTTGGGATCATCTGATGCTCTGCACTGGGAGTGAGCAAAGAGGACTCCGGCGATGTCATTGAATGCCCTCATGGTTCTGTCAAGATGGGCACGGGCAACCAGCCGCTGCCCGGCCGGAGGAAATTCAGAAAATGGAATGACCGGGGAGAAGAGGGCCGAGAGTCGTTCTGCCGTTGCATCATACCCCTCTTTCCTGAGGGTCGTGCTCAGTTCGATAGGAGCACCTCCGGGATGGAACGAAAGCCCGAGCAGTGCCGTGGTCGCATCCCGGGAGAGGTAGCAATACCGGATCGGACCTCCCATGAGCGAGAGATCGTGATTCGGCCGGAGTTCGCCGCAGGAGAGGTATTCTCCGGTGACTGGATTGGCAGAGAGCAGGGTTGTTCCCGCCCCGACGCTGTCACCAAGGGCAAGGCAGGCTGCCTGCTGTTCCCTTGTCATTACCAGCGGAAGGACACACTCCCGGTACACGACCCCTCCATCGGGATAGCTCCCCCGGTTTCCAGGAATTGCCGTAAGCCGGGCCAGGAATTCTTCCTCGATTGGGGTCCCTGTCAGGTCGTCGGCAATCTGCATGGCCCGTCCAGCGAAGCGGAGAGCCTGGATGGCTTCGCGGTCGGCGATGTCATCAAAGAACCAGGCACAACTGGTCTGCATGGCAAGGCCCTGTCGTGACAGCTCCAGCAGTGCAAGTGCCCGGTCCTGTTCCTCGCGGGAAAGCGGCCTTGTCGCATGGTCACGGAAGAAGGCCGCGACAAATCCATCCGAACGGGTTCTGAACAACCGGATACTGGCATCCCGGGCCTCACTGGGTTCGCTGAAGAGGAGGGCCGCCTCCCGGGAATAGATATTATGGATAAGGGATGAAAGGTCCCGGATGGCCGTGTGCAGAGGACCCCTCCATTCATGGCTCCATCCTTCATGCCTCCCCGAATCGCAGGAGCACCCCTCATGCCAGCGGCTGATGCCATGGGGACAACTCCATGAAGTGCACCCGATGATTTCAGCCTCGCGTTCCGGAGGATGATTTACAAGGTACTCTCCATATACCGTAAGGGTGCCCGGGGCGGAAGTTTCGAGGCGGTCCAGGCACCAGGCAAGCGCCATCTCGCCGAAGCGGTGATGATGGCCAAAGGTCTCTCCATCTGTCGCAAAGTGGACAAGATTCCCCCCGGGCGAGGCAGAAAGGAGTCGATCGGCAAAATGGTCACCATTCTCAAGCAGGTCACCGAATGCCACCTGCAGCCCTATGGAAGCATCGTGAAAGAAGATTGCGATATCGCTCTCACCGGGCAGACTGCAGAAGTAAGGTGATGTCGTATCGATGCCCTGGCCAGGGGTTGGAATGTCATCCGACGAACTGCGGGGCAGGCATCCCTGGTGGGGCGAGAGGATGGTATATGCGATGCCGTGATCGGCGAGGACGGTGAGGGTCTCCCGGTCAACAGCCATCTCAGGGAGCCACATCCCCTCCGGATACCGGCCGAAGCGATCTTCGAAGTCGCGAATACCCCACCGCACCTCAGTCTCCTTGTCTTCAAGCGGGAGGAGTGGCAGGATGACATGATGATAAGGATGGGCAATCGCACTCCCATGCCCAGAGAACCGGTCCTGTGCCTGGGAGTCTGCACCAATGATCGAGTCATATACACCCGGGTGTGCCCGTTCCATCCATGCGAGGAGCGTCGGGCCGAAATCGCCGCTGATACGGGCATAATTGTTGCAGACTGCCCGTATACTGCCGTTGCTGTCCAGGATCCGGGCAGCTGAATTGGGCTGGTAACATTCGTCGGTAATTCGTTCGTTCCAGTTCTGCCAGGGTGCGGCTGAACGCTCTTTTTCAACGATCCCGGTCCACGGGTTTTCCCTGGAAGGCTGGTAAAAGTGTCCATGGATACAGATCTTCTTTCCCATGTTATTCACCTCCCCTGTGTTTCAGGAGCAGGAACGCAAGTGGCGGGAGGGTGAATGCCGCAGAGAACGGTCTGTCATGCAAGGGGACAGGATCGGCTTTCACCGATCCAAGATTCCCTATCCCTGATCCTCCGTAAGGTCCTGCATCACTGTTCAGAAGCTCGGTCCACTCTCCGCCGGCAGGAAGGCCGATCCGGTAGTCCTGCCGTGGAATGGGAGTAAAATTGCAGATGGCGAGGAGGATCTCGCCGGATTCCACGTCTTTCCTGAGGTAACTGAATGCGACATTCCTGGTATCACCAAAATCGACCCATTCAAATCCCCGGGGATCACTATCAGTCCTGTGAAGGGCGTTCTCCTCGCGATATACCCTGTTCAGGTCCCTGATCCAGGACCTGATTCCCCTGTGTTCTGCCGATTCGAGGAGCTGCCAGGAGAGGCTGGCCTGGTGATCCCATTCTGATCGCTGCCCGAACTCGTCCCCCATGAAGAGCAGTTTCTTTCCCGGATGGGTATAGAGATATCCGAAGAGCAGCCGCAGGTTGGCCCGTTTCTGCCAGTCGTCGCCTGGCATCCGGTCGAACAGTGATCCCTTCCCATGGACTACCTCGTCGTGCGAGAGGCAGAGCACGTAATGTTCAGAGAATGCATAACAGATCGAGAATGTCAGCTCAGGGAGGTGAAACGAGCGGTACAGGCTGTCACGCGAGAAGAACAGGAGGGTATCATGCATCCATCCAAGGTTCCATTTCAGCCCGAAGCCGACCCCCCCGGTATATTTCGGGCGAGTCACCATCGGCCAGGCGGTCGATTCCTCGGCAAAGGTCTGGACATCGGGGAAGGTTCCGTATACCGCCTCGTTGAGATTCTGGAGGAAGGAAAGCGCCTCGAGGTTCTCCTTTCCCCCGTACTGGTTGGGGATCCATTCCCCCTCTTTTCTGGCATAATCGAGGTAGAGCATGGAAGCCACCCCATCCACCCGGAGACCGTCTGCGTGGTACCGATCCAGCCAGAAGAGAGCGCTGCTGATGAGGAACGACTGCACCTCATACCGGCCATAATTGAAGATCAGGCTCTTCCATTCGGGGTGAAATCCCCGCTGGGGAGAGGCATGCTCGTACAGGTGGGTCCCGTCATAGAATCCCAGTCCGTGCGGGTCAGAGGGAAAATGGGAGGGGACCCAGTCCAGGATGACGCCGATACCGTTTCTGTGGAGGTGATCGATCAGGTACATGAAATCGCCCGGGGTGCCGTACCTGCTGGTGGGGGCAAAATACCCGATGGTCTGATATCCCCAGGATCCGTAGAAGGGATGCTCCATGACCGGGAGGAACTCCACGTGCGTAAATTCCATCTCTGCAAGGTACCCGGCAAGCATGGGTGCAAGTTCCCGGTATGTCGGTGCCCGCCCTCCATCTGACGGGACATGCCGCCATGATCCAAGATGCATCTCGTAGATGGAGAGCGGTGAGGTGATATCCTGCCGGTTCTTCCGCTCCTCCATCCATCCCCGGTCCTGCCATCCGATGCATGGTTCTGCGATAAGAGAGGCGGTCGCGGGGGGGAGCTCCCAGGCGAATGCGAACGGATCACCCCGGTCTGCCGTATAATCGTGGTAGCGGGAGATGAGGTGGTACTTGTACCGCATCCCTTCAGCCGCCCCGGCAATGAAGCCCTCCCAAATCCCTGATCCGTCAGGTCGTTCCCGGAGCGGGTGGGAGGCAGGGTCCCACCCGTTGAAATCGCCAATAACGGTTACGCTGCGGGCATTGGGTGCCCAGACCGCAAACCAGGTGCCCGCTCCCTCCTCCATGACAAGAGGATAGCTGCCCATCTTCTGATAGAGCCGATGATGCCTTCCCTGCCGGAAGAGGAAGATGTCATAGTCAGAGAGGAACGGTGATTCCGGCTCTCCTGCGGTGCCCACCCCTGTCACAGTCGTACCTCCTTCTGCCGGTCCGTTATCAGGTTCAGGTAGACCCGCTCCATCATAATGCCGATCTCTCCCCAGTTGAACTGCGAGAGGACCTTTCGTTTTCCGGCAAGTCCCATTGCCCGGATCCGGACCGGATCTTCAATGATATAACTGATCGCCCAGGCAAGCGAATCAGCCCTGACAGGGACCTTGATACCATCAATGAAATCATCGATGTTCTCCGAGAGTCCACCCACATCAGTTGCCACCACGCATCGCTCGGCACTCCATGCCTCGGTAAGCACCAGCCCGAAGGGTTCGTTCCGGCTGGGGATCACGACAAGGTCACACGCATTCAGGAGTTCGCGGTATTCCTCATCAGAGATGTATCCCGTGAAGCGGACGGGGAGCGTCCTGCAGCGTTCCTCGAGTTCCTGCCGCATATCCCCTTTTCCGGCAATGATGAACTGGACATCCCAGCGTCGTTTCAGGACCTGGGGGATGGCTTCCACCAGGAGGTCGGCACCCTTCTGGTAGACCAGTCGGCCGATGAAGAGTACGAGGGGGGCGAGCGGATGGATACCGTACCGTTTTTTTACCTGGCCGGCATCAAGCGGGAGGAAATAGGTATCAGGGTATATGCCGTTTGGAATCACCGTGATGTTCCGTTCCGGGATCCCATACAGCCACATGATCTCGGTCTTGGTATGGTTCGAGACCGTGGTCACGTGCCGTGCCGTATGGCCTGCCCTCCACTCCTTTGCCGCAATGGCAAGGAACTCGGGACTGTTCCCGAAATTGTTCCCGCTTCGACCGTATTCGGTGGAGTGGTAGCTCATCACCGTGGTCCTCTCCTTTAATTCTTCGAGAGCATCGATACAATGCCAGTCATGGAAATGGATGATATCGAACGGGGGATTGTCCGCGGCACGGAACATGTCGAGGATCTGTCTGCTCATGTCAAGGCAGTACTGGAGGATACCCTCTCCTGCAGGCTGGCAAAAGTGATAAAATACCCCCCCGATGTTCCGGTCAGGCCCGTCTCCCCTGGTGAAGAAATGCACTTCATGCGTTCCTGAGAGCACCTCTGCAAGGTGGGTCGCGGCGGGGGAGAGACCCCCCTCACGGACAGCATGCAGGGACTCCCAGCAGAAATGGGCTACTTTAAGTCGTGGCATAGCTCCCTTCCCCTCTCCCTGGCCAGTTCTGCCGCTTCATGGGGTGTTGCACAATGCGTGATGCGCTCGGCAAGCGTGCTGTCTCCGAGGACCTCATCGATCCATCGGGAAAAATCACCCTGCCCCTGGTGAAACGAAAACACCTCTTCAGGGATAAATTCGAGGAGGCGTGAAAACTCTTTCAGGCTGTGGGCCGAATACCCGATGAACCGGTGGCCCGAGTGGAAGTGGAAGGCCTTCTCGGGGGGCAGGCAACGGAGAACCCGCGCTGCGGCCGGGGACCAGAGATCATCCCTGCAGGAAGCCTCACAGCGGGCAAGTGCAATCAGGTATGCCGAAAAGTAGTCATACGCCTCCTGGTTTGTGGACCGGATCGCGACTCGCCCGCATGAACCTGAAACAGTGTCCATTCGCGAGAAATGGTCGGTGCTCTGGAATCTCCGCCAGGATTCCTGATCAGGGATCAGGTAGCGGGCATCCTCGAGGCACCAGAACGCTGACTGCTGGAGGATGGTCCGGATACCCGTCAGGGCATACGCCCGGTGGGAGGAGACGAGACCGAGATCTTCCAGCCGGATCTCTGCCCGGGGCTGGTTCCGGGCTGCTGATGAAGGGAGGATGGCGGTGATCTCCCGTGAACGGAGGGCTTCCGGCAGATCATAGAAGAACTGCCCCAGTGCCCGGGCTCCACCAGCTGCTCCCGAAAATATTCCGGCATCTACACGGACGTGAATACAGTCGCCCGGGGTTTCTGCGATCCACCCGGCATATTTCTCCGGGGTCAATGGATACCGGTCCCACATGACGTCCCCGAACCGGTGGGCGATATCATCAGAGAGACGACAATTCCTGATCAGGACAGGCAGATCATCGCAGGAATAGACATAGTTCGGATTCAGGACAGGGAGAATCGATTCATCCGCCTCGGAATAGAGGGCGGCAAAACCAATTGTCCTGAGAGTGTTGGTAAGTTCAGACTTGAATACGAATTCCGTATTTTCAAAGACCTCCGGCCTCTTCCCAGAAAGCCCCTCCATCAATTCTGCATGCCTGCTGACCTGGCTTGTGAATTCGCCGGCTTCCGAAAAGAGGCCGGCAACGCTCCGGTAGTAGGTCTGCCCGAGGATCTCGACTGCCTTGTGGCGGAGCAGTTGCACCAGGATATCAGCCGCGTCGTTCTCATCTCCAAGAAGCTGCTCGATTGCTACACCTGAAACATTGATCGAGAGGGATTCCCCTGCATCCAGCCAGGAGAGGCTCATCTCCATGGCAGGAAGAGCAGCCTGCGAGAGATATTCCCTGAAACGGGTTTTCTGTGATCGGGAAAAACAGGTGCTGCACTCCCGGGGACGATCGGTTGCATGGGTGCCAGTCTCTACAAAGTAGGGATAATGAATGTTTAGTCCCATGCAGAAGTGCCGACATCCTCTCCCGTTCATTATGAGTGATGATTACTAGTTGGGAGTATTTAATTGAGGTGATATGACACCCCCGGATTCACACCGGCATCTACCCTTTCACCTTGTGGGTCCTGCCGGTGAAGGTATCCTTTAACCGTTGTCGACGATCATCAATCAAGCAGCCTGAAAGAGTCCTTTTCTTCCTTGGTAAGGTTTATGCGTGATGATACGTTTCTATTGTGAGTGAACAATATGGCCGAACAAGTCCAACCCCCCACAGAAGAGGGTCCGAAAGGAGGGACTCCCCAGGAAACAGGGAAGAGTCGTTCAGTCCTGAAAATTGGCCTTGCCATTCTCCTCATTCTGATCGTACTTGCCGTGATAGCCTTCCTCACTCTTTCAGTAGACCCCTCCCTTCCTGCTGAACCAGGTACCCGATACCCATATACCACGACCTATGCTGTCCAGATTCCGGACGGCCAACAGGTCATGATTGCAGGAACCCCCATCATCGTTCTCAGCACTGGTGATGAGCTGATTATGAAGATAGGGGACACCAATGAAAAATTTGTTGCCGGCCAGACCAGGACCATATCGGAACGAAAGGCAGTCTTCCGCATTCTTGGTGCCGAGATACTTTCCACCAACTACAAGATTGATGCAACATATATCGGCCGTCTTGGAAACCATGCAGAATTTTATCTTATCGTATCCACTTCTGACCAGGTTCCCTCATCCCTGATAGAGCAGATCCTTCCGGGAGAGATCAAGGCACATCCGGCCTGATCCTTTGGTTCCCTTCAGGGAAGAGTACCAGGATCCCTCCCTCCCTCATCTTTGTTAACCAGGTGCTTATCTTCACCCGCACGGTATCTTTTCGGGTACAAGGGCCAGTCGATATAAGGAAGAGGAGACAGATGATAAAAGAGGAGAGAGGGTATGTGGTTTAAACTGGCAGCCCTGCTCATGGGGATCGCATTTGGATATCTCCGCAGTGGAAAAGAGGATCTTATGACCCTCATCAGGCAGGGGCTCGCTCTCGGCATTGTGATCGGTCTCATCCTTGTGATCCTCTCTCTCGTCTCTCCCCAAGGGGAGATTGGGGGCAGTCAGGTGGCTGGTGCCATAGACCTCTCGGTCAGAGTGATCCTCCTTGCTCTCTTCTTTATCATTGGTGTCATGGTAGGCGATCTGCTTGAAGCAGGGAGAAAGCAATAGACCAAACGGCTCTTTTCCGCAGTATCCCGGGCAATTTACCAGACCTGCGGAGATGAGGACCAGCATGCTGATTCCCCCACGAAAAACACTCCTCTATAAAAGGAGTGGGAAAAAGGAGGGAGGCTCTCCCTTCCCCCATAAATGATCCTCCTCTCACGGTCCCGGAGGATTGCCCTCTCGCTTCTTCTCCCCTGATGTCGTTTTTTTCGCTCCTTTTCGCTTTCTCCATATCCAGTAGAGTATGTATGCAATAATCCCAAGGAGGATCAGGGGGATGATTGAGATGAGGATAATGATCAGGCCCCCGGTCACCGCAAGGAATCCCTGTATCCCTTCGTTGAGCACCGAGACAAGAGAGAACTCTTCCCCGCGTCCTACCGGTTCAGGCTCCACGAGCGTTACCGTAATCGTGCCATAGTCAATCCGGTTGTCCAAATATTTGAGACGGCCGTCGATACTGTCCAGCTCGACCTGCACCCGTTCGATCTGGACCTGGACTTCGAGGATCTCGGAGACATTCTCTGCCCGTTCCATGATCCGGTTGTACTGGACGAGCTGGCTGGCGAGGGCGTTCCTCCGGGCCTGGAGATCGACATATTCCTCGGTCACATCATCCGCACTGAGCGATTCAGATTTGAGGGTCCCGAGCGCCTTAATGTCACTTACCGTCCCATCGAATTCACCCGCAGGGATCCTGATTATCAGGGATGCATACAGGCGGTTCCCATACTGGGTGTTCACCGACATGGATCCGATATACCCGCCATGCAAGGCCGCGATCCGTTTCAGCGGATCAAGTGTGGAAGAGACATTCTCCACTTCGAGATTGAGACTGCCGGTCCTGATGATCTTCTGGTCGGCTTCCAGGTCAGCAGCATATCCGGGGGCATACGTGGGAACGATGGTGGAGACCGGATAAGGGGTAATCCGGGAAGGGATTCCTGAGCCGGACGTGGAAGGGGCAAATTGTTCGTCAATCTTCACGGTATCTGAGTCCCAGGGCGCTGAAAGACACCCGGCGCAGGCTAATGCAAACAGGAGAAGGCAGCTCACCAGGAGGATCCGACGAGTCATATCAAGAACATTTTCATAAAAGATGATAAATAATTTGTAAACTGCGATTTTTTTCGCAACCATCAGATTTTTTACGTTACTGTGATACCTCCTCGTTTTTTTGTGAAAGAAAAGCTGAATGGATTTTTTTACATAACCCGGGGTAATGGGTCGCAACCTGGAAAATTCATCAGGAGAGATATCATGCATTGCTAATGAAGACAGGAGGCATCCATCGAATACATCCGTTTCACCAGTGGCAGTAACATCAGGCACCGAGAGGCATTTTATCGAGGGGGAGTGGCGCCTTCATGCTTCTCAACAGGTTTTGAGTGTATAAGATTGGGTAGTTCCGGTGTTCTTCCCTGTCTTCGTTAATCTAAACATATCAATTCCTGTCTACTCATTGAATCAGTGCTGACAGGCTGAAAAGAGGCAACGGTCCGACGCCGAATGAAACAGGGGGCCTGGAGGTGTGCAGGATATTTTTTTGTGCTGGGAGCTTACCTGGCGACGCACTATGGATGAGAGATACCTTTTTTGAGATGCACGTATCATGTCGATACTACCGGTTGGAAAATCTGATGCTGGACCTTGAATATCTCCTTGTTGCAACGGCATCGATCCTGGCGATCATGAATCCCGTCAGCACTGCTGCCGTGTTCTCGATCCTGACCGAGCATGTTCATGAGGACCAGCGGAAGAAGGTCATGCGGACCTCAATGGAGATTTCAACCCTGGTCCTTATCTTTTTTGCCGTCACAGGCCAGGTAATCTTTACCATCCTTGGACTCACCCTTCCCGCCTTTAGGATCGCCGGAGGTATTCTCCTGATCTCGTTTGCAACCGACATGATCTCAGCAAAACGTGAACTCTTCTCCGTGGAAGAGCTCGAGAACATCTCGATTGTCCCCCTTGCCTTTCCCCTCACCTGTGGTGCCGGGACGATCACCACAGTCATCCTGATAGCGGCAGAAGCAGAAGGGCTCGTCCAGAACATCCTCGTGATAATCGCAATCCTTATCTCAATCGGGATGTCCTACATCGGGATGGCCTATTCGAGTTATATATTTCGCTTCATCGGGGAGAATGAGCTCAGGATCATTACAAAGTTCCTGGCAATCTTTGTCTTAGCTATTGCCATTCAGTTTATCATCACTGGCCTTTCCGAGGCAATGCCGCAGATCCTTGCAGAAGTAGGAGTCTGTATCCCACCATGACCAATACAGTACTGGGGAGGATTCCGGAATCGTATATCATCTGGCGAATCCGCGAGATGTTCCGATTTCATCAGTGTTCCGGGATACAAGGATGAAATAACCTGAAATAACCTGAAATGACCAGAAATGACCAGAAATGTCCTTCTGTTCAAAAAAGATGCGACGGTAACTATCGCCCGGATCATGAAGTATCGCTACTCGTACTCACTATTGAAAGAGAAGAGTGATGACCTGGTACACTCCAGGGTCTTTCCGGGCACATCTTCTATGTTCAAGAAGCAAGCCCATGACATCCTCCCCGGTTGAGACAGTTGCGATTAATGAACAGGGGATATCCCTTTTCTGCAGGGTTCAGAATCACCTGGCCCCCCCAGCCCATGCGGAGCATGAGGTGATCATATCACCACAGGTTCCCAAAAAAATCAATCGTTGAAGAAGAGCCACCGCACCTCCTGGATCGACATCCCCTCATAAATCCCGGGATGGTACAGGGTCTTCATCGCTTCAATGTCGACGGGGGTGAAGGCTGTCGTCGACTGGGTGTTGTAGTAAAAGACACTGTCGGGATAGTTATAGGTCTGGCCCGGGAACCCCACGTAGTAGAGCATCGCCCTCAGCAGGTAATGTTCCCGTTCCACCCCGGCCAGGTTGGCGTTGAGGTATATTTTCGTGGTTGTTTCTCGCTCCCCGTTCGGCAACTCGGTCACGGTGTTGTAGATGATGTAGAGGGGTTTTCCGGTCTCTGGATCGAGCTCCTGGCAGGCAACGAAGCGCTTTTCAAGAGAGTCCAGGGAGTCCTCCGGGTAGAAGATAATGGGGCTGCCCCGGCTGTTGAGGGGTTCGTCGGTGAATACCTCAATCGGAGTGATGCGGTTGAACTCTCTGGTAAACAGGGATACAACATCGATGTCTGCGGGATTCACCTGGCCTTCAAGAGAGAAGAAGAGGTGGTTTTCAGATGAGGGAGAGAACATGGTCACCCCGGTATTGTCACAGCCGAATGCAATGTCCATGAAGAGTTCGTAGACGTCGTCTCTGGTGAACTGGGCTGCCTGTGGTGCAGTATCGGAAGGTTCTGGTACAGTATCGGAAGGTGTTGGAGGTTCAGTTGTCGGGATCGGGCTGCTCTCTGTTGTGGGAGCGGTGACAGGGGACGTCTCACGGGGTGTCTGGGGTGCAGTACACGCTGCGGTGAGGATGCATGAAATGGCAATGAACAGCAAAAAAAAGTTCATCCTTGATGTCATGAATAAAGGTACCCTCATCCCAATAAATAGATACCCGCCAGGAAAACTCTCGGAAAAGAGGATCGTGATGCGGCATACAGGAGCGGTATACCTCTGAATGGCGGGGAGAGGGTTTCACTCAGTAAAACGGGGCATTCCGCTCGTATCAGTGAAGGGTATCTTGCTGCACATGCCGATCTATAATACCGCTTTATTGGGGAAACCATGATTTGTACGCCAGAGAGAAATCATAGACCATGAAAAATCTCCCGTTACCTGTCTCCTGACGGAACGTTCTCTCTCTATGACGCGAAGACCTGTCCGGAAAAAAACCAATAATGTATCAGTATTGCAACGGTCAAAGGTGCCGGGACAGACTTACGGAATGGTCTTGCCAAGAGATTCCACAGTGCTTATCCTTGTTTGTCACCCAGCTGATCGCATGGATCAGGTCATTGCTGCAATACGAATGGAACTGAAGGAGAAGGCTGATCCGGCCATCAGGGAGTCATCCAAGCGGTTCTTTAAGGAGGAGATCTCCTGTTACGGATTAAAAACCGCGGATGTCATGGCAATTGCGAAGAGATACTGGAAAGAGGTCCGGTCACGTGAGAAATCTGACATCTTTGCCCTCTGTGAAGAACTGTACGGTTCCGGGTACCTGGAGGAGGCTTTTATCGTCTCCAATTGGGTTCCTTTGCTCTCAGACCGGTTCGAGCCCGGAGACCTGATGGTATTCGAGCACTGGATCGACCGCTGGATCTCTAACTGGGCAGCCTGCGATGGGTTCTGCAATCATACGGTCGGGGATTTCATCACAAAATACCCTGACCAGGTCGGCGTGCTGAAACGCTGGGCGGTCTCACCAAACAGGTGGATGCGCAGGGCCGCATGCGTTTCGTTAATCATTCCAGTAAAACACGGGGAATTCCTTTCTGAGGTCTTAGAACTCGCCGACCTGGTGCTGACCGATCCGGAAGACATGGTTCAGAAGGGATATGGCTGGCTCCTGAAGGAAGCCAGCCGGAAGCATACTCCTGAAGTGTTTGCCTATGTCATGAAGAACAGGGCGGTGATGCCCCGGACGGCATTGCGGTATGCAATCGAGCTGATGCCAAAAGAGCTCAGGTCGGAAGCGATGAAGAAAGGGTAAATGAGTCAGGAACACTCGCTATCCAGCTGTTACTCCCAAATCTCCCCATAGACTTACCTCACGCGAATGCAAAAAGGTGATTCCAGATTCTTTTAGAATCGGATCATAGTTGATTCTGCTGGACCCAATACCTCTGTACATCAAGAATAGTGCCAGGGATACTATCTGCCTCTGTGAGGCAAATTCTTTAACGGTTTTCACAATTTAAAAAAAAGGGTTAGGGTTTTACCCCGAACATATCTTCATATGCTTTTGAATAGTCAGTCCACTTGAAAGGGGTGCCGGTTGGAGCATCTCCGAACATTTCCTCATACCCTTTCGAGTAATCGGTCCAGGAGTAGGGCTTGAGGGCTGGAGGGTTTTCAAACATGTTCTCATAGGTGGATTTATAAGCCGTCCAGGAATAGGGAGAGCCTGCAGGGGCTGCACCAAAAAATTCATTATACGTTGCCTTATAGGCAGTCCATGTGTAAGCACTGCCCGTGGGGGCTTTTCCAAACATGTTGTTGTAAGTAGTTTTATACGCCGTCCAGGAATAAGGCGTGGCGGCCATTGCAAGGCCAGGCACTACTATCATAGCCACAATCAGGATGATGGCAAACATTTGCAGTTTCTTCATAAGAATCCCTTTTTTAATTTCATTCTGCTTGTAATCCTATAAAATACTTCCCAGTCAGCGAGATTACGATATGAAAAAAAACCACGCTGGGACGGAATCGGGATACCATGATTTCAGGAAATGCCAGTGAATAGTATTGAACTGAGATATCAAAGGAAAAAAACTACATGATTCCTTCGAAGGACACATGCATACGAGATGAAAATGCCGGAGGCATTTTCATATAAAAAGAGAGAACAAGGGATCGCCATTATTTCACTTCAGGGGGAGCTCCTGCCTGCTCTTTCCGATAGGTGTAGTAGCCATATGCTGCAAGGCCGATGATCACCAGTGCAAGTGCTATCATCCATGCCTGGGGGTACCGATCCCAGAAGCTCTCGCCAGGGGTCAGGGTAACGGGAGGGATGGGAGTAGTTTCCAGCGTGGTGACCGTTGTCGTCGGGGTGACATTCGGGGTCAAATTCACCCCTGATCCTGAACCCCCACTGCTGACGAAGATTGTTTTGCCTGCCTGTGTTGTTGTTGCGGTTGTCGTCACGGTCGGTGTCGGAGTACCACCATTGCCTCCCCCGCCGCCACCTCCGCCACCTCCTCCTCCGCTGGAGGTCTGCCGGAAGCTTGCGGAGATGGTATGGTTTTCAGAGACCCCGGTGAAAGTATACGTGGAGATTACTCCCTTCGATACGCTGTCGACCACCACATTCTGTATGGCATATCCTGAATACGGCGTGATGGTGAATGTCATATTGGCACCGGCGCTGACCGAAACAAGCCCACCCGGGACGATGGTTCCGCCATTCCCGGCAGTTGCATTGATGGTGTAGGTGGCTCCCTGTTCAGGAACACGAAGATTGAGCTCGGTAAGAGCCCCTGAAGTGAAAGGATAGGTCGATTTCCATGGTCCTCCGGCATTCACCTCATAGCATTCTGCCGGATGACCGTCCGCAGTGAATGAGATCGCCGCTCCGTTTGGAATGGATCCCTGCACGATGAGTTTGTCTCCGAGGGGGCTTCCATTGCCGTAGTACCCTGCAGTTGTGGTCGTAAGGGAACCACCACCGCCCTCAACAGTTGCCATGAGGACGATCCCCGGAGCTGCCGGCTCCCCAAGGAGGGTCAGGGTACCGTAGAACAGGTGGGGCAGCATCGGTTCAATTGTCGGCCCGGTCGTTGGAACTGTGGTCGGTGCTGTTGTCGGTGATGTGGTAGGGAGAGTTATTGGGGTGGTAACAGGCACTGTGGTCGGGATGCTTGTCGGTATGGTAGTCGGCTGACAGTTTGGCCAGCAGTTCGGTAACGTGGTGGGTGAACCAGTGGGGATGCCGGTCGGTTCAGTGGTAGGAAGTGGGCCTGGACACACCCCATTCGGACAGGGAGTTGGAGGGGTGGTGGGAATTATAGTGGGTATCGCAGTCGTCACATACGGAGTAGGGGGAGTGGTGATTGCCGTCACAGGGACGGGAGCTGCGATATCAATGGACCATGGACCCGAAGCGGTAATCACAAGGGAATAATCCCCGGGATCAAGGTCCACCTTCACCTGACCCTGGAACGAACCGGGTTCGAGAGCGAGGTATTCGAGGGGAATTCCCTGGCCATCTTCAAGGGTCACCACGAAGGGTGAAGAGCCGGTATAGAGCATGGTGATGGTATGGAGACCTGCATCAGAGACAGAGAAAAGTACCAGGTCATCGGAATTCCCGCTCATATCGAACGCCGATACCGGCAGGATCACCATTGCTGCCGCTATCAGGGCCAGGAGTGCAGGGGGAGGACACTTCATCATATTCATCCCTGAAGATGTAATCATTCAGATATTGAAATATATTGTGGATAGAGTTGTTTCAATGCAAACCTCATGCGATAGCCTTCATGCGCATAGCGAGTGATAAAAAAATGGCATTCATCCCGGTTCAGGCTGTTTCACGCCATCATTTCCCAGGGGGATACGCAGAGCCCTGACGAATTCTTCACTTGACACGATAACATGCGTACTCGTGATTAATATATAGAAAAATTACGATATCTTTGGTTATTCGTGGATTTTGTGAATTATGGAGCCTAATGACCCGATATACTGGAAACAGAGGGCAATGGACTTTTATAACGATGACAGGATCGAAGAGGCACGAGAATGCTGGATAAATGCTCTGGATCTTGATCCTGATGACATCGTGGTATGGAAGTTGCTCAGGAATGCATCACAGGATGCAGGCGATGTGAACGGCGCTGAGTTCTGCAGTGAAAAAATCAGGGAACTGGAGCAGAAAAACGCTGCAGAACCGGATTCGGCACCCATACCTCCTGTCCGAAAAGAGGATGACCGCATCCTTCAAAGGGTATCCGAATCGTTCAGCCCGTTACCTGTTGAGCGGAAATCCCGCAGACACAGCCTCGAATGGATCGCTATGTTCATCACCGGGGTGACCCAGATAGAGAACCACCAGAAATACAAGGGAATATTCCTCATAGCCGGAGTTATCGGCTTTGTTGCACTCAGTCTCCTCACCCAGGATATCTCAGCATCGATCATGACAGGATTTCTCTACGCCTTTGGGGTCATTGACAGTTATACCATTCTTGCCGGCAAGAATGGAACGAGAGAATCAGGATCGGTGCAATCTGCGGACGGGGAGAGTCTCTGCTGATCCTTATGCTCTCCTCCCCGGATGTGGGGAGTCAATGCTGTTCAGAACAGCCTGATATCAGAAGTGCCTCTGATGAAACGATAATTCTTGACCGTTCAAAATAGGTAATCAGTAGTCCTTCTTTTTATACTTCTTGCCGGCAAAGAACGCCTTATCAACCTGATTACCAACACCATAGTACGCATACTGGGCATAGATGACAGGACGGATCTTGTCAATATCCAGCTTCCCTTCAGTCACGCAGGACTTGTCAGCATGGATCTCCACGACTTCGCCGATATACAGTGTATGGCTTCCGCAATCGACCGATCGAAATACCCTGCACTCGATATTGACCGGGCACTCCTCTGCAAGGGGTGCAGTCTTCAATTCCCCGTAAAATGAATGGAACACGGTGGACTTGTCCTCGTTATTTCCCGAAACCAGCCCGCAGTGGTCGGTCTCCACCACCTGGTGCACGGAAGGCACGTTCAGACTGAATGTCTGGTTCTCTTCAATCCCTCGTGCAGTGAAACGACCCTTGTTGACCGCGACGCAGACCATCGGGGGGGCCATGCAGGCAACTGTTGCCCACGCAGCGGTCATGTAGTTTGGTTTTCCTTTCACCGTTGCACCGACCAGCAGGGTGGGCATCACACTCATGAATGGCATCGGGCCGAGCGCTACTTTCTCCATGATTCCTCTCTCCGCATACGTGTTATGAAAAGAACGGCTTAAAAGTATTTTTTCAGAAGGAGGAATGTCGGATTTTTCTCTCTTCGTCAGGCCAGCGGTTTCCTGATCACTCGTCATCGACAGTTCATCGACAATGAATGAAGCAGGAATCAGGGGTTTTAGCAGAGACTGGTCAGAGCAGCTGATGGAAGACCGGTGACAAAAAGACCGTATTTCGATGTATGGTGCTGAATGAGGCTTTTACCTTCGATATCGATGATGCCATCTCCTAAGTCTGACAGCACAGGGGGCAGGATAGATTACCTTGAAAACAGATATGATCGTGGAATAACGTATTCTGGTGAAAACCAATGAGCGAGGATCTCGAGAAAATGATTATCATTCTCCTGCTATTCAGCTTTATCGTGCTTTTTGCCATGTTTGCAACATTTGTGTATGGATTATTCAACACCACCTAGTCCAGGCTGCCCGCCGGCCGGGACCGATACGGATTCTTTCTCCCGAAAAAGAACATGAAGCAACTGCGGTCGTTGGTTCCTCCCCCCCTTATTTCTGGGAGAAAGGAGAGAGGATCTAAAAACCCATTCGTGCATCATGGCGGCGCCACCCCCGCAGACCCGATTGTTCCGGAAGTATGAACGCGCGGGAGAGAATACGTTTTTTTCAAGGAAAATAAAGCCAGGTATCCGATTGTCATAAGAGTAAAGCTAAAATATTTGAAGAATTCAATTTCAATCGTCCACCTGTTTCGCCACCTTAACAAAACAGTGCTGGATAGGAGCAGTGGGATCCAGTAATGAGATCCCGTGCTGCTCCTTTTCCTTCGATCCCTCTTTTGCGCCGCTGGCGGGAATCCGACAGAGAAGATCATGCCAGATTGTATATGGTGCTCACCCCACTAATCCGCCCGCTCTCGCAGACAGGGTACCCATCGATCTCGAACATGTTCCCACAAGAGCCACTGCCTGGACTTTTCCTGCTATCGAAGACGAGTCATTACGGAGCCGTTCTGATTCGGGAATGGAGAACAACCAGGTCGAGGGTAACATCACTACAGGGAATGGTCACACGAGAGGGCTTCCGTAGTATCGCCACCGTACTCATACTGCACACCAGTTCCTTCAGGGGGAGTACCTTGACCGCACACACCCCGCACCTGATGGATCAGACCTACCGCGCCCGAAAGCGCTCCGGGGGATGACAGCAGATGGATCCTCTGCTGCAATGCAAAAGAAGACTTTCACCCTGCACATGGTGATCCCTGATACGCATCCTGGTATCTGCTCTGATCATATGATCACTGCAGCCGATATCAGGACCATGGCAGATCGATGGCAGAGAGCCAGCCGGCCATTGAAGATTCAGGACCAGAGATACGGCCACCGGCTTGTACAGATGCTCGCGGAATACAATGGTGAGGAGATCAAGCGGTTTGATGACCCGCTTGAGGCAGCAGCATTTATCGTGCTTGTCAGGATGGTGAAAGATCTCGATCTCGTGGACTATTGATACATGGGGAAGCGGGCTTCTGGTGAACTGTCGCTTTTGATCGCTGCCGGGAAGGCCTATATGGAAGTTGCTGCTGATACAATGCACCATTCCCTTCCGTATGTGCGGGGATCAGTGCCTTCCCTCATGGTCTCTGCATCTCCTGTGTGGAAGGAGATATCCCGGATAATTCCCCAAAGGCCCGCTCCTTCGTTTTTACCATGAACAGACCATATCTCGTTCCCTGAAGAGCAATCATGGGGTGCCTGCATGCTCCCGATGGAGAACACTATTGTGGATGTGGACATAATGTTCATGGTACATGAAACGACTTGGGCACCTGGCGATCGTTGCTCATGACATGGGGCTCATCTTCGAGTTCCTCGCCCTGGTCACCCTGGTCCCGTTCATCGTCCTCATCATCTACCGTGAGTGGGAGATGATCCTCCCGATGGGCACAGTCCCCTTTCTCTTTCTCGTATCCGGGTTTCTCATCTCCAAGGTGCCAAGAAAGCCCTATATTCCCTCCCTCTCCATTGCCCTTGTGGCGGTTGCCCTGACATGGCTTGCCGCGGCTGTTATCGGTGCTGTTCCCTTTGTGCTTGCCCTGGAGGTACCATGGACAGACGGTATCTTCGAATCCATGTCAGGCTGGACCGATACGGGGATCACCGTCATGAAATCGATTGACACCATGCCGAAAACTCTTATCTTCTGGCGATCATTCACGCAATGGTTGGGAGGGATTGGGGTGATCGCATTCGGGATTGCCATGCTTGACCGGTCTGGTCTCTCGCAGTCCCAGCTCTACCGTTCGGAGGGGAGATCCGAAGACCTGATGCCGAACGTTGTATCCACCGGGAGAAGGATATGGCTGATTTATGTCACCCTGACTCTCCTTTCAACAGGGCTCATCCTCCTGTCAGACATTCACCTCTGGGATGCCGTGAACCTTGCGATGGTTGCGATCTCTACCGGGGGTTTTACTCCTCACGATGCCGGAATGTCCTATTATAACAGTGCTTCGCTTGAATTTCTCCTGATCCCCGTGATGATTGCAGGAGCGCTTCCTTTCAAGATGTATTTCCTGATGTACCGGGGAAAAGCAAGAGAAATATTCAAAAATTCGGTCGTCCGGCTGATAGTAGCCCTCTCTCTTGCGGGTTCAGCAATCGTCGTCCTCAATCTGTACATTCTCCACACCATCTCCCTTTTTGATGCAGTCAGGATGGGGACGTTCTGCACAGTATCCGGGTTAACCACTACCGGATTTCAGAACTCATCCCTCCTCTGGCTCCCCCTCCCTCTGCTGGTTATCATGCTCCTGATGCTGATAGGGGGTGCCTCGGGGAGTACGGCAGGGGGCATTAAGGCTAACCGTATTATCCTCGGGTATGAAGGCCTGGTCTGGTGGTTCAAACGCCTGTTTGTCAGGGGAAGCGTGATGGTTCCTTTCAAACATGAAGGGAGAAATATTCCCGCAAAAATTTCTGAACTCGAACTGTCGAAGAACATGCTGATCATCAGCCTGTACCTTCTGACCGTGATCGTGGCAGTCATCCTCGCTCTCCATCTTGCTCCAACCCAGTTCGAGGTATACCAGGTTACCTTCGAGGTCATCTCCGCTGTCGCCAACAATGGTATGAGTTTTGGGTACCTGACCGCTGCAAGCCCGGTCACGGTCAAATGGCTTTTTATCCTGGTGATGTGGATTGGCAGGCTGGAGATTCTCCCGGTGCTCATCCTGATCGGGGGGTTTGTCCGGGGCTTTGATTTGCGTTAAAACAACAGGCCGTTCCCCAATCTTTCTGAATCACGCTTCCCTTGGCTTCACCTCTCAAAGCAAAACCCCCGCAGTGAGGGAAAGAGGAGTCAGAAGGGGATATAATACCAGATTGATTGTGTGTGAATTCATTCTCTCTTGGTGCAATAAAACAGAACGCACATGCATTTATATGAGCTTTCCAGGAATTATCAGCTCTTTTACAGGGAATCAACCGTTGCAATCCTCACCATTTATATTCAACAATCGGATAGTAAAGGATATGAAGAGATTTCGTTAGAGATAGGGGGCATAGAACACATGGCAGGTACAGGCACTGATCCGGATCTCCCTGGGCAGTTCATTCTTGATACAACCATCAATAACATCCCAGGAAGGTGGATTTCAGAGAGAATTGGAGACTGGTTCTTGGGGTGTCACCCCACCCTTCCGGTTATCCGGCTTATTGATGAAAAGGGTCAGGCTGCCGGCTGGCTTCTTGGATACGCTATTGACGAGGGTGGCAGGCTTCTTCAAGATAAAGATACCCTCCGTGTGAACAATCTTATTGACGGGGGGGAATCCTGTGAAGAAGAATTCACTTACCGCTTTGGGGGGAGGTTTCTCACGATATTTGCGGGATCCCGATGGCCCCGGGTCTATCTCGATCCCTGCGGATCACTGTCAGCCGTTTATTGTCCTCATTGTAAAATCGTCGCATCGACAACCAACCTGATCCCATATGACGATCTGACCAACGACCGGGTTGATCTTGCCCGCGAGCTTGGGATCCCCTATACCAATGCCATGTATCCTCTTGATCTCACTCCGCGATATCATATCTTCCGCCTTCTGCCGAACCATTACCTGGATCTTTCCACCTGGCAGAGCGTACGTCACTGGCCGAGTGGACCGATACAGGGCACGATAGATGTCGAAAAGGCTATCGGGATAATATCTGCCATTGTCAGGAGGAACATTGCAGCTGTCACAAAATCGATTCCCACGTATCTTTGCCTCACGGGAGGGCAGGACTCGCGTATGTTGCTCGCTTGTGCTAAAGACGTTGCGAATCAGATTGAACTCCTCACCTTCTCCTTGTCTGACGATGATGTCACAACGATAGATATCGCGATTGCCCGACAGATTGGAAAGAAGTGTCGCATTCGTCATTCTGTCCTCCCCCCAAGGGAACCAAAACCGGAGGATCTTAAAGAGTGGATGAACCGGATTGGGTTCAGCACCGGGGAAGTCCGCGGGTGGCAGGGATGCACAATGTTCAGGCAGGCCGACCCGGCGTATGCCCGCCTCTATGGGGTTGCAGGAGGATTAGGCCGGGCTTTCTGGAGTCGCGAGTATGCCATGACTGACACCGTGAGTCCTGAACGGTTGCTCGATTACTGCAGGGCACCATATACCAGAGAAACCCTGGAGGCTGCCAGGCAATGGCTGGATAGGATCCCCTTTACGAATGCTTCCCCTATCATGGATCTCTTCATGCTGGAGCAGCGAATTGGTTGCTGGGCAGGGGTATGGCCATATGCGTATGGCGATGACCCCGGCTTCACATTATTCCCGATGTGCCACCGGGAAGTAATTACCACAATGCTCTCCCTGCCAGCCGGATACCGGCGTTCCGGAAACCTCATGAGGGATATCATCCAGCATGAATGGGCTGAACTGCTCGAATGGCCCTTCAGTGAACCGATAGGATCCTTGAAAATAACGCTTCCTGTCCGGCGTTTGTGGAAGATGGCGGGGAAGGTTTTTCGCAATCCGGGTTCGATTATTGAAGGAATCGGGAATCAGTGACCTGGAGAGAAATAATTCCACAGCTGAACAGATACAAATTATAAAAATAGTATTAATTACATTGGAATAATAAATTTCCAGGATGAAATCATCCCTCTCTTTTTTTCATACCCCTTGGGATATTTCAAACCATATCCAGGTTTTTTTCACTCATACCCGAGAGCGATTCTTCAAGTATTATTCTGCCCAGCGTTCGCGCCTGAAACAGTCGTATACCGATGGCCCTTTCATACCAATCCTGATTGTTCTGACGATAATCGGCCTTATTTTGCGATTATATCACATGGGTGACGTTTCACTCTGGTTAGATGAAGTCACTGCCCTTCATCGTTCGCAGCAATCCTTCCTTGAGATATGGGAAAATCCATGGGGGGATATCAATCCCCCGTTGTTCTTCTTGATTGAACATATGATGCTGACTCTCGGGAACAGTGAATTTGTTTTGCGGCTCGCTCCGGCACTCATCGGGACGCTGACTATCCCCGTAATATACGGGGTGGGATCGGAGTTTTACGATCGAAATATCGGGGTGATCACTGCCGCCCTGCTTACCTTTTCAGTATTTCACATCTGGTATTCCCAGGAGGCACGACCCTACTCCCTGCTTTTATTCCTTTTGCTGGTTGCACTTCTTTTTTATTTTAAAGCACTTCGCACCGATCATTCCTTATACTGGCTGTTGACCGGGCTCTTCATAGGGTTGGCCTGCTGGGCTCATAATTCTGCAATAATCATAATCCCACCACTGTTGATGTGGCTGTGTATCTCCCGGTTCAGGCAGCCTTTTTATGACACCATTATCAGGCCGCTAATATTGGCATCGGTGACGTTCCTGCTCGCAGTGGCTCCATTTATACCTTATTTATTCGGATCCTATTCAGGGAAAATAAATGAGCCATTAACGTGGGGAATCCAGGGTCTGGAGTTACTACAAGCAATGGGGATGCAATTTTTCGGGGGGATTGGAAGTCCTGTTCTTATTATGGTTTATCTTTTTGCTGTACTCTTATTCCTTGGACTCGTCCTCTTACTCAGAACAGACAGGAGAAAATTCAAGTTCCTCCTTATCACCATCATCGTCTTGTTGGCAACAGCGTGGGGGCTCTCTTATACGATGCCCACGGATCCACGATATTTCATTATCCTGTTTGCATTCATCCTTCTCGGGATCTCGTTTGCATTTCTCCCTTTCAAAAAATTCTTCAGTCCCACCCGGTTCCTCTGCTATGCGATCATTTGTATTGCAGTGATCAGTATCCCTTCACTTCATTCCTATTATTCTCTGGATGCAAAATGGGAGGATTGGAAAGGTATCAGCCGGGAGATCGAGGAGGTGACGGATGAGGGGAATATCATCATTATCGTCCCTCCCTGGTCAGTTCAACCATTCAGGTATTACTATGATACAACGTTGCATAACAGGTCAGTATACACGGTGGATTATGCAGATGAATTAGTTCCTATCGTCGCCAGCCATCCGGATGAAAGGATTTTTTTTATCTGCTCGGAAAATAGTATTGGACCTTATAAATGGATTGCTGGAAATGCAACGCAGATCGGGGAATATGGAGAACACCATATTTATAAACTCAATGTCATGCCCGACCTCCCTTCCCTCCCTCCAGGGAATGATAATGGTAGTACCATAACCGTAATTGTCCCAAACGGCGGTGAGAACTGGCAGCAGCGTTCCACCAATACTATCAGGTGGAACTATACCGGCACTCCCGGCGCCGAGGTGAGAATCGAGTTGATCGAGAAAGAAGCGGTTTATGGAGTTGTAACCCACAACACATCCGTAGGAGTGCATGGTTCAGGGTCTTGCAACGTGACGGTCCCTCTCACAATGCGTCTGGGAAAGGATTACCGAATCCGGGTGATCAGTATTGAAAATCCTCTCTCTGCTGACACGAGCGATGCACCTTTCAGTATCAGTAGCAGGTGATACTGGAAGGTGTGGAGCATAACGGAAATCAGAGTGTATCGATACCGAGATACTGCAAAGAGACAACAGAGAATTGACCGTGACAACTATCGATCGTTTACATCGAACAACCATTATGTAATTCCGGTTTTTTGATGATTCCCCAAGGAAAGAGATGAAGTAATGATTAAAAGAATTAATACCCTACTCCAGGATAGGATATGAAGAATCTGATCAAGTGTTGGGTAAAAGAAACTCCCGTTGAACCTTTTGCACGAAAGGTATATGATTTTTTCTTCCAGAATAATCCGCCTTCAAATACCGATCTCACGAAGGATTTGGTCTATAATACACAGACTTTTGCTGTCATGAAACGAGTCCTCAAACCCGATTCCAACTGTATTGACGTTGGTTGCCATGAAGGTGCAATTCTCACCGAAATGATACGACTGGCTCCCAAAGGCACCCATTTTGCCTTTGAACCGCTTCCTGATCTGTATCAGAAGTTAACCGTTTCATTTGGAAATTGTCCGAATGTACACATCTATGATGATGCTTTAAGTGATACTGAAGGAACAACGGTATTTCAATACGTTACCAGTAATCCCGGGTATAGCGGTTTCCGGATAAGAGAATATGAAAAACCTTCCGAAACTATTGAGGAGATAACCGTCAGGACTAATCTCCTCGACAATACTATACCAGAAGACACCATGATTCATCTCATCAAAGTAGACGTCGAGGGAGCCGAACTGGAAGTCTTCAGGGGTTCAGTCAATACCATCAAAAGAAACAGACCGGTGATAATTTTTGAACATGGACTTGGAGCTGCAGATTATTATGGAACAACTCCTGAAGAGGTGTACGACCTTCTAGCGGGCCAGTGTCATCTGAGGGTATTTCTCATGGAAGACTGGTTGAGGACCAATGGACAGGTGTGTCTGAAGAGAACGGAGTTTTGTCAGGAATTTTACCACCATACCAATTTCTATTTCATGGCTGCCCCTTGATATCAATCAGCCTGAAAGATTCTCCTTCATAACCAGTCAAGGATTATAGTGGTATCGCCCACTGGTGATGAGCAATGGACGCAGGGATCTTTTTTTATTCGATCACCAGCACAGTACCTGCAATCCTGGTTCAGAGGTCCTTTTTCAGGATTTGATTCCGATACTTGGTCAGGCTTCCCAGGTTCACGATTCCGTCATCGAATAATTCATCTTTCAGCACCATGAGAAATTCCTGGTGTCCCGGATGATTGGGGAGATGAACACAACGATTTTGGTATTCCTTTTCTGAGTACGTTCCCCAGTTTTGGAGCAGACTGAACATAACCCGATCAAATCCGAACCGTTTCCCAAGCCGTATGAAATCAGGCATCTCCCGGAAATTGTTCTCCTGCACTACCATGCTGATCACTACCCATTGAAGAGGGCCCTCCTTCCGAAGCCGGCTGATAAATTCCAGATTTTCAAGAAGCTTTTCAAAACTCCCTCCCCGACGATTTATTGCATATGTTCCCGCACAGGCTGCATCGATCGATATCTGTGTACGATTGATGAGAGGGCGTATCTCTTCAGGGAGGGTATCCCATAGCTGTGGGGTCCACAGCTGCCCGTTTGTATGGAGTTGAATAATGTTCAGGTTCGGCATCTCATCCCTTCTCATCGTCTGGAGCCATTTCCTGAAATAAGGGCTGCCAAAAGGATCCCCTGAACCAGTGATGTTTAAAAAACAAATATCTTTCAGGGCCTGGTTCCTGAGTTTGTTCTGGATCTCCAGGATCTGCTCTTCCTTGTCCGTCTGGACAATAACCGTTTCACGACAGGACGGACAGGACAGATTGCAGGACCGGTCATATGAACAATTGATGCCCAGGGGACCGAATGGCAGATGGGTTGTTTTATTCACGATAGCTTCTCTGATCTTTTGGACCTCTACCTCTCCCAGCTTTTTTACAGGGCCGAGGCGGGACTGGAAATACCCGCACTTATCGAGATTGCAATACCTGAACGACCCGTCGATAATCGATTGCCGTATCTCCCGGGCATTTTTTCCGTTCCAGATCTCGTCGACGGATGAATTTTTTAGATCTCCAATCGGCATCTCGAGCCATCCAGGGCAGCATACGTGGACAATCCCTTCAGGACCCACATCAAACCACATGAAAGGATTGAGACAGATAATTTTTTGATCAATGTCCATGGCTCCTCCGGAATTTGGGCGCGATCGTGGCTATTATGTTCAGCTATTGAATAAAATCGCTTTTTATTCTTTAATTATTACATATTATAAAGATTGCAGGTGAATTCTGCAGGCCTTATCGTATCAAAGAATATATTGCCGTTCTCTTACGATATGCACGTAATTGAACTGGTGTCACCGTGAAGAGGAATAATCTGCCTTCTGTTTCCAGAGCATCAGTGATATGGTGTATTGTCCTCCTGGTATTGTGTTCACTGTACCTGAATTACACCCTTGGTCTTTCAAGTGGTGTCAGGTTTGATGTACCTTTCACCTATGAGGGGGACGGCCTTGAGTATAACCTGCTGACAAAGACGATGATCGAGACCGGGTGGTGGACCGAAAATCCCGTGGTCGGAGCACCAGATAAGCTCGAGATGTATGATTATGCCATCGGGAATACCCTTGATTTCTTCGTGATGAAGATCATCAGCATCTTCACAGATAATTATGCCCTGGTAATGAATTCCTATTATATTCTTGGATTTTTCCTTACTGCTCTTTGTTCACTGTATGTATTCAGACAACTCCGGATAACCTATCCGGTAGCGGTCTTTGGCAGCATCCTTTTTCCCTTTTTATTCTACCATTTTTCCCGAATCAGCCATTTTAATCTGACGGCCTATTATATGATCCCCCTTATCGTCCTGGTTATCCTTTGGATTTGCAATGGGGAACCTTTGTTTTTGAAGAGAGGAGAACCAGGTGAACCGGTGCACCTGGCAGTGACTCAAAAAGGAGTGATTGCCGCCATTATTCTTCTCATTTCTGCAACGCATCCATATTACGGATTTTTTGGTCTCCTTTTCCTGGTTGTTGCAACGCTCTGGTCCGCTTCCCGGTCAGATACCATGATCCCGTTGCTTAACGGTATAATCTCCGGAATGCTCCTGTCCGTCTTTGCGATCCTGAACAGACTCCCTTCCCTTTGGTATGGATTCCAGCATGGCACTTCACTGGCAATAAGTTCCCGGGCCCCGTTCGAGGCAGAAGAATGGGGACTGAAACTTATCCAGCTCCTCCTTCCTGCACCAGGGCATCGCATAGATTTTCTTGCGGACATCGCCCGGAAATATACCGTTTCAAGACCTCTCGTGAATGAAAACGTGAGCGCAACACTGGGTATTATCGGGAGCATCGGGGTTGTCATTTTACTTGGATGGATCTTTATACGGGAATGGCAGCCGATACAGAAAAAATTCGGAGGTCGGAGAGAGCTGATGGACCAGCTCTCTCTGTTCACCATTTCAGGGATTCTTATCGGAACCATCGGAGGTTTTTCGGCAATCATTGCCCTGGTATTTCCTGTTATTCATTCCTATAACCGGATCAGTCTCTATATCGGTTTTTTTTCCATCCTTGCGGTGCTGATCATGCTGCAGATCATGTACGAACAATTCCGGAACAAACCTTATTTCTGTCCCGTCTTCCTGGTGCTTCTTCTGGCTGTTCTCACCTTAGGAGTCTATGACCAGGTTCCAGCATGGAGTTCATTGACTTCCGGGTCTGACAAGGAGCGAGAGCAGGAATTTCTCGATCAGGAGGTATATTTCTCCCACATTGAGGATAGTATGCCATCCGGATCCTCCGTGTTTATTCTGCCGGACATTGGAGGATTTCCGCATTCCTCTCCTCCCGGTACTATCAACGAGCTTGACAGTCTGAAGCCTTACCTCCATACCCATGATCTGAAATGGAATTATCCAACCATGAAGGGACGATTCTGGGATAACTGGCAGGTGAAAGTCGCCACCTCCGAACCAGCGGATCTCCTGGATCACCTGTTTTTTACCGGGTTTACAGGTCTCCTTATTGACGGGTATGGTTACCATGGTGAAGGAGAAGCGATCATGGAAATCTACCAGAACCTCACCGGTATCGAGCCAGTCATAAGTAAAGACGGCAGGTATGCATTCTTCGACCTGACCGGATACATGGACGAAAAGAAGGCAGGGATGACTTCACCGCATTTCGAGGAGGAAAAAATCGCGTATCTCACGACCATGAAAGCAAACCCTGAACTGAACAATCCACTTTTTGGAACCTGGGTGAGAGAGAATCTGAGTAAAACAGGTTATCCTGATTCCCCTGGTTCATCCAATGTATCATCCTCAATCACTCCTGCAATCACCGTTATAATCCCTAATGGCGGTGAGATCTGGCAACCGGGTTCTATTCAGACCCTGCAATGGAATTATACCGGCAATCCAGGATCCAGGGTTACCATCGATGCACTCCGCTCGGGATCAATACTCACAACCATCGCCTCAAATTATCCAATCGGAGAAGAAGGTAGTGGGGCATTCAATCTGACATTGCCCCCCTATACCCCTCTGGGATCGGATTACCGGATTCGGGTCACGAGTACAAGGTACCCTGGCTGCACCGATATAAGTGATGCCCCCTTTGCGATCAGTGCCGGGTGATGTATTTCCAAGGAGAACTCTTCCACAAATCTGGAAAGGATCCCTTTTTTTTCACCCTATCAAATTACCATCAATTCTTCGTATTCCAAAGAGTTGATAACAATCCGGTTCACACCCCCTCCAAAATTATGGTCCCATCTAAAAGGTCGATTCACAGAGGTTCTCTGAATCGTGAATGAGGGAGGGGGTTAAATCCGGTAGCAGGAGAGGAATGGCAATAGACCACGCAAAGACCCTTCTGAAAAAAACGGATAAAGGGTAGCAAATAAGAGTTCTCAGAACCTCACCCGAGGGGCATCCCGTTCCCTCATGTTATATTCCATCGTCCAGAAATACGCTTCTCCATGGGCCACCCTGAA
>Ga0116144_10000732_pt1 | contig 43061 bp, 57 predicted proteins | sample AD_UKC035_MetaG_FD_89746 | JGI IMG/M metagenome (GOLD analysis project Ga0116144, IMG submission 89746) | Active sludge microbial communities of municipal wastewater-treating anaerobic digesters from USA - AD_UKC035_MetaG | ecosystem: Engineered > Bioreactor > Anaerobic > Digestate | place: USA...
ATAGGTCCCTCTGAGTGATTTACTTACCTATTAGGTACCCCTGTGAGATTTGTTTACAATAGAGGGGGTTACTAGTAATCCTCCATCCGTGTATTTAAGTACTAGTACTAGTACTTAAATATAAATACACACGGATTAAAATTTTCCAATTTAGCGAGGACCATTATACCATCTACCAGGGGTTATATACCGAAAATCAGTATATACTAGTACTCCGTACTAGTACTTACTACTCTATACTAGTACTCTGTACTAGTATGTACCAATAGTAGTTATCCACAGCCTTACCCACACCACCCACCCCCTGTGGATAACTAGATAGCCAAACGTTATCTCAACCCACACTGTTATTGGCTATCACCAGGTGGTAGACTGTAGACTATGAAGAAACCACTACTCACACCTAAAGACACACAAATCTTAGAGGCCCTCCCAGGTAAATTATCTGAGGTGGCTAGAAAGGTAAACAGGACTCCATCTAACATAACTCCAGCACTAACAAAGATGGTCAACTTAGGTCTAGTAACTCGTGATAGTAACCTAGTATGGAACAAGACGAACGTGACTATCCCCACAAATACTACCACCCCTTTAAACTCTACTATCCCAGACCCTGATCCTACCCCTACTCTCATCCCTCCTTACTTAAAGAAATATGACTTCCTCTTTGAGAGTTATGAACAGCTAGACCCACCTCCCAACACAGAGAAGGTAATCGAGTACCTTGGAGAGAGAAGTAACGAGGAGATATTTTATAACTATTTACTAGGGCTCTATCATTTGTACATGCAACATGGAGACTAAACCTACCTTTGACTTGACAACCGACCTCAGATGTGCTATACTACTAAGTTGAAAGGAGAAAGCCCATGAAAAAAGAAAAAGAAAATAAGTGGTTACCGCCTACAAAAGAGATGCATGAAAGCTTCTTACCAAATACACACCTTGGTCCAATAATTGTAGATCCCAACTCCGGTTGTCTCTATAATTCAGAGGGACAATTAGCTGGGGGAGAAGAAGAAGCATTTAGAGCTATCCACTATTGGGAAATCTTTGCACCACCTACAAGGGAAACACATGAGTGTAACCTCTATAAGAGTGGAATCATTAGGCACATGGGGATGCCTTTATACATTAATGAGTTAGAGGGAATCAAGGCTTATAATTCAGATGGATTAAGGGCTGGAGGATATGATGAGTTCATTGTAGCTACTGATTATTGGGGCTTGGAGATCATTCATGAAACTAGCCTATAACCCATACAACCATGATACTAAGTCGATCAAACTTAAGTGTGATGTATGTGGTTCAGTAGACACTATCGAGTTTAGTTTGTGGGATTGGGAATCATGGTTACATGACTCAACTACAATGACCTTCGCCGAATGGGCGGGAATGAATACGGAACAATCAATACACTGGGAGTTTGCAATATGTCCAAGATGCCAGGAATAATTTACACCGCACCACATGGTCCACATGAGATTGAGGATCTCTTCCCCAATCTAAAGGCAGCTGCAGTAGATGGGAATAACAAAGTACGATCAGGGTTGTCCGAACAATACTATTTCTACTATGACACTAAAGAGGGGTGTTACTACTATGAATACCGATGAACTCTACGAATTGTTCAAGCAAGAGAAAGAGACTAATCTCAACCGATTCCAACAGATTGCAGACATTCTATATATCATTAATGAGAATGAGAACATTCTCATTAATGAACTGGTTAAGCTTAAGGAAGTAAACAAGTGACTGAGAAAGAAGAAGCTCTTGTTGAGTTATTAAAAGCCATGCTGAAAACATTCCACTCCATCATTTCCACTCTGGATACAATAGATGAGAGGTTAAATAAATTGGAAGCACATGATAGTGCTCGGTTCGATCAAGCTTGGTATGGAGACTTTGCATGACTAGGGAAGAAATTATCCGTTGTAGGCGTTTGTTTCATTACAACGATCTTACGTTCAAACAGATTGCTGAGCATGTTAGTACAGATGAAGCAACTGTACTAAAGATCTTTAATCTATACCCCCCTGTAGGACCAGAACTTTCCGACGACTGATATAAGGAGAGAAAGAATGAGCAACCACCGTAGTATCTTTACTGATCTTGAAATTGATTATCTAACAATGTTGGATGATCCAGAGGCTTTCTCAAAGAAAGTCTACCATGTAGCAGATGAATTGCAGACTGTCCTCAAGAGTAAGGGATCAATTAGTGAGGCACGGCAAGTAGCAACAGAAACCGCAGCACATGATGCGGTCGCAAAAGATAGGGCTAAGGAGATCCTCTCAAGTTTCCTCGATACTCTTTATGAAATGGAGGAAGAAGAAGAATTGAACGTCCAATATCACATGATTCAACTCTTGAAAGAGTTTATCAAGGATTCAGAAGTGGGCTTTCATTCTCGAGCTCGGGAAGATATGATTCTTCGTTCCCCCAACATGGCAGACAAGAAGTTGGCCTTTGATAGGTACACTAAACTGCGGGAAGGCTTTGAGAGTTTCCGTGAATTCGCTAAGATGATTCACGATAAGACTTATGCTCCACTCAAGAGTATCTCCGGTAATTTTGGTGGAAGTGAGCGCACAACATATCCGGCCTACAGGATCGGATCAGATGTTTACCACAACTATAGAATCGTGGCAGAAATGCTCGGCTGGAAGAAAGATGATTTCAAGAGTCATATGGATCTTGTAGAAAAGATGGAAGAAACAGGACACAACATGGTTACTGTTGATAACCAACAAGTGGAAGTGGAGATTATCAATGTCACTCTCTAATGATCCTTTCCTTGTTACTTGTCTAGCACTATTGGAAGCTAATAGGCCTGAGCTTATTAATTTCGTAGCCCCATGCCAGGATGGTCCTATTGAGGATTATTTCTTCCCACATCTAGATACCGATACGGATTGGGTTCTCCAATTTCAGATACTTTACCGCAGGTACTACTACCCTGGGGATCATGTTCCACCCATGCTTTATCCTTATCTAGCTAAGGATCTTAATGTTCAAGGGGGTGATCTACATGAAAGTGATGCAGCTCTCTTAGAGCGAGCTCTTAAGATTGGGTACCTTTCTGTAGGTATAGATCATCATACCTGTTCCACCTGTAGGTCATTGATTGAAAGCGTGGCATCCAATGTTTAGAGTAGAATTTACTGAGACTCCCGAAGCAAAGATTCTGCAGGACCTTATTGATGAGCGTCAACAGATTCTGGATAGGGCGGCGGAACTTACGAGGGCTATTTCTGAGCAGGCTGTGAAAGCTGATCAGGAGAAGCGGGAAATTAGAGAGAAGCTTCTTGCTGAAGCTAAACAGCGTGAGCTTGAAAAGCAACTGCAAGAAGAACAGGATAAGCTCAAGGCTATTGAGGACACGATCCATAGGATCAAAGAACTTACTCCTGTAACTTGGGAGCACCTCCGTCCTTACCAACAAGAAAGCACGGCACAAGCCTTTCATAACCTTTCTGTAGGTCATAGTGGGTTCTTCAACGCTGACGATATGGGTTTGGGTAAAACTCTCCAAGCAATTGCTATGTGTGATTTGTACCTGGCAGAACATCCTGATGAGAAAGTGCTGTGGCTCTCTAAGTCTTCCATCGTAGAAACTGGTGGAACTAAGCGAGAATTCCAACGTTGGTCTGAAATCCCCATCATCGAAATCCTCGGTCGTTCTCCTAAGAAAGAGCGAGGATTTATGATTGACCTCATTAGTAAGATGGCTGGTATTGTCTTGATTACCAATTATGAAACTATGAGGACTACTCCCGAACTAAAGAACACAAGGTTCGGTATGGTGGTAATGGATGAGGTTCATAAACTTAAGGGTGGTGCTAATCCCTCTGGACCTACAGGGCTTTGGGTTGCTATCAAAGAATATATCCGAGATATGGGACCAGATTTCATCTACATGCTTTCCGGTACTCCAATGGTCAATAGGGTCGCTGAATTGTGGGCCTATCTTCATATCTTCGATCCGAGTAAGTTTGATAACCTGCGTTCTTTTGAGAGCGCCTTTAATGCTTATCAAGAGTTCGGTGGGAAGATTGATACTGAGCGTATTCTAAATGTATGTCTCGCAGATAGGATGGTACGCCGAACCCGTAATGAAGTCGGGATTCAATTGCCTGAGCTTACTATCGTAGAGCAGACTGTAGAATACAACCCACAGCAACAGAAAGCTTACGATCAAATGAAGGATAACTTCTACATTTGGTTGGATGAGCAGGAAGATGCTGCACTTACAGCTACAGCTATCATTGCACAACTCACTAGGCTCCGACAGATTTCTGTGTGGCCTGTGTTCTCACAAATTGTGAAGGATGAGTGGGGTAATGATAAGGTCCTTGAGGTAAATGTGCCAGATTCTGCTAAGGTAGATGAGGCTATGGATATCATTGAGGAACATAACGATCAGGTAGTAGTGTTCTGCAACTTCAACAGTGTTTTTGAGGAAATCCAGAAGCGCTGCAACAAATTGGGCCTTACCTGTAGGTTTATTACTGGTAAGACTAAGGCAGATATGGGATCAGCGGAGATTGATTTCCAGCAAGGAAAGATCGACGTTCTCTGTATCAACTCTAGTATGGGTGAAGGTTTGAACCTACAGAAGAACCCAGATAGATGGCCAGGTGGTGCTTCTGTAGGTATCCATCTTGATCGTTGGTGGAACCCAGCAAGAGATGAACAATGTAATGCACGTATCTATCGGATGGGGGCTAATCAACCTGTTACTATCTATTTCATTCATGCTCCGAAGTCAGTAGATGATTTCGTTGCTATGATCTCTGATGAAAAGGCAGAGATGTTCGAAGGTATTATGAAGGGCGATCAAATTCGCCCAGCCGGTGTTTGGAAAGAAATGTTGAGGGATATCCTGTAATGTGGATTAGTTCTTCTAAGGTATGTGAACTAACTGGAGCTACTGCTAGACAAGTTCACCTGTGGACTCGTCTTAAAGTTATCCCAGCTAGATCAGAAGTTAAGCAAGTGGAGAAGGTTTATAGAGATAGGAACAGGAAAACAAGAAAGGGCATCGCTGTAGGTTCGGGAAACGTTTTCCTCTACGATGATGCCCACTTACCAGCTATCAGATGTTTAGTCCGTTGTCAACGTCAATTTGAGAACCATCTGAGCATTGAGATTCTTATGGCTATCTTTAGAGACTACCCTGTAGGTTATACTAAGTTGGGAGAAGGAGTAGTAATCGGATGGGAACGAGAAAAGATCAACTCGACGTACTGATCTACTTTGAGGTTAAGAGGATTAGAAAGGAGGTGAACCTAGCTCGTGAAAGATTGGGACTCCCTGCAAAGAGATATCAAAAGCCTACTATCTGAACCTATCCAGAAGAAGATAACGAAGGCCCCTGTAGGTCATGTTAGGACTATCCCTCGTGATCCATATAGAGAACCGAGACTAAGAATCGGTCCATACCCATATGTCCCATTCTGGTCTCAGTATGTAGGGTTTTATGACACCTCGGACATTAGTTTAGAGAAAACTCTACCATCTACTATTGTTCACCTTTATGGACCCCCCTCAGCACGGGAGGCTATACCCTACCTCTCACACCAGGATGCTCTCATTGTGCTCCATTCTCACGCCTGCGGGACGGCGTGCCCTTGGCTAGGGGAATGCCATACCCTGAGCGCATACGGATTTTGTGTACCATACCCCGAAAACCCCTTGCCTGTAAGGCTACGTAATATGTGGAAGGACTTTTATGAAGAACTTAGAAGTACTGGTTATCTGGAGCCATTGGAAAAAGAAGTACGAGATCAGGGAGTTCCGTCGCAATAATGTCATTCATGTTTCCGGTGTTCACAAGACGAAGGAAAACGCTGCCAAAAACTTAGAGCTCTATCTAAAGCGTCATGGACTCACACAGAAAGTGGAGGTCATTAGATGAACCTGCTCGAGATTAGAAGGAAAGAATGGGCCGACCTACAGGAGCGGGGGATTACTTATTTAGATAAGGAACCCGAAGCTGGAGATAGAGTCATCTATAACGATAGGGAGATCCTCCCAAGTTTAGGAGTTGTTATCTGTCTATCAGACGTGCCACGAAAGCGGGTGAAGGAACCGGTCTATGAGATTCTCTGGGATAATGGGACGACTGGACATTACTACGCCTCTTTCTTCCGCGGCCCTTTCTCAATTATTAGAGTGATTGCTGAAGTATGATGGTACAACGTAAACCAATGAAAGATGTTCGATCGACAGGTAGACGTCGAGCGAGGAAAACTTTGTTCGAAGCGTATGTCCCCTTTAAATGTGCAGGTTATGACTCCCCTGTAGGTCACGTTGATTGCGGAAAGACATCTATGGAGCCTCCTAAAGATGCTCCTTCCTGGTTTGAGGAAATCTGGCCCGAGGAAAATAGGGTACTGACTTCGAGCCTACAGGCAGATCATGTAACTAAAGATCTAACAATCAATGAGGTTGAATTCCTAGAATGGAGATGTGTTTCCTGTCATAAGATGCAAGATAAACAAACCGCAGTTGGAGAATCACAGATAGATACCTCCCGGCTGTGGTGAACAGTCACCGAGACCGATAGTGAAATATAGTCACACTTGCCCATAGTGCCCGACTATCGACCCGTGGTACACTGTACCTACCGGCGGAAGACCGCCCCTACAAATAAAGGATAAAAAGAAATGGCTGACCTTAAAGAAATTCATGGCAAGTTGCTCGAAGCTATCAATGAGATTGATGCTCAGCTCGATTCACTTTCCGGTGGCAAGGCTGCTGGAAAGCGTAAGATTGTTGCTGATCTAACTGATAAGCACTCCACTGTTTATCGTGCTGCTCTCGATGATGTTCTCGGTTTTATCAAGAACCTGGATGCAGAAAAGAAGGCTGCTGTTGTTTCAGCTTTCCAGACTGAGCTTCGTAAGAGCTTCGATGCAGAAGTTTCCGCATATGTTGAGGCTCTTGTTGAGAGTCAACCTGTTCAGGAGGCTTTGATTACTCCTGAGCAAGCTGAAACTCTTTCAAAGCAGCGCTCAGAACTCTACCAACAGATTAAGGCTGTTGTTGGTGTTGCTGAAAGTGTTGGTGAGGAACCATTGGAGATGCCATCATCTCGCCGTGGTGCAAGTGGTCCTCGTGGTCCTCGTAACCTTTCAATGTTTACTTTCTACATCAATGATGAGGAAGTAGATAAGACCATTGGTCAGATTGCTAAGGAGAACGGCTACGAAAAGAGTGCCGATCTTACTAAGGCTCTCCGTGATTCGGGGTTCGATACTAAGGATGGTGTTTCATTCGATGACTTCGAACTCCCCAACGGAAAGATTCTTTCTGGCCAGCGGAATGAGGATGAGGACGAAGAAGAAGTAGAGGATTGATTCACTAATTAGGCGGAGGGTTCTTTCTCACTCTTTCTCCCCTCCACCTAATTAGGAGCTCTGGCCCGGAGCTAAATACTGATAAATACCATCTCAAACCTGGAAGCCCGAGATCTAGGGGAGAGTCGGTTGGTACGAAACAGTAAGGTCTAATAATTGGTTCGTTATAATAAGGAACAGAAGGAACCTTTTATTATACTGGGCACTCGAACTATGGTGCTTTGCACCCGAGCATTTGCTCCCTTCTAGTTCAATAACAGTAAGGTGGAAGCTTGCTATTTCTCATCTGGTGCTTAGTTCAAGCACTGATCTACTTCCCATTTTTAATTTGGGATATACCTCTACTCTTTTTGTTCCCAGCCTTTTGGTTTTCTTTCTGGACTTTCTCTAGAATTTGGATGGTAGAAAATGAATAAGATGTATCGATATAGTGAAGAAGATACTAATTCTATTAAGGAACTCTTACTTTGGAGAACTGTTGTAGAAGTCCGTGGGGGTTCCTTCATTCTAGACAATGGAGTTGAACTAAAAGTTATTCCCAATGAAGGATGTATTTGTGGGGCTGGGGATTACTACATTGAAAAGATGGTCACAGTCCCCCATGCTATTACTGATGTTTGGTTCTCAGATGAATCTTCTGAATATCTCGGAACGAAACATACTTATAAGATTTTTGTTCTAGCTTTTAACATGCAAGAACATGAACTACTTGTTGTAGAGGGGGACGATGGCCACGGTTATTGTGGAACAGGGTATGAGATTGAAGTGACGTTCCCTTATGATAACTAAGAAGGACGAGTATTTCTATCAGAAAGCATTGGAGTTGGCAGAGTTTGGGGAGCACAGAGTACGTGTAGGTTGTGTTTCAGTGTATAAGTCTACAATTATCACTGGAACTTTCAACACTCACCGGAACTCATCATTTGGTGTTCCTTATACTGATTTAACAACCCATGCTGAAAAGTCCTGTATCAATTTGATGCCAAGACATATGCGATCAGGAGCAACCCTATACATTGCAAGAATCGACCAGGATGGTAGGGTGAAACCTTCCAAACCATGTGGACGTTGCATGAGGATGATTCTGGAGCAAGAGATTAAGGAGATGGTGTTTTGGGACGAGAATTTAAGGAAGGTCCGGCCAATGCGAGTGACAAGGCAACACACTGGATTGTTGCTCCAGAGGAAGTAAGTGTTTTCCTGGATATAAACACTGAGACTTATGGACATGTCTTAAGGATTGAGACTTCTGACCAAAGAGTTTTAATGTCTCTCCCGGATAACATTGAGTTTGCATTAGGAGGTTTAGTTGACACCTACACGCGTTACACCCAGTCTGACCAATAAAAACAGTATTGGAACCTGTAGATGGATTACTGAGAACACTAATTGGAAGCCAATGAGAGCTTTTGATTTCAACAAGACGTTCTTAGGGATTCTCCTTTATCAGGATGACATCATTGATTTCCTCCCTGTAGGTAAGGAGGTATGGTTTGATGTATCCGAATCCTTCTTTGCCTCCCTTTGAGGTTCCGGGAACACTTAGTCCTACCCAGGCTAGTGTGTTTCTGCAATGCGAGCGTAAATGGGAATACAGCTACGGTCGCGAAATGAGGCCCAAACAACCATCCACTCGTTCAATGGATAAGGGTTCCTATATCCATGAGCTCTGTCACTTCTACTATTCACTTCTCAATGAATTTGAAATTGGTGACACTGAATTGCTGGATATTCTCAAGGCAAGAGTAGCCCAAGACTTTGAGGAAGCGGGGGATGAAGTAGACCCTATCTTCTATGATGAGTGCATCCGTACTTTCATCGGGTTCGTGATAAACCGATCCCCAATGATTGATATGGATATCACTGATCTACTCGTGGAGTACCACCTACAGAGAGAGTACAATGGTAGGTTAATTCACGGATTTGCTGACTTAATCTATTGGGATACAAAATCCAAGGTTAGGGTGATCCGGGATCACAAGACTGGTGGAAATCCTACAACCCATAGCCAACATAGTACAGATACTTCTTTCCAACTTAACACTTATGGAACCCTTTGGTATCTGGAAACTGGGGAAGTAGCTGAGCTTGAAACTAACTTTCTCCATTCACAGCCTCCTAAGAACCCGGTCAAAACGGAACTATTTAAGACCTACAGGAGCAAACGATCAGCCACCTTTTATGAAAATTGGTGGAACTACCTAAAGGAGATTGATAACAAGCAAAGAGAACCTGGAACTTTACAGAACCTGTCCTCCTGTGGTAATTGTCCTTACCTCCCCATCTGTAGGTTGGAGCTAAAGGGCATTGATCCCTGGGTAGTTATTAGGACAAGGTATGAATCAGAAAACACGGTTCAAAGCGAGAACCCCGATGACAGTAAAGAGGTTAACGAAAGTAACATTCCGAAGCTCCGATGGAACGTCAGCGTCCATTGATGTTGTCAACGGATACTTTGAGGAAACTACCGGATCATGCAAATTTTCCATAAGGGTAACTGATGGCACTATCACCTACGAAACTTCAGGAGAAGAATGATTATGTCAGACTCTTGGTATATGGTTCTCCCGGTGTAGGTAAGACTACATTTGCAGCAGGAGCACCTAACCCAGTCTTTTTAGACTTTGAGAACTCGACAACAACTCTAAGAAAAACCCACCCGGACATTGCAGTTATTTCCGATAGGAAAGAGCTAGCGAACGTAGGGAACATCTTAGAATATGTGTTGAAACCTACAGGGTATGACACAATTGTGATCGACTCTATCAGTTCCATGTATGAGACTATCCTCATGGAGCATATGAAGGGTCAGAAGAACCGGGACTCAGATTTAGCTCTGTTCCAGGATTTCCGTAAGATCACAAACGTTATGAAGCGTGTGTTCTACACGTTGATTGATGTGAAAGCTCACGTAGTACTCATCGCCCATGAGCGAGAGCTACGTGATAGTGAAACCAATAAGCTGCTACAAGTACGTCCACACCTTCCTCCGGAAGTTCGTGCATCAATCGAGAGGTTGATTAACGAAGTGTTCTACATTGAAGCAGACAAAGATTTGTCGGGGAAAGTAAAGAGAACAGTCACTGTGACTTCACAGGGCAAGATCTTAGCAAAGAACCGACAAGCTCTCACTGAGAGTAAACTAGAAAACCCAACTTGGAAGGATATTTACAAATGAGCCTTAACTTGAACTTTGATAACGTAGAGACCGGCTTTACCATTGTTGACGAGGGGACCTTCACCTTTATTGTGGAGGACGCTAAAGAAAAGGACAACAAGGCAGGGGATTCTACTAATGTAGTGATTAACTCCACTGTGGTAGATTCAGGTGAGAACAACGGACGTAAGGTTCTTACCTTTTTTTCAATGAAGGAAAATGCTCTCTGGAACTTTAAGCTGTTCCTTGAAGCACTCTTTGGTGAACTCCCATCAGGTGACTTTGATCTTGACCTGGATGATCTCGTTGGAAAGACTTTCGTTGCAACTGTAGAGCACACTCAAGTCGGTACTCAGGTATATGCTAACCTGACCGCTTACGCTCCCAATAGCTGAGATATTAAACCCCCTGTAGGCTTTGCCTACAGGGGGTTATGCTCAAATGGATGATTTAGAGAAATTCGTTAACTTCCTATTTGAGGGTCAGCAGGGATTTGTTTACTCCCCAGTAAAGAAGCCAGATAAATGGGAAGAAGCTTACTTCTCCTGGCCTCTTGAACGTCAAGGTCTGATTAAACATATCAGATCCAGTTCTAATCTGGGTGACGTCTACTTAGCGCCAGCACTCTTTGTTAAGAAGAACTCCAAACGAGAGTCCTTCAAGTCGTCCCAAGTTGTTTGGGTCGAATTCGATGGCAAAGAGCACATTGACTTTAAAGGGCTTCCAAAACCAGATGCCATAGTCCAAACCTCCAGTGAAACTCATGTACATGCTTACTGGAAAACAGGAACTATTACAGATGGTCCATCCCTAGAAGATTTAAACAAGCGTCTTACCTATTACCTACAGGCAGATTCATCGGGGGCTGAATCAAACCAAGTCTTAAGGCCACCGGAGTCTCAGAACCAAAAGCGTGGTGGAGTTCCAGTAACTCTAGTACATTTTGAACCTGGGGTTCCTAAAGCGTTTGCTAGTTTTGATGAAGCTCCTGAGGTACCTGCTAAGAAAGTTGAGATAACTGAAGCACAGTTACTTGATCCCGTTAAACTCCTGAACCAGCTACCCCTACTTAAGAGCCTCAAGTTCAAGATTGAACGAGAGAGCCCCGCTGTAGGTGATAGATCACAGTTCATGTACAAGATTGCACATGAATTAGCTGAGATAGGGTGTAATCATTCACAAGTAGCTACGCTCTTAAATTATATCAACGACAGGATTGGTAAATTCCCTGAGGATCGCTCAGATAGGCTGACCAGAATTAGTGAGATGGCGAGTATTGCCATCCACTCAGTAGAGCAAGAACAAGATATCTCGGTTTATACACCGAAGGACATCTTAGAGTTTACAGAGGAATTACAATGGCTGATAGAGAAATGGCTCCATCAACAGGGCCTGCTTATTTTGACTGGTGCCCCAGGTGTGGGCAAGACTCAGTTAGCAATTCAGATGGCACATGCATTTTCTGTGGGGGGAGAGTTTTTAGGACAGCAAGTCTCCAAGACTCGGACATTATTTATGAGTTTGGAAATGGATACCAGAGAATTGAAGTTTCTCTTGCAAAAGCAGGTGCAGGACTTCGACGATTTGTCGACATGGTTCAGCAACTCCTTAATTATGGACGAGCCAGGAAGTCTTCTACAGTACGAAGAATTGATCGAGCGTACGAAACCTGGCTTGGTAATTATAGATTCCTTGCTAGAGCTTTCCGACGGGGATTTGAAAGAAAGTACCGAAGTTCTTCAATTAACGAGGTGGATGAAACGTATCAGGAGGAAGTATAACTGTGCGTTTATCATCATTTCTCACACTAGAAAGAACAGTTCAACTGGAAGGAAACCTAACAGACTAGAGGATAACTTTGGGTCCGTGGTCCTCAATAAAGACATAGATACAGCCCTTTGTCTTTGGCAAGAAGATGGACAACCCTATATTGAACTTCTAGTCATTAAGTCTAGGTACGCTCCTAGAGAGGATTTCAAAATTGCCCGATCAGATAATCTCACCTTTTCCAGATATGTTGATCCAGACCCCGGAGAACCTACAGAAGGTAAAGGTGTTTCTGGATTCTTTAGGGCCTTCTGATAAGCTCGTAGTTGACACTGAAACTAATCGTACAGATTACTACGAGGAAAGGTACTTACTGGGGTTAGCTTTCTACCACCCTAAGATGTCAGGTTACATCCCTGTAGGTCACAAGCCTTTCATGGGCGAGGAAGCTACAAACATAGATATCCCGAAATACCTATTTCGAGATGTGAAAGCTAAGCTGATCTTCCATAATGCCAAATTCGATTACCAGGTCATGGAAAGGTATGGCCTACAGGTGCCTCGTGATAACTGTGAGGACACCATGATTATGGCACATTGGGTTGATGAAAATCAGCTTAGCTATTCACTAGAACATCTTACTAAGGTACTCAAGGTTACTCAGAAGGAGACAAAGATAGCTAAAGCTATGAAGGAATATTGGGATTCTATCCCTCCATATGTCATGGCTAAGTATGCTATCGGAGACTGTCTTTCAACCTACGAACTTCATGATAAGTTAGATCCCTTATTTGAACCATACAGGTCTAATTGGAACGAAGTCGATAGGGACTTCATGTTCTTCCTAGCTAGTATGGAAACAAAGGGGATTCTTATCGACGTTGATCGTTGCGCTGAATTGGAAGTCCTGACATTGGAAAGGATGCAACAGATTGAACAGGAGTTGGGATTTGATCCATCCAAACCCGCTCTCTTACGTTCCAAACTGTTTGACGACCCTCCCTTTGGTTATGGTTTGAAGCCATTGTCCTATACTCCTAAAACTGGTAAGCCCCAAGTGAACACTCGGTTCCTAGAGAACACTAACCACCCGGTCTGTGGTCTCTTACTAGAGTATAGCGAGTTGAAGAAGCAACTTACAAGCTATTTCCGGCCTTATCAGAAACTTGGTCATCTATCAGGACGTTTGCACCCCTCGTTCAAGCAACATGGGACTGTTACAGGACGTCTCTCATGTGAGAACCCTAACCTACAGCAGGTGCCACGGGACTCTAAGGTGAAGGAAATCTTCCTCCCTGAGGATGGACATGATCTAGTGGAGATTGACTACTCGAACCTAGAGATGAGGTTAATGGCAGTCTATTGTAAACAACCAGCTTTGTTAGAGATCTTCTCTAAGAGGGACGGGGATGTACATCAATTAACTGCGGACTTAATTGGTATCCCACGGTATGATGCGAAGCAAGCCAACTTTACCATCGGTTATGGTGGAGGTTGGTCCCCACTAGATCAATATATTAAGAAGGGAGAAAAGGCTTCACGGGCCATCATTGATAACTGGCACAAGACTTACCCCGAGGTTAAGAAAGTGTCCTACCAGGCTCAGTACGCAGCGGAGAAAAACAATGGAACAGTCAAAATGTGGACCGGAAGGGAACGACACTTTAGATTTAAGTCAGAATGTCACAAAGCCTTTAATAATGTTATCCAGGGTGGAGGGTTCGAGATTGTTAAGAGATCTTGCGTTCTACTCCATAAAGTCGGATTCGATATCCGTAATCAGGTACACGACTCCGTCTGGATCAATTCTGATAACCCACAAGATATTAAGGAAGCCGAAGCTATTATGGAGGGCTGGGCACTTGAAACCTTCGAGCTCCCGTTCTTCGTTGAAAGTAAAACTCTGAAAAGCAGGAAATGATATGGGAACCTACAGGAAAAAGCCAGTAGTAATCGAGGCTCGTCAAACTGGTCAAGATTATGATGAAGATTGTTTAATTATGAATTGGTGTGGGGGAGTTCTCCCCTTCGGTGAGTTAACTCTAGAACAAACTAATCATCTTTTCTACATTAACACCCTTGAAGGGCCACTTTGGGTATCCCCTGGAGACTGGATCATCAAAGGTGTTCAAGGAGAGTTCTACCCTTGTAAGCCAGATATCTTTGAAGCTACATATGAAAAGGTAGAGGAATGAACCTCACTAGGTTGAACAAGATTGTTCAGGATAATTTCAATCTACCCATCAAGATTGACATGAGAATGGATGAGGAAAACGGTCTCTACTACTGTGAGTTTTCAATTCTGAGCAAGGTTGATCTCATTTTTACAGAGAAGGATCTTAGTACCCCAATGTGGATAGCTACATCAATGGAGAAGGGTGTTCTAGAATTGAAAACAGAACGGGAAAAGACAATTAGGGGGTTATGATGCATTATTTTTATGAACAAATGTTGGAAGATTTGAATAAGACTCTCGGACCGATTGGGTTCAACTTCCAGATCCGTGGATCGTTGGTGAGTGCAAGCTTTACTATCAGTAGGGTCGCGAATCTGGACTTTGATTTGGTTACTGAACCGGATAATCGGGAAATCATCTGGTTCGGAGAACTAATCGGTAAGCTTATGAATGATATTGGAGATGATGTGTTTGCAACAACTGACAAGCTAGAAAAAATTATGGTGGAGATGGGTTCAAATGATTGATTTCTTCTTTACCGGTCCCCTAGCTGTTGGTTTTGTTATTTTCCTACTTGCTGTGGCCACCACTGTAGGTATTTATATTAAGGAGTTGTTCAAGTGACATATGTAGCAATGAGTGTTAATGCAATTAACACTGTCCCCACATTCGGAGCGTTGACTAACATTGGTGCTATGGGAATTAAGTTCCAGAACGGTGAGTACAAGTTTCTGGATTCCTTCTCTGTGGCTTTAGCTTATGACGAATCTCGTAAGGAAGAAGATCACATCTCTTGGTGGGAGAACCAGAACACAGAAGCTCAGAATGAGGTGTTCAGTTGGGAAAAGGATCGTTTAGTTCCTATTTCTGCTATGCACTCTCTAGATCGTTACCTTAAGAAGATCCAGGGCAATGAAACTGAACTCATTATGGTTGCAGACTACCCGCATGAGGTGTATCCTTGGGTTGACATGCTCTACAAGGTGAACGGTAAAGAAGCACCTTTTACAGATGTTCTGTGTGTGAACACCATGAGTCAATATCTTAAGTCTAAGTTTACTGGTCATCATGTTGATGGAGCACAGCATGTAGCTCTTTACGAAGCACAACGTCTAGCCCAACGGTTTGTAGGCTTATTTCAATGAGAGTGCTAGGTTTAGACCCTGGGAAGAATACAGGTTACTGTATGATTGAGGTGATCGACCGGAAGATCAAACCTACAGGGGAGCTTGGTGTAGCTAAGAATGAGTCTATTGAACCCTTAAAAGAGCTAATCAACAGTGCGGACCTCGTAGTTTGTGAGGACTTTTTGATCCGACCGGACAAAGCTCGGAGTGGTCACTTCGATTACAACAACATGGTAGCACCACGGGTAATCGGGAAAATTGAGTTACTTTGTGAACTTACCGGAACACGACTCGAAAAACAACCGGCGTCTGTAAAACCTCCGGCATATGGGTTTGCGAATATGAAGTACTCTCCGGGGAAGAAAGGGACACACTGGCAAGATGCCTTTGCTCATGCGTGTTACTTTGCTGTTCGGAATTTGAACGCTTTACCAGTAACCGGTTCACAGAAAGCCTAGCTCTTTCTGCTGAGTTTAACCCACCCCATATCCCATGTTCCTCAAAATTAGAGAGTGCGTACTCTAGGCATTCACTGCGTACCCCACAACTGGCACAGAGTCTTTTAGCAGCTGCTTGAACCTTGTCATTTGTGGGGTACATAGTTTTAGTGTAACCCCTACAATTCGCATATTTCATCCACTCCACTATCCCATTGTACCACACCGGGAGTGTCCCCCACTATGGAAAATCAGACTGTAATCGGCTATACCGACAGGGAGTACAAGAAGGTCTATTGCTCAGATTGTATAAAGGCTACTTCTTTACAGGAGAAATTAGTCCCTCTGTATAAAAACGTTGATCTAATCTGCTCTCGCTGCGGGAACTGGTTATGATCCCAGGGCACCCCGATCTGTATGGTACACAAAACCCCGTACGGGCACGAACAGCCCTCTCATGGGCCACAAGGGCACCCCACCGGCATGGTACACAAAACCCCGTAGGATGGATCTGAGGGAAATGTCAACCGAGAAGAACATCGAGAAATATAGTCAGCTTATAGCTGAGTTCAAGTTTAATGAGGCTTTAAAAAAGCGCCCTAAGAAGAACGGTCGTCCCAAGGGTAGACGTAAGACTGTTTATAACACGAAGGGTTATGCTTACGTTGAGAGTGAGGGGAAGTTAATCCTTAAACACAGAAGCCTCATGGAACAGAAGCTTGGAAGGAAACTCCTGCCCCATGAGGCTGTCTACTTTAAGGATAAGAACAAGAACAACTTTGAACTTAGTAATCTGATCCTCGGTGTGAAGCCAGGTTACAAAGGATCAATTATTTGCCCTCACTGTTCCAAGGATATTCTGAACAACAGTTAGAGCCCCCTGTAGGTCCCCACGGTAGAGCTCTTTGCCATCAATTTCTTTAACTACAATTGATGTACCAGAGTTCCTGGTGGATACAAACATACGGTAACCTAGTGGTTCTAGTAATCTTTCAGAAGCTTGGTTGATCCTCTTTTGAGTAGAACCAAACCCATACTGTAAGTTACGAAGCCTAGTTTCCTCACCATAGGACTTGATACCTAGACCGAGAACCATACGATCTGAGAGCTTACCTTTAGTAACAAGATCCTCAATTGTACCTACAGGGGGGAGGATGTTCCTAAGGGCATAATTAAACTGGTTTTCAGTAGTACGATCCTGCTCCTTAAAGAGATCTCTGCCAGTGAAGGAATTATGATTAGTTCCTAATTCATATAGAATTTTAAGCAGTGGGTTCAGTTGGTCTACAAAGACCTTTGAGGTGGCACCTGGATTAGTGGGGTCATTCAATAGGTCCTGCATAGTATCAATCGGGAAGATACTCTTTGGAATAATGGTGTTCCCCCAAGAAGCGAAACCTAGTTCTCGCTCCCAGGGATAAAACTGCGGGCCTAACTCCCCATCTTGAGATGAAAACAACCTATGCTGCTTGCCCAACATATCTGGGTTCATGAGGAACCCTTCTAACATAGCTGGGAGTGACTTCCTCATGAAGGTGTAGAAGGGCATGACTCGACGCATAATTGTACGCTCGGTCGCCGTTAATGCACCATAATCAAACTTCCATTTGTCAACCCGGAAAGTAGCGTTGTCAATAACCTTCTTCCCTGTAGGTGTGTCCCAGAAAGCTTCATCCAGTTTAACGTTCCTCAGCTTACGTACATTTAATTCATCCTCAATTGCATGTACGAAGTGAACCTTACGACCTAGATCTTCACGACCTTCCGACAGGTTACGCATAAACTCTCCTGTACGGTTAGTAGCTTTGTTAACCCTACGACCTACAGCGGTGCGTGCAGAAGGGGAAGTATCCATAGTGGAGAAACCACCAGAAGCAGCGTTCTGCTTATAGAGACGGTTCATTACATGATAATCTAATTGATTACCATTCCCTAGTTGGAAGTAAGTGGTTTTACTTTTAGCCACTGTAGGTAGCGTTTCATTATTGGCAGCAGCTACCTTGAAGAACCTATCATAGTCACCTACACGAACTCCATCCATCCATCCAACAAAGATGTCACCTACCATGTTCTTAACATGGAACCCAGGATAGGGCATAGTAGCTGATGCTTTGAAGTTACGAAGTACCTTATCAAAGATCTTCATAAAGTCACCCAGTTCCTCAAGGTTCTGGGTATCTGCTAGACGTTGGAAGTTATAGAAAGCTTCTGCAACATCCTTGGGAAGATAGAGATCTTCTCCTGATTTCTGGATAAACTTCCTTAAGTTCTCATTGATCTTATAGGTATGCTTTCCATCCCTGGTGAGCATCTCCCTAACTTTACCATTAGAACCTAGGCTAGCGATCTTCTCCCAACCTTGACCTCTTGCAAGAGTTGGTGAGACATTTTTGCCGGACACACCAAGATTACGGAAGAAAGCCTCTGTAACTTCTGCACGAGCAATCTGGTGCTCTGCTTTGAGTCGACGAACATACAGGGCCTCAAAGATATCCTCAACAGGCTTTAGTTTCGCTTGAAGAGCAATATCAACATCTGAAATGACATTACCAGTGTTGGCAATATCAAGCTTCCGTTGTTCGGTAAAGACTTTACGCTTATGGTTAATATTGGTACGATCTAGTAGAGCTTCTTTCCACTCTACAGGAGTGTAGTTTTTAACAAACTTACTATCTACTGAACGAGCACCAGAAGCAATCTCTAGATTATAGATTTCTTTTAACTCATCCCTAACAAATTGGATTCCGTCATCTAGATGATTTCCTGGAAGTGCCATACCAGTTAGATCGTTGTTAATGAACTGTCTAATCTGAGTTCGTGCAGCAGCATCATATTGACCAGCTACCTCACGAGCACCACGAAAAACATTTCCCTTAGCATCTTTATACCCATAGAGGAATTTATGGAACCGCTCTGCACTTCTTGCACGAGCCTTACGAACCATCTGAGTTCCAGCTTGGGAAATTTGACTATCTAGGCTTAAGGGATTGACGATTCTGTTGAAACCAGTCTTAGTGCGGAACTTATCATAGGCTTCCCCCAGAGGACGAATTTCAACTTTTGTGTTACCTACACGGATAGCAGGAGAGTTGTACATACCAGCCGTGATTTCTCCACGGATGTTGTCCATAACCTTATTGATTTCTGGCGTAACAACTTTATCTATAGCAGCCCTGTGTGCTTCTTCAAGAAGTTGGTGACGAGTATAACCACTTGTTTCATCAGCTAACTTATGGAGGTTACCGTCAATATACTCCTCAAAGGCTTCCCATAGTGGGTCCCCACTATTCACCAATTTTTGATAAGCTTTGGAGTCCAACTCCATTGCATCATTGAGAATCTTCTCATAGTTCTTCTCAAAGGTTTTAGTAGCCATTTCATAGGCAACAGAACCTGCATTAGCTGCAGATGCTTCACGGATAATATGATTGTTTACTGAACGGGAGGTTCCTTCTGGAGTAAGGATACCATTATCCATTACATCGGCCATACTCTCAGCAATAACTTGGGCAGGGGTTCTAGATCCGCCTGCACGGGCTCCAGTAGCTGTCTTATACCCACCCGGTCTGTTAGATAGGCGGGAAAGTAGTTCAGAGTTATCAACCTGATCTTGAGCGATTTTCATATACCAACTGTTACGTTGGTAAGTAATCCCTTCGGAGGTTTTTAGCCAAGCACGTGCAGCTTTACGTTCTGCTTTAGTAATAGGGTCAGCAACATTCTCAGCTGAACGAAAAGCACGAACAACATCATCAATTTTAGATGATGCACGTACAGCATCTGAGGTACTAGTAGCTAAACCTACACCAATCCAGTTAGCAGGATCAAGGAAAAGCTCCCCAGAAGCACCAGCAGCAACATTAAAAATGTGGGAAGCAAGGTTGTCCCTGCCATATTTTTCACGGAGTTTCTTGTTCCCTTCATTAAGAGCCATAAAGGGAGCGCCGAGATTAGTCCATAGAAAAGCTTCTCCCCAACCGGTACGATGACGTTCTACATCAGGATCATTCATGTAGTTAACAAAATCACCAAAGCCAGTTTTCTTTGTACCCCAAAGTCCTTGACCAGCACCATGTGCTAAATCATCAAAAACTTCCCAAGGTTGTTGTCCCTGATCTAAAGCTTGGGTCATTTGTAGAGCACCCTCAGAGAGGGCGTACATACCACGGGAAGCTAAATCCCCAGCACGACCAAGAAGGTTACCGGTACGATTAACTACGTTCCTCTTGAACCAACTTGGTTTTCCAAGGGCCATTTCTAAGAGAGCTCGATCTGGACTCTTACCCTCACCAATTAACTTCTTGAGAGCAGCCTGATAGTCCTTAGTATTATCAATCTCTTTGAGATTAGTAGTAACATCTTTCTTTAGGCCGTTACTGCTTGCATTCTTAGTCTTAGAAGAAGTTCTCTCTTTAGTTAATTCCTTAAGAAGGGCTTTAGTTTCTCGAGAGTTCTGCTGAAACCTGGAAGCTTCTTTAGTGAGACCAACATCACTTTGAACAGGGACAGAGTAGTTCCTAACCCTTGGACTAACCGTAGCACCAAGGGTTTGGTTCAAAATAGCATTAAACCGCTCAACGTTTTTCTTCTGAGCTTCCGAAGTCTTTACCATTAGACAGCCTTAGCAATACCTGTGGTTAATTTCTTTTTAGCTGCGGATGCAATTGGCTTCGCCGCAGGTTTAGTGGGTCCACTGCCAAGATTAATTACTTGGTTACGATTCTGCTGTGCCTGCTGAGCTTGTGCAGCACGAATTAACATCTCTTGGTTCTGCTTACGAATACGCATTTCCTCAGCTTCCTTTTGTGCATCCATAGCAGCACGGAGGAATGGAGAATTTGCATCAGCTTGTGTTTGGATTCTTGGAGTGACAGCGGGTTGTGTAGAACTATTCCTCGAACTTGTAGGAGCTGGTCCAACTACCATTGCAGGTGGGTTACTTGGATCATCATACCCAGGAACTGTAGAAACATACCCAGGTTGTTGGACATTTTTAATCTTATCCCTAGTCCATTTACTAGTTTCATTTACCTTTTCACGAGTGGTAACGGCTCCAAAATTAGGATTAAATTGATCTGTAAATCCAATTAGTTCAAGAATATTACCTAAGTTTTCATTCCTTTCATCAAAAGATTTACGAGCCTTTTTAATATCATTAACGGTTTTTCCAAACAATGGACTAGTTAACCGTTGTGCCCCAGGAGCAATGGCATTTGGGTTATTACGTAACCCAGAGAAAGCTGAACCTACAAGAGCCCTAACTTCTGGTGCATCTTGTGCTTCTTGAAGGCTTTGTTTCTTAGCTTCTAAAAGTTCACCTACCTTTTGGATCCCCCCTGGACCAGCTTCACGCATTAAACTACGAATCTGCTCTACTTGGACAGGACTAATAATTCCATTCCCTGTAGCAGCGTTTTCTAGTTCCTCAATAAGTAAGGGGTTATAAATCATAGTTTCTGCATCACTACTAAGAGATCCAGTTAGATCTCCTAATGGGGCTCCAGTAATAGGATCAAAGTTCCAACCACTTGAACTAGACCCCCCTCCACCACTTCTGCCTCTACTATAGCCACGACCGCCGCCACCACCACCAGAAACCCCACCAGCTAATTGATTAATACGAGATGCAGCAATGTCCATTAGGAGGGCGTTGTACATTTCATTATTTCCTAGCTGCATCTTTTCAAGATCAGCTAAATCATTAGCAAGTGCAGTATCCGCAGACTCAGTGAGGTACCTTTGGTCAGTATCCCATTGTTTAGCGAGATCACTGTCAGCGAAGTTCATGCCCAAGTTAGAGAGATTATCAGAGATGTTTTTAAAGGCATCATTATATGCGGTGCCACGATCTTGGGCGGCATTTGCATAATACTGATTGATCTTATCTAAGGCTTCTTCATAAGCAGTCTTATTAGCAGCCTGACGGTTAGCAACATCTCCAGAGATGTAAGCCTGGAGTTGCGCTAGGATACTATTAATATCCCCTGAGCCATTGATGGCTGCGATCAACTGTTGAATTTCCTCTGGAGTTGCCATATCACTGACTCTTTAAACGATTTGAGGCAGCCTTACGAAGTCCCTCAATTTCCCTTTTGCTGCTCTTACTTTTTGGGGGACGCTTACCACGGGTGACAGCTTTGAATAGATCTGTACCAGCATTTGGATTAACAGGCATCACTGCCCACCTTTCTTAAGAAGTTCTGTTAGATTTACTAGAGCAACGTTCTCATCATAGTCAGCTTTAGCATCCAATCGTTGCTTAGCTAATTTGGCTAAGTTACTGTTATAGTTTCCCTGTAGGTCACTGCGAGCATCAATAAAGGACTTGTCCAAATTAGTACGTTCCTCTAGAGCAGTTCCAGAGTTAGCCATGCCTTGAGTAGCCTTGCGCTCTGATAATTTCTTCTGGCCTACACGTTGAGATGTATCTAGATCTCTAATCTGAGATTGGTAGTTTCGAGTTTGGTCTGCCTCAGCCATAGAAATATCTGAAAGTTGACCAGTGTACTTACGAAACAAAGAATTAAGTTGAATAGCTCCTAGACTCATCGTGAAAACCTCCGCTCCTTTAGTTTCCTAAGCGCTAGCTTACGAAGGTTTGGGGAAATAGAAGAAGGAGAGCCTTGTCCATAGACATTAGCTCCCCTTGAGAAGATTCCTTGATAAGAACGAGAGTCAGGACCAAGGAGGAACTTCCTTGCTACTGTATTCATATCCTCAGTCATGCTAAAAGAGTACCTTATTTAGACCTACAGGGCAAGTTTGGATTCTAGGTATCTGACTCGTTCTTTAAGGTTTTGAATCTCGGCTACTGCAACAGCTAACAGTCCCTGCTCATTATAGAAGATGGGCTCACCTTTTTCATTGAATACACCAAGAGATGTATCAATTTGAGCTACTTCTTGAGCAATAAACCCATATTGCCAAGGACCACCTTCTTTAGGCTTAAACTTAACAGGTCGAAGCCCATTAATGATACCTACAGGGAGATCATCAATATATGCTTTAAGTTCTTCCCTGGAACTAAGAACTACAATAGCACCTGTAGAACTATTTCTGTAGAGAGGTAAGTGACCAGATGCAGATGCAATTGTTCCAATAGACACAGATGTCGGTCCATAATATGGAGCATGAACATGATCAGCTCTAGCTGGAAAAGGAGACTCACCTACAGCAGCTGCCCCGCCACTTAAGGGCGGACTTTTAGGGGCTGGCAATGATTCCCCAATCAAATGTCTGTCAGGGTCCTCATGTGTTAATCCCTTAACTACATCATTGAAAGAACTATTATTGTACGCCATAGGGACCATCCCTAAGATCATGAATTAGCATATTGAGCTCTTTAATTTTGAACAGAGAGTGAGAAGCCGTGGAAAATTCCAAACCAATATACAGAACTCGGAAAGTAAATCCCGCATTTAGTTTAACCATATTGAAATTGTAGGCATCTCCATTTTCTATGGTCAACTCACGAATTTCATCATTGTGGGGGCCATGTTGATCCGGCCATGCAATCCAATAATAGTTCCAAGAGTCAGGATCAGAATATGTCATGTAATTAGACATATATACATTAAGATAGGCGTACTTGAGAATCTTATACTCTATGGGGGAACCAGCAGGAACAATGGCTGATGTTACATGACACTTAATGTCATCGGTCTGAGAATAATAAGACACAGGACCCTCTAGCGGGTCCCCAAGGGAATCATATATATAGCTATCTTGAGTTCCAGTATATTGAAACATCTCACAGTAGTGAGGTTCACCAGGGTCCCCCATAGTCCTCTGAGTATGAAGAATATTAAGGAAAGTAACAGGAACATTATCTACATAAGTAGAAATGTTATCTGCAATGCCACCAACTAATGTGATACCCTCAGAACCTGAAGAGAAGTCCCACAGTGTCCATGCCAGACTATTAAGACGGGCATAAAATACTACTGATTTATCTTTACCATATTGAATAAAAGGATAGGAATCCTCATCAAAGAAATAGTGAGAGATGTTTAGCAATAATCCATTATCCATGAAATGGAGACTGTAATCAAACCCTTCATGATCACTGGAATATAAGTTATCTGACATAGGACCTGTAACAAAGTAATTTCCAATTGCATCAGACAACTTAGCCCGCTCACCTCCCATTAGAGCATAGACACCATATTTTGACACATAGTAGATGACCCCATCTACTTCCACAGCACAGTTTCTACTCGTTACACAAGCCTTCTCATCAATAGGACGAAGGTACCAATCGCTTGGACTACCAGTAATAGTTAGAGCAAAAAGACCAATACTTGTAAAAATATAGATTCTAGAACCAAGTGGTACTAATTTATAAATCTTCCCTCCGCCAAGACGACCCATCACTTTAATAAAATTGGTACCGACATTCCAAGTTTCTGGGTAAGCCCCTGGAGATGAGATAGCATCTGTATAGTACAGAGTGTTACCCCCAGCTACCCACAAACGATCCATAAAATGGATAGGTTCAGAAAACAGCCCTGTAGGTCCAGTTATTTCCGTCTTGGTGCTAGTATTAGCATTCCAGTTGATCCCAGTTACCTTATAAATTTTTGCAGTAGTAAACACATATGTTCGATCATTGTAGTTCAATGCTCCAATAAGAGAAGCATAACTACCACCTGATGTTAAAGGAACATATGTAGTACCATTTGACCAATCTCCCTGTGTAAAATTATCTGGATCTCTCTCTCTAACCATCAAGAGATAGTTATCATCAACAGTCGTTCCCTCTCCAAAAAGAATAGGGTTATTACTGTTACCAGATTCCCCACCTGCATAATATAAGGTTGGACTTATATTAAGAGAGACTGATGGGGGCTCACTTTGAAAAACACTGGTTGATTTGAGACCTTTCCTATTCTCTAGGGAGGTCCCAGTGGCAATTAAGTTAAACAGCCTCTGTGCATACCCATTAGGGATTGCTGAGTGTAAGTCAGCCGTGTACATTCCCTTGTTAAAGTCTAATTTGATGTTTTCTTCGCTATAGGCAGTCATCAGAGGTAATCGTATTCATCAGGTGTAATTACTTGGAATGAATCATCTAGAACTCGGCTCTTATCTACCCGATCATATACACTATAGGCATAATGTTCCTGAGCTTTCTCAGAGGCTCGGAAATCCTTATTCCTTTCATGTGCTCGCATCACTGCGAAACGAACAATGTCATCTGAGTAAAATTCTGGAAGGATATCACGAAGGTATTGTGATAATGTAGTAAATTGCTCAGGGGTGTAGGTGTAGGAAATATAGAGACCATTAGAACCTACAGGGGGGGGAGTAAATTTAATTTTAGTAACCCCACGGTCATAAATTCTCCAATAATACAAAGGAGACTCCCCAGTTTGTCTAATCCAAGCTGGACCCTGCTGCTGAAGAATAGTGTCATACTGAACTTCCTCTAAAATTGAAACACCATTATGCACGCTATGAATTTGCATCACTTCTCTGGGGAAAGTGATTTCATCAATGTACACATCAAACATTGGTTCTGTTTTATATGCTGCAGCATTATCAAAGAGAGGAAAATCAGCCGACTGTTCTGATCCGAATCCCACACCTAAGTCTAGAACCTTAGATTGTTCCTCAGTGATCTGATGTTGAAAGATCAAATCATTATCAACCTTAGCATATACCTCCCGACCATGAATTTCTAGATAGAGTGTCCCAGTAGTGGAGATAGGAACCCCTGTAGATGTCTCTAGAGTTGTGAAAACACCCCCAACCAAATGACGAAGTTCGACAGTAAACTCCCCCCCACTATTAGATCCGGTTACAAACAAGAAAAGCCCAGTCACTGGCCTAAGATTAGGTGGGGCAAGATTAGCTCCACAGAAGATATAAACATCACTAGATCCAGTGACCTCTCTAGTAATATCCACAGAAAAAGAATGATATGGAGTAGTCACTTTCCTAGAAGCAAAGCTTCCAGCCCCAGTTGAAATAACTGCCGTCTCATATAAATCAATATCAACTTTGTCAGTCCCAATCCAGATACCAGAAGCTTCAATTCCTAAGGCTCCCCCTGGAGTATAGGAAGAAAAATCATCAAACCAAGCAAGGGTTTGTGGCCGACCCTGAAATTTACCAATTGGGAAATACTTTTCATTAAAACGACCTAATGAGGTGTCACGGAAAATATCCCTGACAGCCTCATTGATCCAATCGATTAGAAAATTATCCTTAGTGTAGATATTTCCCTGATCTCCAATATCCGTGCGAATCCTCTGTACGAGATCCCCTACAGTTACAGGCATTACTTCCTCTCAACGGGTCTCTTATCATCATAAATCGTCACAAACTCCCCAGTATCTGGGTCCTTGTATGTAAATGATGATTTCCTGTGTTTAAGTAAAGAAACCCCCATATCTTGAATGAGGACCCGTTTCTCTTTGTACCGTGACTTAGAAGCTTTAGTAGCCTCAGCATTAATCCAATCAATCTTAGCCTGGACGTCGTGACGAGTAGTATCAGCAGCTTCAATTCTCTGTAGGACTGAGTTGTTCAGTTCCCACGCTTCAAAGATACGTCTCATTACACCATCAGGACAAACCTGAGCAATGATAAAAGGAGCATCATTGAAATTAGAACCTACAGGGTCCACACAAATTACTCTCAGTGTGGGGTCATAATCATTAATTGCCTCAGCCACTAGTAACGCATCACGCTCTACTAGTTGACCATCAACATTAATGTACTCAGTTCCAACATCCAATAAATTAGACATCGTATTCAATGGCCTCTACATATGATCCGGGGAGACAGGTAATTGCACTGTTAGAAATTTCAGATGCAAACTCAGGGTACATATAACTTGTGGTGGATGGAATCATGACAAACCTTTCATTTAGTAATGCCCCAGCCCTTACTGGAACTAAGTTTAGGAAGAACTAGGGTGATCGTTATTTTTTCATCTGTTGCTCCAGAAACAACGATATCTCCAGTTGCTACTCCAGATGTTGAGGGGGCATCCCTGCTAAAAATTTCTACCATAGTACCACTGGCAGAATAAATGTTTGAAGTCCAACCTACAGGGGCGCTATTAGACCCATGACCTGAGTCATTAGCAACCATACCAAGAACGAGGCCCCCTGTCACTGTAGGTGTAACTGTATGGAATTCTGGTGAGTTAGTAGTTGAACTATACAGGTTAGACCCAACAACATCAAACAGAGAAGAATTCGAGACCCCCCTATAAACCCCAACTACACACCAGTAATTTTTAGCAGTGGAATAAACATTGGTGAGAGTCCAAATAACTTTACTAGCTCCGGCCTCAACTGGGGTAACTAAATGAAGCATAATAAATGCTTCATGGGCCGAAGTTTCAATATCAACCCCAGAACCCAAGGGGTTAATCCAACCATCTATGTCTGCCACATCAACAGAAGCAGACCCAGCCATGCAAAAAAGAACGAGAACATCACCAGCTAATGGAACGCTGCCCAAAGTAAAGGTAACAGTCTTTTTACTAGACTCTGTATTAGAAGTACCTTGGATAAATGAAACCATCAACTCCCCCAGAAGGTATTAGGTGCTGTACCACGACCGGGATAATAAGTTTTCATAAGCTGCCAAGGATTGGGGGTTCCCGTATTATCCTCAGCTTTATCAAGATAATACCTCATAGTAAGATCTTCCCCCTTTGTAAAGTGAACTACAAAAGCAACAGGGTGAGTAGCAAACCAACCAGTAACTGGATGATGCCAATATTCTAGAAATTCACCTAGCTGACTCGGAGTACACGCCCCAGACCCTGCTCTAGAGAAACCACACTCTCCAGAAGCAAAAGGACGTTTATACCTATTCATCAGATTTTCAAAGGCTGTGGCCAATTTATCATAGGCTGCAATTGAACGTAGAGAAGATCTACAATAGAAATCTACATCAATACATGGAATCCTGTCTCTCCCAATAATGTCGAGAAACCGTAGGTTTATCTCATTAGAACACACATATGGACGATAAATTGAGCCATCATTTCCTCCAGGGCTATCCTCAAAACTCTCAGGAGTGGCACCGGGATGGGAAAAGTTAGGACGTCCAATAAATTTACGAATAGGAACCCCTCGGAAAGCGCATCGTTCAGCAATAGCTGCGTTGACAGTATCAAAAAACCGAATATAGGCAGCAGCAGCTAACATGCTGCGGTCCCCACCTTTACCAGCATCTGGGTCATGAACACATGGGAGCAAAGGATTATGAGTACAAATACCTCGTTGTCTCCATCCTGGTGTGCTAGCAAGGGCTGGGTTTGGGTTGAACGTCATATAATATGGGTCCCCCGGTTGAATAAGGTTACCAATAAGAGTTTTGACGCTGGAACTTAATCCTAAACTAAAAACCCCCGTGGCAGCTTTTTCAAGAGTAACCGACCCAATTAGGTTTGGATCAATACCAATATAATCAGTAGACCAATAACCACTACACTCCCACGTCACCCTATAGAATAGCCGGTCCACCCAATCTCCATATTGAACACCCCCATTCCTGTTATCTACTAGTGCGTATCCAAGAGCAACCAACTTAGAATCAAAAAGGCCAGAAGCTAATTGAGCCATAGCCAGAACAGTATCTTCTGCATGGGTCAAAGTTCCAGTAACCCCAGCAGTATATCCCCTCATATCTTTCTGGGGATCTTTTAAAAGATCAGTTTTTTTCCAAGCTTTCAGAGTATTGTTGTAAATCCAAGTCTTAGAGTTATGATGTCTAGAAGCAATATGACACCCAACTGTCCCACGGCCTCCATATGTTGGAGTGGCCAGGGTCGCTCCAAAACCACCGTTAGATGGATGTTGAATCTTCCTTAGACGATAGGTTCCATTAGTGGTCAAGCTGGCCCACCTACCTACAGCGGAGGCTGGTTTGTTTGGGTTAGTGGCCTCAGAAGTAACAAACCCGGCCCAGTCAGTAGATTTCTTAGACATATTAGAATAAGATCCAGAACATGGCATTTGATACTCAGCTGTTGCACCAGAACCCCCACCAACACCTGTTGGGTAAGAGTTTTGTGTCAGTCCATAGATCAAAGCATTAGGATTGGGGTTAATACCATCTCCGGCAGGACCAAAAACCATCCAAGAATCAATAGTGGAAGGTTCTTCCTCTCCTGTTCCTGTGGCAGATTTTGAAACTACAGAGGACCACCCAGATCTTTGTCCAGCAGTATTATAAGCTCTAACTTGGACACGATAATTGGTTCCCCCAGTCAGTCCTGTAATAGTAACCTCTGACCCAACAACTGAAATCGGTGCTGTTGTTGGGGGATTAGTCGTCCCAATTCTATAATCATATCCAGCTAAGTCACCCTCAGAGTTGTCATCCCAATTAGCGTAAATAGTGAAATTTACCGGAGTGCTTAAGCTAAGACCTGTGGGTGTGGCAGGCGGTGTAGGGGCTGATACAGAGTTGTCAACATCAAAGGAGAAGGATTCTACCTGGGTAGTACCATCAAGATAAATAATGGCAACTTTAAGAACGTGGGAACCATCTGTTTCAAAAGAAACCCTGTTCCCTTTCGCTGGATCTGTGTGTGTATCCCAAACATTGGCAGCTACAGTCCCTCCCTTTAAATCATAAGGGAAAGAAATATCTCCACGAACAAATGCCTCATTATCTGGGTCACCTGAACCTTTTGAGTCATTAGGGGCTGCTACCCAATCCGCTAATTGTTCATCATCGACATCAGGGTCAACATAAAATTGAACACGCAAAATATCTGAATCATTATTAGCCAGGAAAATGTAAACATTACTGTCTAGGGTAGCCCCCTCCAACTCAACTGGGTTCCCCCTGGAACTATTGGTGGAATATTGAGCAACGATAGGGGGGTGCAGTACTGGATCTTCATCATCCTCGGGGGGGATAATTTCAAAAGTTGAACCAGCTAGATTATAGTTATTTCGAGGAGGAATCTTATACGAATGCATTTAAATCCCTTGATAAGAAACTGTTACTGTGAGATCAGATCCTGAAACAGTAGACCCTACTTGATCAATATCCACCGTCAGATACTCCCCAACCCCCCAAGTGGAAACATCGGGTACAGTTTTTGAGGTATAGCCAGAGACACTAATGGTGGGACGATTAGCTTGTGTAGTATAAATTGTTGTACCCCCTTTATTAACATCCACAATTAAGCTACTCCCTGTAGGAGCAGTCCCTACAGAAGCTCTAACAGATGTAATCTTCCTATCATTTAAAGAATCATTATAAAGCCTAAACTGACCACTCTCATCTGAGAGCCCCCCGGATACTGAATATGTTTGGCTCTGGATAGTTGGTGTTGGGGTAAGGTGCCACCCTAACCAGTGTAGGCCACTATCCAAGGAGATGAAAGAAAACACTCTACGGGTATTGGCAACCCATGTAATTTCCTCTAGTCCTGACATCCATGTGATATCAGAAAACCAAGTAACAGCATCTCCATTGTTTACACAATCATATACCAGTGTAAAAGAAATAACTTTGGAGGTGGTGGGGGGATCTACTGAAAGAATGACTTCCCCATCAGTAATAACCCTCTGTACAGATCCCTCAGCTAAATCTAGAACAATTGGACCAGAAACAGAGTTATGGGTATAAAGAGCTTCCAACCCCCCATTAGTGGAAGAAAGGAAATTCCCAGGATTTAATTCAGCGAGAACTTCCTCTACTGTTTCCCCTACGTAGTATTCGTCAGCATCTAGAACACTAATGCTAGCAGCATCAGCCACAGCTTCAATTTCATCTACAGCAGCAGCAATTAAACTAGCCACCGTGGATACAAGTCCATATGGACTCACAGCCGTAGTATTACTTGTTCCTTCCCCTAACTCAGTTTCATCAGCAACTTTGATAATTCCAGCAGTTTCATCCGTTGCTCCATCTTCTGATGTGATGTAATCATCTTCAATGGCTCTAAGAAGTACATCCATTGATTCATAATGGTCATACCAATCAGTACTTCCTTTAGCTGGAAGATTTTCCAATGCAGACATTATGCGTCCTCACCTCCAAGTTCTGATGTTCCTAGCGGACTTACTCCTAATCCATCTTCATAGACATATGGTTCAGCGTTCTGATTAAATACCTGAACATTCGGGAGAGTTGCGGATAGATCAGCCATTATACAAACAACGCCACAGCATCTGAGGGTCCGCTAACCCACTTCTTAATAGAAATGGGGAGAAAAACCCCTGCTCCAACATTAGTGAACGTTGTTGTAGTTGCGATTGGATCATCCACCATAACAACTACAATTGTTCCACCAGTCCCAGACCAGAGTCCAGCCGTAGGTCCCAAGTTAGTAGAGCCATCAACAACAGATGCCAAAGCTCCACGACGCCCAACTTCTTGATAAATACTCATTAGGTTCCTTTCAAGAAAAAGCCCCTGTAGGTCTAAGAGGGGGTGCTGGGAACCTAGACCTACAGGGGCTTATTTGTTTAGCTATCTACTTTATCAAAGAGATGGCCAAACACCTGTCGTGAGATAGACTTCGCTAATCTCGATATTATCGGCTGATGTGGATGCTGTAACCATTCCTGCTGCAGTAATTGTACCGATTGCCACTGTAGAGGTATCTTGATTCGTAATACCAATTGTGTAATCAGGACGAAAACCTACAGGAAGTTGGAGAGCATTAGCATCCCCACCACTACCATAGTCTAGGTTCTTAACCACTAGATGAACTACATTACCATAACGATAAGCAACCGCTGTATCTGCGGTCCATCCAGCTTGTAATCCACTAGATACATCAATCCAAGGAGTGCCTGTATCTAGTGGGTAGATACCATCTCCACCTTTATAGGACATTATTATCTCCTATCAGGCTACAGGCTCAGTGATGTTGGTCATCATTCCGTGAGCATTGCGCTTGTGGGTACCAAGCTGCCAATACTTCTTCATGAGACCCTGGAACTCGTCGTAATCTTCCTTCCACTTAAGGATATTACCATCGGCATCCTCAAAGTACCAGTTCTTCTTAGCAAATACCTTGAGTTCCTTCTCATCCACAAAGACCGCAGTCTTTTCTGGAGCATCAGGATCTTCAACAAGTGGGATTTCCTTACCATGGTTAAATGAAAGACCAACAAGTCCACCAGGGAACTCCTTGGGGTCAACATAACGACGTGAAGAAATCATGATGTTGTAGTATGCACGACGGACACCAAGAGAACAGAAAACAGCAGTTGGCTTATTACCACCGGCCTGACGAATCTTGTCACAGAGGTTAAGCATCGCTTGCTCAGTTAGGGTGGTGGTTGCTGTGTCTACAGTTGACTTCCAATAACCATTACCAGCAACAGTGGAGTCAATACCATGAACAGTTCCAGAAGCCCCAATAAGAGCTAGGAGACCATATGGTTCCTTACCATAGTTACCACTTCTAGCAGCGTAGTCGTTCGTTGTAGCACCAGAAACTGTACCGCTGATGGTCACAATTCCTGTTGACTCATCAATGTCTACAACTGTAACTGAACCACGAACTGCACCAGAAGAACCATTGATGATATCAATGGGCATATCGATTTGGAAGTTACGTGGGTAATCTACAGTAATTGAAGGAGTACCACTGGTATAGGTTGAGAGCTTAGCGAGGATGCCCGTAGTTTTTGCTGGGTTATCCTTATGCCCCCAGGCAATACGGTTTGAATCCTTAACAAGGTCGCTCTTAAGGCCATCCATTTCACCATCTAGTGCAGACATGAAAGTTTGTGGCTTAGTTTCAGCCAGAGCCATAGCTTGACCTGAAATACTAAAGCGGCCATAACCATAACGCAGGTTTTCAAGTGCCCGTGCATATCCTTGACGACCTGCGGCTGCAAGTTGTCCACCTTCTGAACGGTATGAAATACCTTGGTTCCTCTTAGTACGAACTGGGAACACTACGTGTTGACCACCGATGTTTTCCTCAACACCTTCTGCGGTCTGTTCAATTCGTTTAATGGCGACTGATTCATCATTAAACTGGGTATTAACCGTACCTTCGTACATCTCCTTAAGGATGCTCTGTACGGTGGATAGAGTGGCAGTCATTTTATCTCCTTATTGTTGTGAGGCTGCCCGTGCTAAAATAGCTGCGCCAAGTTCTTTACGAGACTTAGCATCTGTTAGTTTAGTCGGATCAACCTGGTCAAGAGGAGTTCCACCAGGACCACCAATAATTGGTGGAGGTGGGTTCTTTCTATGACTGTTGATAATCGACTCAGTTAGTTGTTGGTAAGATGCGTAAGCATCCTCTGGTGATTTTCCGCTGGCAATCTGCGTTAGTACGTAGGTGTCATCGAAATCTCCATGCTCAGTATGCATCTTTGTGAGCACACTGTCAAGCATAGCCATTTGCTCTTGTTCTTGAATCTGAGACTTTGTTTGGTTGTAATTAGTAGAGAGTTCACCTACAGTGTCCTGCAACTTACTGAACATATCTACAAATTGCGGGGGGAGTCCTTCAAACTCAGGAGGAGTTCCCCCGTTGAAATCTTCCTGTTGTTCTGACATTTTCTGTAAAACTCCTAGTGTTTCTTGGACATTCTCAATATCAAACTGATCGGCGTTATCAACGAGGTAATCTCGCATTGAAACGAAAAAACCTACAGGGTCTGACTGAAGGTCCTTAACAAATTGGCTAGCATTTTGAAGTTGCTCGATTTCGCCAAGGCTTTGGTAGCCTTTCAGTTTGTCTGAATATTCCTGAAACTTCTTAGTAACGCCGGAGTCCCATTCCTTGATATACTTGCTAACTACCTCTCTATCTTCTTCTGCTACACTAGATAGAAATGGATTAGCTAAGCTCAAGTCCTGGTTCTGATCCGACGTTGGGGTCGTTTCCTGGAACGGATTGGGCATTTGCTCCGGGATCATCTTGGAGGTTCTCCGCTACTTCAATAGTCTGATGTTTCTGAGTGTGAAGGATAAACTGTTGACGTAAATTTTCATCCAACAGTTCAAATTCCTGACTTTTCATGTATGTGTAGTGTTCTTGAACATGGACAATATGATTATCCCATGCGTTCACTTCCACCATTTCCCCACGAGCCATTCGTAGGTTTTCACGTGTTGCCTGATTAACATCAATATGAAGTTCATCATACATAGCATCAGTTTCAGACATCTGGAAGTATTTAAGCCCCACCTGTGGTGGAACAACTCCCAGTTTCATCAATTCCATAACTGATGCTTGTTTGGCAGCACGAGATCTTGGGGCCATTGATTCTGAAACAACACGGAAATCTGTGTTGTTCTTTAAGTCAGACCCCTTAAATTCAATAACACCTTGTACGTGGGTTTTACTCACAGTATTAATAATACGGGTGGTATCCCAATACTGTTGAATGAGTTGTAGACTTTGTTTACCACTTTTCTCAACAGCATCCTCAATCGAAGCTACTGTATGGTACAAGATGGTATTATTTTCTTCCTGGAGATAGGCGATGGCTGAGTTTCCAGTAGCATAAACTTTCTCACCACGTCTTGCTAGCCAAACACCAGTGGAAACTGTTGGGCACCATACAAGGAGTTTCTCTCGAGAAATCTTCTTATCTAGAGACCCCCAAACTACCTTGCTGTTCCTCTCTCTTTTGATAGTGCAGTGGTAATACTCCCTGTCCCAGGCCTTGTGGATACCAACGGTTTTTCCAAGGAGAGCACAAATTGTTTGGAAAGCTAAAGCATCATCATACTTAGAGGTATAGAATGATGTTTGGCCCTGCTTATTAGTCGTCCCATCGCCGAGAAGCAGTCCATCAACCAATTCTTGAAGAAGCTCGGGAGACCATGAGAGAAACAGTTCTAGATTAATCTTTTTGTCAGGGATATGCTTCCTAATCCCACTAGCGTGGTATTCCTTAATATACCACTCTGCCATATCCCCACGTTCATAGTAGGTATAATCTAGGTGTAGGGAATCAAAAAGCTCTTGAATTTCCTCACACTTGTCCCAATTTACTTTCAGAGATTGGTGGATTCTAATTCCACAAAGGTTTCTCCGCCCATTATAGTCATAATATGCAAAATGACCATCTGAAATGATAACTCCTAGTAGTTTTGCGTACTCCTTCTTGTACTCAAACTCCCCGGACTCCACAGGACAATTCAAGATGAAGGCATCATTATAACGAAGTTCATCCGTCCTACGAAGAACCTTCTTATACCAATCAGGACCCTTCCTGATAGTTTTTCGCTCCCTGATGAACCACTTGTGATTATGGGTAACGGCTGCATCAATCCCCAGGTTAGAGAACCTATAGATTTCTCCTTCATAATCTGGGAAGATGTTAAGTTCCTGAATCGGAGAAAACTTACCTAGTTTGGTCTTTCGGTCGATGGTATAAATTTCCTCACCGACAGAAAGCTCATGGTATGACTTCCAGCCAGTACGAGTTAATGCTTGAGTTTCAGCATCAACACAGGCAGCTTCCACACCAGGAGGAGTACGACCTTTAGTAATCTCAAACTGGGAAGCATTATCATCCATATCCCGAATGAGTAATTCTACCATCCGATCAATGTAGGTAGGCATATCAGGATTAACCAGCCTACGAGGTGGGTCAGCCCCTGGCATATATTCAATAATTTGCCCAGGAACTGCTTTCACCTTGGAGATATCTACGGAACCCTTAACAGCAGTAAGAGCAGGCTTAGATGTTAGATCTCTAGCCTCACTCATTTGAGATTTGGTGAGGTTATACTCCTTCTGCATGGGAATAAGACCCTCAATAGAGGAAATCCCATAAAAACCACCAGAAGGGATATGACGGATAACTGCATAAGGGAAGGTCTTAAACTGGTAAGGCCATTCCGAAGCATACAAAGTCTTGTTTTCAGCCCATACAGCAAAATAACCATTGGGGTACTTGTTACAGGGCTTAATCCAAATTTCACGTAGCAAACACTGTTTAGCAGTACCTGTTTGCTTGATATTAATGGCAGAGCGGAACCTTGTCTCCAAATTAGAAGTACTAACTTGGGTAGTTGGTTCTACCTCAATACCATAAGTACGTTTGATAACCTCAGGATCAACAGCACGCTGTTCAATCACCCAGGGTTGATCCTCAATATCCTCTACTTCAAGGAAAGGAACGATAATGTGAAAAGTAGTAGGAGCGGAATAAGCAGGAGCTCCACCAATATCAGAACCATCTGGACCTACAGGGAGGAGTTTACTCTCATCATAATAAGTCTTTAGAAATCCTGTGCCAGTTTGTGTAGCCCACCAAGTAGCTACTCGACGAGCTTTATTGAAACCACATGTATAAGCGATGTAATCTGAGATTGCTTCACCAGTTCGAGCAGCAGCGATATCACTTTGATCTGTGGTATTTGGCTGTACATAGAATTGTGGTTCTTCTTTAACAAGTTTAGTGAACTCACGACGAATCATTGGCATGATTCGGTTAAAGACTAACCTCTTTCGTGTGCTCTTAGGATTAATTAGAGCAACACCACTTTTAGTAAGGGGGCTAGGACCAAATACGGCCCATTGTTTGCCCCGATAAAAGAGGATATTTAGATACCACTGCTGCTCAAAGTGGATTCGAGCGTTTTCAGCAATCGTAGCCTGTTGATTCCAATAGTCGATTGGGAATTTGAGATCATCTGCCATTAGTCTGCATCCATACTTGCAAAGCTCTCAATTTCACCTAGATCAACTAATTCCCCAGGGAGATAGGTATCCCCAATCTCTCGCTCCCCTTCAAACACTGTTGGGGGACCAGAACTAAATGGCTGCTGGGAAAGTAATTTCGAACTCAGGCTCTCGATTGTAGACGTAAGCCTCTCGATCGTCTGGTTCTGCTGTAGGATCAATTGAAATAGATCCGCAGTCGTTGGTTCCATGCTTGTAGGGTACAGTAATATCATTCACTGGAGCAAACTCATCATAAGCTCGTTGGATATCATCCATCAAGCCATTAATGCACTCACAGCACAGGTAAACAACTGCATCCTCAACCCAGATCGGAATATCTAGATCCCCAATTCGTTGCTCCATGTTGGTACTAAAACCAAGATCAACGAACCAATCCCTATCCTGGGAACCACACTTCGCGCAAACACCTGGAGGGGCAATTGCGTTTCGGTAAATTGTAACGGTTCTCATTCTAAATATCCTAGATGTTCATCAAAAAGTTTATCCTCGTTCCCAATTTTTATTGGGTTATCCCACACCTTAGCAGTGGTTGAGAAGGGCATCAATTCCTTGATAGCCGCCAATTTTTCTTCTCGTTCTTCTTTCTCTGTCTTTGGTAGGGTCATGATTCCATACCGCAGAGCATCAAGAGCATGATCGTTTCTTTTAACAGGCTCTTCTAGAAGGTTACTGCGAGCTTGCACCTTAGAACTTACAGGCTTCTTCCACTTATAAGTTCGAGCTTCTCTTAGGAGGTTGGTACAATTCTCTGTAACCTTAAGCCTCCCCGAACCAATAACACTTTTAACACGGAGAATCCCTGCTCGCACATCGTTATTCCCCAACATGTACCAAACTCCATTTTCCCCGTACTCCTGTCTAATAGAAGTACCGGTAATTGGGTCACGGTTTTGTGTGGATGGGTCTCCAACCATGTAATCAATGATGAACTCACGGTTCTCAGCCCTAAGTTCTTCTTGAAACATCTTTACAATGGAGTTGTACTCCTGAGCGTTCTGGTAAACTAAATTATCTGTCTGATAATACTCATGGAAGATGATAATATCATCATCAGGACCTACAGCCCCAAATAGGATGGCTGTGGGGTTTCTTAGACCATGATCCAACATCGTGAAAAATTTGTAGCCACGCAACTCTTTGGGGCCTACAGGGGGGATTGCACAATGCTTAAGCTCAGGGAAGATTAGAGTAGTTTCTGAATACCCTGAGCCAGTAGTACGAGCATCTTTCTCCTCATCATCCATTGCGAATGTGAGTTGATCCACTGCCTCGTTATTGATATGGACATTATCCTTAGTGCCGCTTTCAAAAAGGGTGACGAAAGGTACGAGTCCATCTTTAATGGGCTCATACAAGTCCTCGGCAGTCCATGAGAACTCAATAAGCGGGGTCATTGTCATCCACCACTTACCATTAGTGTCGATCAAACGTGCTAGACACTCAGTAAAGATAGCTTTAGGGGGTTCCTCATCAAAGTGGATGAAATGACGGGAAGTACCTGCGAATTTATCTACGTCCTGATCGTAGGACATAAACTCGCAGGTACTCCCGTTATTTAGAGTCAGGAGCTTAGTAGCCTTGTGGTAACTATCTTCCCAACGACCGTTAATCAGGTACTTAGGGTCTATCCATTTCTTATACTCTGGTACAAGAACTAGATCAACACCTCTGTCAAAATCCACAGCACAAGCTCTCCCCCTAATAGGAGGAGGATAGATAGAGCTAAAGATTTCATGTTCACCTGTTAACCATTTAACTGCTTCTACGGAACCAGCCACAGTTTTCCCTGCACGGTTACCACCGGAGAAAAGTCTCCCCTGAGTTGTACACTCATGGAAAGCTTTTTGAATCTCCATAGGTTCATACTTAGCGAGTCCAACCACATCTGCCCTCGCTCGGAGTTGCTCCGAGAAAGACATAAATAATTCATGTGGTTGGATCTTTGGCTGTTTCCTAGGCACTTTAGAGAGCCGCCCTCACAAAACAATCTTTGGCTTCTAGCAATTTACGAAGTCCAGCAGTTAGTTCTGGACCTTCAAGCTTCTCGGCCATTGCATATGCTAGTTCACCTACAGGGGCACTAATGCTCTGTAGGTGTTCAGGTAGATGGCTGTACTCAAAGTACCGTAGGATTTCCTTTGTGGCTGGATGCATTAGTACCTAGCTCCCTTTTCGTTACGGTTCATTAGATAGGTTACGAGACCTGAACAGAAAGTAATTGCAGCGGTTACCACAGTTTTACCAAGGACACTGATAGCATCCACCAAATCTACTACTTCCCCATTAACTGCGTTTTGCACAGAAACCAGAAAAAGTAGAACCCCGGCAAGAACCGAACCTACAGCAGCTTGGAAGGATGACCGAAGTGTAGCCTTCCATTGGTTACTTAAATTGTTGTACCAGTTCTTCATGTTACCCCTTAGTTTTTAAGGCAATTATAATACTAGCAATAGCTGTTCCCACAGCACTTACCAGACCTGCAATAGCACTGACCAGTGCAATTATTAGAGCCGTTTTACTCTTACTCGAGAGTAGACTCCTGATTTCCTCCATCTCGTCATCGCTCAGCCTCTTGTTCAATGTAGGTCACCATTCTGTGGTAGATGCGGCTTTCAAGTAAATCTACAAGGGCAATTGAAATAAGGAGGAAAGACCAGGCAGCACTAAACCCTGCTACATCCCCTAAATGGTCATCACCCATGAAGTACCCCCACCATAAATCCCCTAGACGAGTCAAGCAAATCAAGAGTAAAGGTAGAAGGAACAGAGAACCGTTACCGATCCTAGGTTTCCATGCCATGTATCCTGTACTAATTACCGACAGGGGGAGTAGAACTTGGTAAACCCACACAAAAGGTAACCTAGCTTCATGGAAAAACACAAAATAAGTTCCAACTAAAGATATGAAGGAGAAGGCTGCGAAGATAGTCTTGATCCTTGAAGTAATACTCATGAAGTTAGTCTTACTCGCAACTGAATACATCGAAGATCAGATCCGTTTCTGTGTGGACGTAGTAGTTAAACTGGTGCCCAGATACGTTCACTTCGGTGTAATTAGTAATCGGAGCGTTTTGAACTGTGTAATTCAAGTTGGAGATATTTGGAATGGGACCCCCACCCCACAAAGTAACATAACCCTCACCTACAGGGTTGACCGCTGTAATTCCAAGTCTGAGTTTCTTCACGGTTTTGGGGATTGAACTGACGTAACTTTCTAGGGGCATAACACCAGTTCCTGGCTTAAATTTAACCCCCCAAGGTCTACTATCAAAGATACGGATAGGCAACACTTGCATGTTCTCCTTATAAGGTTGGATAAGTTCTTTCCACACAGCATCAATTTGTGGCCCTGCACAAGATGTAGCTGCTCCTGGCATCAATTTATGTGGTAGCTGGATGGCACTACTAGAAAGTAGACCTTTAGAGATAAGGTGTTCACGTAACCACCTCCACTTGTTAATCATCGTCCAAGTGGGTTTCTCACCTACACCAAGTAAGAACAGGACACCGACGGAGTCGGTGTTCTCCCCAGCGCTATGCGCCGCTTTGTATTCCCCTGCGAACTCGTAGATATCGTTATTTTCTTCCTGTCCGATCACGTAGTTATATTCAAATGGTTTAGTGGCATGGAACACTTGCTGGATCTGTTTAACAACTTCCGCAGTAACCTTATCTTTATAGATCACGTTGTTCCCGGTGTAATGGGCTGTCATCCATCTACAGTTCTTAAGTTTAGGACGAGGTGAACCACCAGAGCTAGTTACCTTCTCAGGTAGACCAAATTCCGTTCTAGGGACAATCCGCATGACTTTTTACCTACAGGGGGTGGGCGAGGGGCTTCTTATTCAGGGTAAAAATGGGGGTGTTAGATGTTGATAACACCCTTAGTGAGTTCTTGGATGCTTTTCTGCTCTAGCTCATCAGCTATCTGTCTGGCAACTGTTCCATCCACGTACTTAGTCACCACGTCTAGAACTGTACTCATGAAATACATCAAGACTTGGGGGTCAAATGGAGCGTTAGGTCGGTGTCTACCCGAAAGTTCGTGGAAGTACTTAATTGAGCTTAGATCTCTATCTGCGATGTTCTTAGCTAGTGCGACCCTACTTTCATTCCACAACTCATTGTCCATCATGTTATTCACCAACTTATCGTAGTATTCCCGGTTCCTCTTAACTTTAAGGAACGCAGCCCACTTAGCTGGTGTGATCCCTACATCTTTAAGCTGTGCAGCAATTGATCTCTTGTCGTATGGGTTCATCAAAACGTTACATGCAGCGATGAAGATAGGATCATAGATGTGCTGCTTAATGAACTTCACCTCATACGGAGGTAAATCCCTCTTCTCAAGTGTAGCGTTGATATCCTTAAACAAGAGTTTCATGTCATCATCGGTGTACTCGTTTAAGAACGGGAACTTCTCAACCAGTTCTGGGAGAGTTCGGTACTTCCCTTTAAGTAGGAAGTCTGCGTTCAACTTAGTTACAAGTATGTGATGATGCTCTGTGAACTCTTTAGGTGTGATCTCAGATGCAACACGTTGAGAAATCAGGACGTTCGGGAGTTGAGAGGGGTTAATCAAAGAAGAAGTAGCTTGTTGTGCTTCCTTGATTAAATCCATGACTTCTTGATCTCTGGTGGGAACAAAATTTTTTTGGAAATTGGCTTCCATATAGGAGTACCATACCATACCCCAGGTAGTACATAAAATTCGGTAGTACATAAATTTTTCAGACAATTGCTAGCAAAGCAAGCTTCACTATCGCAGAATGTGATCGGGGAACGGTGTTAGGTCCACCTAATATACAGAATTAGGTTCGCCTAACAATAATAATTGAGCCCCCCTGACACACCTTGTTAGTCTATCTTTATATGACCTATTGATCTCGCTTACCGTGTTTTGTTTTACGGGCCTAACACTTACCGTTACCTCTTGACTAACACTTGGTGTTAGGTTTACTTATCATCGACTGTTAGTCAAGGGGAACTCGATCATTGCATCTGCAACGTCTGATTAGCTGCGATCGACCGAACTAGGCACTAAGGTTAGGGAAGTCTGGCATCCTGCCAGACCGGTACCTTGTCAATTGAAGATTCTCCCGGGCAGGGTAGGGCTGTGCTCTACCCTGCCATAGGTCTGAGTCTGGCATCCTGCCAGACCGGTAATAGAAAGTGAGCCAATCATGGCAACTAACAAGATGACTGACGTACAAGTCCGGTATATCGAGTTTCTCGGCAACCTAGTTGATCAGATCGTCACATCGGATGACAAGTGGATCGCTCGGGTTGCTGCCGGAGAGACGGCAGATTGCGCAGAGACGCGAGACGCTATCGACAACCTGCAGACTGTTGTAGCTGGACTCCTCAATACACAGGATAAGCAATGCAAGAATACGGCGATGAGAGTGAATCAGGTTCGAGGCCGGAAGGCTGGAACTAAGGTTGAGCAGCTGAACGAACGTCAAGCAGCGTTTAAGGCTCTCGGGATCAAGAACTACTTGGAGCTCGGAGCCTAAGTAAGTAAGTCAGTAGAGGAGGGTACACAAGTACCCTCCTCTATCAATCTAGAAAGTGAGAACACTGTGAGCGACAACTACTCATATCTATGGTCGGATATCTACGCCGGCTTTGATGATCTTCCCGAACAACTCCAGGACAGAATTGCATACTACTGTTACAAACATGGTATCCAACGGTACTGCGCAACCTACGATGAGACAATTGAGTTCCTCGTCGATATGTCCTACCGGTAGATAACCTCCCACCCTAGAAGCCTCGATCCTAACGGATCGAGGCTTCTTTATTTACCCCTAGTGTTAGGCTACCCTAACCAACTTTATGAAGTGTACCTTACACTTGCTAAAGCAAGTGTAAGGTCGCGAATCTTGTCCTAAACATACCCCCTTTTGTTTTACTCTGCTTTTAGTGTAAACCTCCTATTTCAGTAATACCCCGCAACCTAACCTACAGGGTGTGAATTTATAACCTACAGGGTGTCAAGTAAAGGATGGGCGTTTTTCATTAGGGGTGGTTAAATGTACCCTGTGGTCAAATGTCCTCAGGGTCGCGCTTTTTGTGATGGGTGTACTCTTTAGACCACTAAAGATTGCCGAGAAGGGAGAGTGTAGGAGGGTGTATAACCTAGTGGGAGGTCCTATACCCTAAGGTATAGGTCCCTCTGAGTGATTTACTTACCTATTAGGTACCCCTGTGAGATTTGTTTACAATAGAGGGGGTTACTAGTAATCCTCCATCCGTGTATTTAAGTACTAGTACTAGTACTAGTACTTAAATATAAATACACACGGATTAAAATTTTCCAATTTAGCGAGGACCATTATACCATCTACCAGGGGTTATATACCGAAAATCAG
>Ga0116144_10000734_pt1 | contig 42987 bp, 38 predicted proteins | sample AD_UKC035_MetaG_FD_89746 | JGI IMG/M metagenome (GOLD analysis project Ga0116144, IMG submission 89746) | Active sludge microbial communities of municipal wastewater-treating anaerobic digesters from USA - AD_UKC035_MetaG | ecosystem: Engineered > Bioreactor > Anaerobic > Digestate | place: USA...
CACGGCGTCGTGATCACGGCGACCGACATCACCGCGAGAAAGGCGCTCGAGCGCGAGATCCTCGAGATCGCCAATCGCGAGCAGCAGCGCATGGGCCGCGACCTGGAAGATGGCCTGATCGAGGATCTCACCGGCATCGCGCTGCAGTTGCGCGCCGTGGCCGGGCAGCTGCGCAAGGAAGGCTCGGAGGCGCGTGCCGACGTGGAGGATGCCATCGGGCAGGTCAACTCGGCGATCGAGGGCACGCGGGTGCTCGCGAGCGGCCTTTCGCCGGTCGGCGCAGAGCGCGGCGGACTCGTCGCCGCCCTCGAAGCACTTGCCGCGCGCACGCGCGACCGGCATGGTGTACAAGTGGATGTGGTGACGCAGTTGGCCACCCCACTTGTACTTGTCGACGGAGCGCTCAATCATCTGTACCGGATCGCTCAGGAAGCAGTGATCAATGCTGTACGGCACGGACACCCCAGGCATGTGCGGATCGAGCTCGCGCTGGACGGCGGTCGGGTCCGGCTGCGCGTCACCGACGACGGGCGTGGGCTCGGACCCTTGGCCGCGCAGTCCGCCGGCCTTGGACGCCGGGTCATGCGCTACCGGGCGCAGATGCTCGACGGCGAACTCACCGTCAGGCCGGGTGAGTCGGGCGTCGTGGTGGAGTGCATATGTCCGGTAGCGAACAACCAGGGCGCCGCCGCGTTCTGATCGTCGACGACCATCCGATCGTGCGCCAGGGCCTGGTCCGCATGATCGAAGCCGCTCCCGACCTCTCCGTGTGCGGCGAGGTCGAGAACGTGGTGGATGCCAGGCGAGCAATCCGCGAGCATCAACCCGACGTCGTGATTGTCGATCTGACCCTGGGGCAGGGCGACGGCCTCGAACTCGTGCGCGAAGTGCGCGCCCATCACCCGCGTCTGCCGATGCTCGTGCTCACCATGCACGAGGAGGCCATCTACGCCGAGCGGATGCTCGCCGCTGGGGCGCGCGGCTACATCATGAAGGAGGCGGCTTCCGAGCAGCTGCTGACCGCACTGCGCCGCGTCCTCTCGGGCAGGGTCTATCTCAGCGACGCGATGGCGACCCGCCTGGGCGAGCGCGGCGCCATGCCGGAAGGCGAGACGGCCGATGACCCGCTCGCGCGGCTCAGCAATCGTGAACTGCAGGTGCTGGGCAAGCTCGGCCGGGGGATGTCCTCGCGCGAGATCGCCAGCCACCTTGCCGTATCGGTCAAGACCATCGAGTCCCACCGACAGAGCATCAAGCGCAAGCTCAACCTCACGTCCAACGCGCAACTGCTGCAGTACGCCCTGAGCTTCGTGGCCTCGACCCGCGGGGGTGTCTGAGCCCGACCCCGGGGCCTTAAACCCTGGCGGCCCGGAACGCTTCCAACCCAGGCATAAGGAGGAACCCTTGGCAGACGGTGGGACTGCGGGCGCCCGCGCCGTGGCGGTGGCCGACATCGAGGATGCGCTGGTGGCACGGGCACGGCGGGGCGATGCGCGCGCGTTCGAGCGCCTGTATCGCGAGCACGCCGGCCGGGTCCACGGCCTGTGCCTGCGCATGGCCCGCGATCCGCAACTGGCCGAGGACTACACGCAGGAGACCTTCATCCGCGCATGGCGTGCGCTCGACCGCTTCGAGGCGCGCAGCAGGATGTCGACCTGGCTGCACCGCATCGCCGTCAACGTGATCCTCGAGCGCCGCCGCCGGCGCGACCTGCCGCTGGAGTTCGTCGAGGACGCCGCCGAGTACGATCGTGACAACGACACGCTCGATACCCCCGTCGAAGAAGCAGAGCTCGAGGCGGCGATCGGCTCGCTGCCGCCAGGGGCGCGCGACGTGCTGACGCTCTGCGGGATCTACGGCTACACGCATGGCGAGGCCGCCGCGATGCTCGGCATCGCGGAAGGGACCTGCAAGGCACAGTTGCATCGCGCGCGCGCCCTGGTGCGTGCGCGGGTGGCGAGTGGAGAGGCACGATGAACGAGCACGAACGCAAGGTCGCTTCGCCGGGCGAACTGCCGCAGGAGATCCCGCCGGCGCGCGACCTGTGGCCCGGCATTGCCGCGGCCATCGGTGCGGCTGACGATGTGCGCGCCGTCACGGCGCCGCTCGAGCCGGCGCGTCGACGCTTCGCGGTGCACCCGCTGCTGGGGCTGGCGGCGGCGATTTCCTGTGTGGCCGTCGGCATGTGGCTGGGTCGCGTCTCGGCGCCGCCGGTCACCGTGGCTGCGGCACCGGGCGAGCCCGGCGCCGCACCTGGCGGGGCCGCCCCCGTGCCGGCGGCGAGCCTGGCGCTCGATGCGCGCTTCGATCGCGCGCGAGAGGAACTGCTGCGCGACGTGGCCGAGCGCCTGGCCGCCCTGCCGCCGGAGAGCCGTGCGAAGGTCGAGGCGAGCCTGGCGGACCTGCAGCGCGCACGCACGGACATCGAGGCGGCGCTCGGACGCGACCCCGGCAACGCGCTGCTGCAGGCGATGCTGGTGAACAGTTACCAGGACGAGATGCGGGTACTCGCGGCGGTGCGCGATACCTGGGGCTACCAGGAGGATGTCGGAGCATGAGTATGCAATTGATGAGGAGTGCGCTCGGTGTCGCGCTGGCCGCGCTGCTGCTGGCGACCCCGGCGATGGCGCGCGACGACCGGACGGTCGACGAGCGCATCGCGGCCGATGCGGACGGCGAAGTGGTGGTCAGCAATGTCAGCGGCTCGGTGCGGGTCGAGGGCTGGGCCGGCAAGGAGGTCGAGATCACCGGCTCCCTCGGCGCAGGCGTCGAGCGCCTCGATGTGGTGCGCGACGGCAAGCGGGTCGTCGTCAAGGTGGTACTGCCGAGGACTTCGTCGCACCGCTCGTCGGCGGATTTGCGCGTGCGCGTGCCGGTGGCATCGCGCCTCGAGGTGACGACCGTCAGTGCCGACAGTTCGGTGCGCGGCGTCACCGGTGCGTTGCGCCTGTCGTCGGTGAGCGGCGAGATCGAGGCCCGCGGTGTCGCGAGCGACAGTGAGATCAAGACCGTCAGCGGCGATATTCGCGTGACGGCGGCTTCGACGCCGATCAAGCTGCGCGCGACCAGCGTCAGCGGGACGATAGTCGTCGACGACCTGTCGGGCGAAGTCGAGACATTGACGGTGAGCGGGGAGATGCTGCTCGACCTCGATGCGCTCACCAACGTCCGGGCACGGTCCACCTCCGGGGACTCGCGCATCAGCGGGCAGCTCGCCAGGGATGCCCGGGCCGAGTTCGAAAGCGTGAGCGGTGACATGAGCCTCAAGTTCGGTGCCGCGGCCGGTTTTGCCGTCGACGCGGAGTCGTTCAGCGGCGAGCTGTCGAATTGCTTCGGCGTGAAAGCCGAGGCGGTGAGCAAGTACGCACCGGGGGAGCGGCTGTCGCTGACACGCGGCGAGGGCAGCGCACAGGTGCGCATCAAGACGATGAGCGGCAGTGTGCGGATCTGCGATCGCTGACGGCTAGAATGGCTGTGTGCGCGTCGCGAAATGGGTTCTGATCGGCATAGCCGGGCTGCTGGTGGCGGTGGCGCTCGCCGTCCTCGTCATCACGCAGTTCGTCGATCCGGCCCGGTTCAAGGGGCCGATCGAGCGGCAGGTCGCCGCCGCCACCGGGCGTGATTTCAAGCTCGCGGGCGACATCGAACTTTCCTTCTTCCCCTGGCTCGCGCTGACGACCGGCGCCGCGGAGTTGCCGGCGCCGGCGGGATTCGCCGACCCGCGCTTCCTCGCCTGGCGCAATGCGCATGTCGGCGTGCGCCTGCTGCCGCTGCTGCGCGGCGAACTCGTGGTCGATCGCGTACGGCTCGCCGGGCTCGACGCGCGACTCGTCAAGGCGGCCGACGGGCGCGAGAACTGGGCATTTGGCGACGCCAACGGCGAGGACAGCGGTGACGCCAGTGGCGAGGGCACGCTGCCCGACATCGCCGGCATCGAACTGCGCGAAGCGCGCGTCACCTATATCGACGAGGCGGCCGGCACACAGTTCGAACTGGCCGACGCGCGCATCGACATCGAACCCATCCGCAGCGGTGTGCCGATGCGAATCGAGGCGGCGGCGACCGCCTCGATGGCCGACCTGCCCGAACGCATTGCCGTGGAACTGGAATCGCGCGTCACGCTGGGCCCGCCGATCGTGCTCGCCGACACGAGCCTGTCCGGTACGCTGCGCGAAGGTCGCTTCGGCGCGGCAGGCGTGCCGTGGCGCCTCGCCGCGCCGCGCGTCAGTTACGACGCCGCGAGCGGTGCGCTCGCTGCGCCCGAGTGGCAGCTGCGCTTCAATGATGCGCAGCTGGACGGCGAGCTCGCTGCGCGACTGGGCGAGCCGCTCACCGCCGAAGGTCGGGTCAGCCTCGCACCGGTTTCGCTGCGCGAGACGCTCGCCGCCGCCGGCGTGGAGCTGCCGCCGACGCGCGACAAGGCGGCCTGGGAGCGCTTCGGGTTCGATGCCGTATTCCGCGTGTCCGGTCCGGCCTTCACCGTATCGCCACTGGCCATTCGCCTCGATGACACGAGCCTCGGCGGCACGATCGAGCGGGCCGCCCTGGAGGACAGCCTCATCGTTTTCGAACTGCGCGCCGATCGCATGGACGTCGATCGCTATCTGAAGCCCGCAGGCACGCCGAGCGAACCGTTCGTCTTTCCGGCCGAGGCGCTCAAGGCGCTGCGTGCCCGGGGCACGCTCGCAATCGATGAAGCCGCGCTCGAGGGCGTGCGGCTGCGCGGTGTGGTATTCGAGGCCGACACGCCATGACGGGGATCGCCGACGCGCTCCTGCCCTGGTATCGCGTCCATGGCCGCCACGACCTTCCATGGCAGCGCGAGCGCTCGCCCTATCTCGTGTGGGTCTCGGAAATCATGCTGCAGCAGACGCAGGTGGCCACCGTGATCCCGTACTTCGAGCGTTTCGTGGGGCGCTTCCCCGACGTCACGACACTCGCCGATGCGCCACTCGATGAGGTGCTGCACCTGTGGTCCGGACTCGGCTACTACGCGCGGGCGCGGAACCTGCATCGCGCCGCCCGGCGCGTGCGCGACGAGTTCGCGGGACGCTTTCCGGGAACCTTTGCGGAGATCGAGAGCCTGCCCGGCGTCGGCCGCTCCACGGCCGGCGCGATCCTGGCGCTCTCGCGCGGCGAGCGCCTACCGATCCTCGACGGCAATGCCAAGCGCGTGCTCGCGCGCCGCTTCGGCGTCACCGGCTCGCCCGGTGAGCGCGCCGTCGAGCAGCGCCTGTGGGCGCTCGCCGAGGAGAACACGCCGCACACGGAGGTCGATGCGTACACGCAGGCGATCATGGATCTCGGTGCCACGGTGTGCGTGCGCCGGCGCCCGCTCTGTCCGATCTGTCCGCTGCGCGAGAACTGCGTCGCGTACCGCAGCAATCGCCAGCACGTGATTCCTGCGCCCCGCGTCCGTGCACGCAGCGCGCGGCGCGTACGCGAAGTCGTGATGCTCGTCGCGCAGCGCGAGGACGGCGCCGTGCTGCTCGAGCGTCGTCCGGCCGAGGGCATCTGGGGCGGCCTGTGGTGCCTGCCGGAGTTCGCGAGCGAGACGGCGGCGCGGGGCTACGCGGCGTCCCAGCTCGAGGGCGCCGAGACCGACGCACGGGCGCTCGCGCCGGTGCCGCATGTGTTCACGCACTTCGATCTCGTGATCACGCCGCTGCTCGCGCGCTGCCGCGACGGCGGCCGAGTCGCGGACGAGGATCGCACGCTCTGGTATGACATCCGCTCGCCGGCGCGGGTAGGATTGCCGGCCCCGATACAGCTGATCCTCGCGAGCCTGACATGAGCCGAACCGTGACCTGCGTGATGTTGAAAAGGGAGGCTCCGGGCCTCGATCGCCCTCCTTACCCGGGTACGCTCGGCCAGCGGATCTTCGAGCAGGTCTCGAAGGAAGCGTGGGCACGCTGGGTCGGCCACCAGACGATGCTGATCAACGAATACCGCCTGACACCGGTGGATCCCAAGGCTCGCAAATTCCTCGAGCAGGAAATGGAGAAATTCTTCTTCGGCGAAGGGTCCGTGGTGCCCGAGGATTATCGTCCTCCGCGTTGAGATCCATGTCGCCGTCACTGCCGGCGGGGCCCGGCGCGGTTCCTGCCCGACGATCGCGATCCGCATGGCGCCTCGCGGGCGCGCGCCGGCTCAGACTCCCATCGGGCGCCGCTTGTTGCGAAAGGCCCTGATCCGCAGGCCCGAGATCACCAGCACGACGCCAATCACGAGCGCGAAGGCGCCAATGAGCGTGGCAATGGCCAGCGCGCCGGCGGCCGGCTGCCTCAGCACGAGCACGCCGAAGATGACGCTGACCGCGCCCGAGAGCCCGAGCCACCACTCGAAGTCGATTTCCTTGCGGAAGCGTATCGCGGTGTAGATGTCGAGCAGGCCATGCGCGATCGCCCAGACGGCGATCACGATCAGGATCGAGATCGCGGCGAGCCCGGGCGCAAGCACCGCGACGCCGCCCGCCGCAACGCTGATGACGCCGCTCCAGAATGGCCAGCCCCAGTTTGTCGCCTTGATGGCGTAGTAGATCGAGGCGATGCCATCGACGATCCAGTACGCCGCGATCAACATGAGGAAGGCGAGCAGGCTGATGCCGGGCCAGGCGAACACGAGAATGCCGAAGAGGATGGCGACCGTGCCGCGCACGATCGGTACCCACCAGAAATCGAGCAGGGTCTTCTGCATGATCAGTGCTCCCCCCCGGGGCGCGGCGGCCATTGTGCCCGCTAGGATGGACCAGCCCGTCGGTCCCGGGCAATGGCGTGTGGGGAATCAACGACTTAGCCCGGGCCTCGCTTGACGCCCCGCCGCGCCGCGGCTCTAATACGCGGCCCTTCCTCCAACGTTGGCCAGGTAGCTCAGTTGGTAGAGCAGCGGATTGAAAATCCGCGTGTCGTTGGTTCGATTCCGACCCTGGCCACCACTTTCCCAATTGTCCTCGAGTTCGAGTGCCTGCCCGGGGTACTCAGGCCGATGACGGCGATCGCGCCGCTTCCGTTTGGCTGAACTCGCATACGTAGTTACCGCAATGCCAGTGACTTCACGACGGTCGCACCGCAAGATCGCGCGGCCGATTTCTCCGCCTTGCCGTTTCGCTGCGGTGCTGACCTGGGTCAAGGTCAATTACCATGACTGCGGCTAGAGTGTTTACACAGGTTCGATGATCGGCTTGCGCACGAAGCAGCCGGAGGCTTTCGCTGCACATCGGCGCAGACCGCACCTCTCAAAGCGATCACTATTTCGGAGAACCACCTTGAAGCCAACCTACCTCAGGCGTGCGGTCGCGACCGCCCCCGTGATTCGTGCTGCCCTCCGCCAGGCCCTCGGCGTATCGGTAGCGTTGTTGCTGCTGTCACCCGCGCAGGCCCAGGACGAGCCGGCGTCCCGGAACGCCCAGGCGCAGGAGGCCAACGGCCTTGCTGAGGTCGTGGTCACCGCGCGCAAGCGCGACGAGGCCCTGCTCGATACGCCGCTTTCGGTGCAGGCGTTCACTTCGGAGGACATCGCGTCCGCCGGTCTGCGCAATCTCGAAGACGTCTCCGCGATGACCGCCGGCCTGAACTTCCAGAAGCTGGGCAACTCGCAGGCGGGCCGCTACAACAGCGCCATCCGCTTCCGCGGCCTCGAGTTGCTGGTCACGACTCCGACCAGCCAGACGGGCTCGCTGTTCATCGATGGCGTGTACATCCTCGGCGGCGCTGCGTCGATGCAGTTCACCGACGTCGAGCGCATCGAAGTGATCCGGGGCCCGCAGGCCGCCTACTTCGGTCGCGGCACCTTCGGCGGCGCGATCAACTACGTGACCGCCGATCCGGCGAGCAGCTTCGGCGGCCGCACGAGCTTCGAGTACAGCCCGAACTTCGGCTCCACCGGCATCAATGGCAGCATCGAGGGTCCGCTTGGCGACACGCTGAGCGGACGACTCTCGGTTTCCTCCAGCAAGCGCGGCGCGATGTTCACCGCCACCGACGGCGGTGCGCTCGGCGAGGAGCGCACCGACATGATCACGGGCACCTTGCTCTGGCAGCCGTCGGATGCGCTCAAGGTCAAGGTCCGCGCGCTGTACGGCGAGGACGACGACGGCCCGGCCTCCAGCACCTTCGTGCCGTTCAGGCTCTACGGCAACTGCCCGATCGGCACGCCGATCACCGTGAAGACGACGACCGGCGAGGTGGCCACGACCATGCGTCGCGACCTGCACTGCGGTAGCGTACCGGTCGTGCCGGTGAGCAATAACACCACCTTCTACACCGTCGATACGACGCTGGGCCCGCAGAACACCTACGACATCATGGTGCTCAACAACGGTCTGCCGCCCACCGACACGCCGGCGATGGACCACTTCGGCCTGCGCTCGATCTTCCACCTCTACACGGGCTCGGTCGACTACGACTTCAACGACGCGCTGACGATGTCGGTGCTGCTCGGTTACAACAAGCGCGATACGACGCAGATCCGCGACGATGACAGCTACGACACCATGGGCCGGGTGACCAAGGGCTTCCTGAGCCTGGAGTCGACGTCGGTCGAGGCGCGCCTGTACTACGACGGCGGCAACCGCCTGCGCGGCATGATCGGCGTGAACTACTTCGACGAGGAGTCCTTCGGCGACATCGATGGTGGCATCGGTCTTGTGACCAACCTGCTCGGCCCGCCGTCGATCGGTTCCGCGGGCGGCTCCATCGATGCCGGCAAGACGGATACGAGCGCCGTGTTCGCCTCGGTCGAATACGATCTGCTCGAGAACCTGACTTTGAGCCTCGAGGGACGCTACCAGGACATCGATACGGAGACGCTGGGCGGCGCCTATCCGGGCCCGTACACCACCACGAAGTCCAAGCACAACAACACGCTGCCGCGCTTCCTGGTCAACTTCAAGCCCTTCGAGAGCACGACGCTGTACGCGAACTACTCTGAAGGCGCGCTGGGCGGCAGCCGGAACACGGCATTCGCGATTCGCACGCCGGCGGAAAAGGAAGTCATCCTGGCGCAGGTTCCGGGCGTCAGTGAGCAGCTCGCGCAGCAGAAGCTCGAGTCCTACGAGATCGGCTGGAAGCAGAGTCTCGGCTCGTCGCGCTCCTGGTTCTCGCTGTCCGCCTACCAGATGGATTGGACGAACATCCCGGGCTCGGCGCAGGTGACCTTCATCAGCCCCACGACCGGCAATGCGGTGTCCATCGGCGTCACGCTGCCGGGCGATGCCGAGCTCAAGGGCATCGAAGCCGAGCTGCGCTGGCAGCCGCTCGATCAGCTGGCGCTGCACGCGAGTGGCGGCTACATCGACGCGAAGTACACGGACTTCATCAGCGCGGGCCTGAACTCCTACTTCGGCCTGGGCGGCGCCCTGGGCAGCTACAAGGCGGACGGCGCGACCCTGCCGCGCTCGCCGCAGGAGACTTTCGCGCTGTCGGCCACCTGGACCGACACGCTGAACTCCGACTGGGACTGGTACGTGCGCGGTGACGCCACGTACGCGGGCAAGGCCTACACCGATGAGACCAACCTGTCGTGGATCGGCGGCTACTCGCTGCTGAACAGCCGGATTGGCTTCGCCCGCGGAGATGGCCTGAACATCGAGCTGTTCTGCCGCAACTGCCTCAACGAGGACGGCTGGCGCACGGGCCGCCGCGCCATCGACTGGTTCGACACGGCGCCGTTGCCGAACTTCCTGACGCGCGTCGGCTCGCTGTCGCAGCCGATGGAGAAGCGCGAGATCGGCCTGCGCGTGCAGTTCGAGTTCTGATCCGAGGCGAGCCCCTCGTGCCGCTGGGCACGAGGGGTTGCATCGAGGAGCGCGCCTGGAGCGCGCGCAAAAAGCAAGGCCCCGTTTCCGGGGCCTTGCTGCGTCTGGACTTCGTACGCGCCCGGCATCGCCCGGGCGCGTACGACCAGCGTCAGGGCTTCTTCGGCGGTTTGGGCTTCTGGGTCTTCGCGTACACCTCGAGGCTCGAGAGGTTGGGCTTGTCCCAATACTCGCGCGGCGGCGCCTCGAGCATATGCGGGTAGTGCTTCTCGCAGTGCGCCCGGACCTTGGGCTTGAAGCCGTCGAGCGAGTCGAACGACTGCACGGTCGAGTGGTAGAGGATGTGGCCAGGAGCCTGGCCCATCAGCATCCACGGCAGCCACGGTGTGACGCGCGCCCAGGAGCCGGTGTGCAGCACCGAGGTCTTGTTGCGGTCCTGCAGGTCGGCGAGTTTGACCGTGGTCGTGAAGAACTCGCTGACGCGGTTCATCGGACCGGCGCTCTCTCGCGGCCACTTGTCCGGCTGCAGCGCGGCCTTGTAGTAGAGGTTGATGGACTGGCGATTCTGCACCATGCCATTGCCCGCATCGAAGAAGTTGTTGCTGAACGGCACCGACTTCCGCTCGGCCTGGGGATTCAGGCCGCCGTAATCCGGCCCGCCAACCCTGATGCTTTCCGCGAAGAAGTGGTTCCAGGGGTCGTTGATGACGTCCACGACCTCGACGACCTCGTCGATGTAGGGATTTTTCCAGCTGCGCAGGATGTCGCCGGTGGCGAGGTCGGAATAGAAGATCGCCTCGCGGTGCAGCACACGGTAGCTGCCGTCCGGCTGGCCCCATGCGCGCGCCACCGAGACGACCTCGAAGCCGAACAGGTCGCGCAGTGCCGCGCCATCGCGCACTCCGCAGACGATGCCGCTGACGCTGGCCCACTTCTGCTTGCTCTCGTCGAGGTTGGCATCGATGCGCACGGCGGCGTTCACGTTGCCCTTGGGCGTCGTGAGGTCGATGTAGGGACCCTTGAATGCAGCCGGCACGGAGGCGTTCGCGGCGCCAAAGGCCTGGGGCACGGCGCTGAGTCCAGCCGCCAGCGAGCCAGTGAGAATTAACATGTCACGACGATCCATTTGCACCTCGGGCTGATTCTGGCCGCACCATGCGGTTCGGCGAGAGTGCGCCGGATCGGGCACCCAGTCAACGCGTGCACCGGGCCGGCGTGTCAGATGACTTCGAATCGTTGCAGCAGCACGCCGCACTGGCAAAGCGAGACACTACGGATTTCTACGAATGCATGGGGAATCGTGCGTAATATAGGGTGATACGTTTGATGTCGCGGCGCAGACGGCATCCGGTCCGGATTTTCGAAAGTAACCCCTACACGAAGGTGCAATTGATCATGAGTCGCCCCTGGACAGGCATTGTCCCTGAAGAGGACATCAGGCGTTACGAGGCAGCGGGTTTTGGGCGGCCGACGGGATACGGTGCACGGCCGGCGCTGCTGATCATCGACGTGCAGTACCGGACCGTCGGTACACGGCCGATGCCGTTCTGGGATGCGATCGAGGAGTTTCGTACCAGCTGCGGTGAAGTGGGCACCAATGCGGTTCGCGAGATCGCGCCACTCCTGAAGCTCTTCCGGGACAATGGTCATCCCGTGCTCTATCCGCACGTGGCTCCCAAGCTGAGCTTCGATTCCGGACGCTTGGGCGACAAAGTTCCCGCAATCATGAACGTCTCGGCGCAGGGGTATGAGTTCGTGCCGACGATTGCGCCGACGAAGGGCGATATTCTCGTGCCGAAGAAACACCCGAGCGCCTTCTTCGGCACGCCGTTGGTCAGTTATCTGATCAATCTCGAAATTGACACGCTCATCGTCACCGGCTGCTCTACCAGCGGCTGCGTTCGCGCAACGGTAGTCGATGGCTTTGCATACAACTTCAAGGTCGTCGTGCCTGAAGAGTGTGTCTTCGACCGCAGCAATACCGTTCATGCGGTCAGCCTGTTCGACATGTCTTACAAGTATGCGGATGTACGGCCTGTTGCCGACGTCATCAGCGAAGTTGCAGGACTCCCGGCCCGCAGGCCGCACCCGGGCTGATTGCACCACTCGACCTGAGTGGCCCGGAACAGGACGATGGGTGCTCGCTTGGAGAAAATCCCCGTCACACTGCTGACCGGCTTTCTGGGTAGCGGAAAGACGACGCTTCTGAACGGCATCCTGGGTCTGAAAGACTTTGCGGATACTGCCGTCATCGTCAATGAAGTCGGTCAGATAGGCCTGGATCACGTGCTGGTTCGGGCAGGCGCGGACAACATCAGGCTGTTGGAGTCCGGCTGCCTGTGCTGCGCGGTCGAGGGTACCTTGACCGAAACGATGATGGATCTCTGGAGTCTTCGTCATCGCGGTGACATACCGGCTTTCGGCCGCGTGATCATCGAGACCAGCGGCCTGGCCGAGCCCGCGCCGATCGCGCGCTCGCTGATACAGGACAGGTTCCTTTCGTCGCATTTCGTGCTTGGCCGCATACTGGTCACGATCGATGCCCTCGATGGGATCCGGCAGCTATCGAGCTTTCATGAAGCTGTCGAACAGTTGGCGATCGCCGACGCCGTAATCCTCACCAAGACAGATCTGGTGCACGGGGACGTGGCTGAGCTGACAGAAGCCATTCGGCGGGTCAATTCGACAGCGCCGATCATCCGGGCGAGTCTGGGTGCGATCGATCCGTCGGTGTTGACCGGGTCGTCCAGCTTCACCCTCGAAACGCCCGCTTCGTCGCAGCATGTTCACTCCGACTTCGTATGCCGTGCAGCTTACGTCGACGACCCGGTGAGCTGGTCTGGTGTCGCGGCATTCGTCGATTTGTGCCGGCGCACTTATGGTGCCGAACTCTTGCGATGCAAGGGGCTGCTGCGCATAGACGGCGAGGGCGGTGCGGTTCTGCTTCAGGGTGTGAATGGCGCATTCAGTACCACGACGCTGGAGCGCTGGCCGGATAGTGATCCCCGCTCGCGTCTCGTGTGTATTTTCCGCGGAGAGCCGGACCGTTTCGAGAGTATGCTGACACTGTTGCACACCGAGGCCGGGACTATGCCGCCTGCCTCTCTCGACGAACTTGAACAAGGATCGATGGCATGCGCTTTGATACGCTGATTTCCAACGGGATTCTGGTGTGCCCGGATCGCGGGCCGTTTGCTGCGGATATTGGCGTCACCGGCGAACATATCGCTGCGGTGATGTCTCCGGGGCAAGGTGCACAAGCCAGGGAAATCATCGATGCGTCCGGGCAGCATATTCTCCCCGGCTTGATCGATACCCATGTCCATTTCGGTTTCGCGGAGCCCGTGACCGAGTACACGAGCGAAACGATCTACGCCGCGCAAGGCGGATTCACCACAGTGCTTGGTTATTTCCTGGGTAGCCGGTCCTACCGCGATGTGTTCGCCGAGGAACTGCCCCTGGCCACCGAACGCGCTTTCGTCGATTTCGGGTTCCACTTCTGCGCGGCGACGGAGAGACACCTGGAAGAGCTGGCAGCTTATGCGCACGACCTGGGCGTAACCTCTTTCAAGTACTTCATGAACTTCAAGGGAAGTGAAGGTCTCTATCTCGGAGTTGAAGGAACGGATGACGGCTATTTCTACGACCTGCTCGCGAAAGCCGCGTCACTCGGTGAAGTCACGGTCGTGGTGCATACGGAGAATATTGAGCTGGTGAACCGTATGCGCCAGAAGTTCCAGTCAGGTGGCAGAAACACCTTGCGTGACTGGTCTCTGGCCAAACCGCCAATTACCGAGGCTGAACCGACCGTGCGGGCGATGATGCTTGCCGAGCATCTTGGGGCGAGGATCTACATCCCTCATCTGAGTACCCGTTCGGCGCTGAACGAGGTCCGGCGCTGGCGTGAACGCTATGCCAACATCTTTGTCGAGACCTGCCCTCACTATCTGACACACACGATGGACGCTGATATCGGGAGCATGGGAAAGGCCAACCCGCCTTTTCGCTCGGCTGATGATGTCGCAGCCATGTGGGAGGGCCTGGCAGACGGTTCGATCGACGTAGTGGCATCTGATCATGTGCCCCGAAAGCGTTCGACGAAGGACAAGCCGCTGTGGCAGGCGTCTCAGGGCTTTCCAGGTACGGCGACGATACTCCCGATACTATTGGATCAGGGCTATCACCGGGGACGCCTGTCACTTCAGCGAATTGCCCAGTTGCTGACCTCGAGGCCTGCCGAAATTTTCGGTATCGCTGAATCGAAGGGGCGCGTGGCACCGGGTCTGCACGCGGATCTGACCTTGGTCAATCTGGACTTCGAACGTGTGGTGCGTGCCGAGGAACTCGGCTCCTACTCGGACTATAGCCTGTACGATGGTTGGCGCTTGAAAGGGTGGCCGCGCCGCACGATTGTCCGTGGTGCGACTGTCATGCAGGACGGCGTCATGACGGGTGCCGGCGGCCATGGCCGGTATATTCGGCGGGCCGCTGCCAGCTGATCCGATCTTCCGCTTGAACCCGGCCGGTCTCGGGCTTTCGAGACCCGCGCGTGCACGCGTACGCCACCTGCTGGCGTCGGGCACGCGCGGTCACCAGGTGCGAGACACTAGCCCTTGTTGACCCACTGTCGTGCATGCACCGTGGCCGCCTGGAAATCCCGACGGCCGATGAACAGAGCAACAAACGCAAGTACACCAAATGCAAAATAGACGGTGCTGAGGCTCATTCCAACACCGCGGGTACCGGGGAACAGGTTGTCGGAAAGGTAGCCGACGATGAAGGAGCCGGCGGTAACGGACACCAGTCCAGTCAGCAGCGCGTAGATGGCAGTGAACTGACCCCGCAGCTCATTGGGTGTGATCTGGCTGATTCCGGCCAGCGCCGCCGCGACGCCCATCGATCCCGTAAGGGCAGTCATGGCGTGAAAGAACATTGCGAGCTCCCCGGTCGGCATCATGAACTTCAGTGTCCCGAATATTGCCCACACACCACCCTGCATGGCCGCGACAAGGATCGGCCCGTCGGTTCGGCCCCGCTTCAGGAACCAGGACAGAAACCACCCGGCACTCAGTGCGCTTATGACCGCGCACGGCACGGAGACCATAGACAGCACCGTCGCAATCTGTGTCGGTGTCCAGTCATAGAGTCGAATGAATGCTGTCGGCACCCAGCCGAGCTGTGCATAGACGATGGCGATGTTCAGGACCGCACCAACATACGTTGCGGCGTAGGCTATCGGGTGCCGGCGATATTGCCGCAGGATGGCATCGAAGCTGAATTTCTGAGTCGCGGTGGCGCGCTCGCGCCGGACCGGCTCGCGAACCGTGAACAGCATTAGCAGCGCGATGAGCAATCCTGGCAGGCCAACCAGGATGAACGTGATATGCCAAGTGCTGAAGCCGCCGAGCAACGTGGGGAACCACTCCTGCATCGGTCCCCCAATGGCGATGGCGAAGCCGCCAAGCAGGTACGCCATTCCCGCGCCGATCGCACCGCCGACCAGGAATACCCCGTACGCCTGCTGGCGTTTCTCTGGTGGGAAATAGTCACTGATCAGCGAGGAGGAGGCGGGCGTGACGGTGGCTTCGCCCAGTCCTACGCCGATCCGGGAGACAAATAACCCGCCGAACGAACGCGCAAAGCCAGACACAATCGTCATGACGCTCCACACGCCTATGCCGATGGTGAGCAACTTCACTCGATTCCAGCGGTCGACGAGCACGCCGACCGGGATAGCGGCCAACGTGTACAGGATCGCGAACGCAAATCCCTGCAGGATGCCGATCTGCGTGTCTGTCACGCCCAGGTCGGTCTTGATGTCGTCCACCAGGAGCCCGATGATGATTCGGTCCACGATCGCGAAGGCATAGGCGACGAGCAGCAACACCGTCACATACCACGCGTAAGCGGGCCGCGGCCAAGGGGACGAAGCTGTCAGTACTGAAGAGCGGACATTGGCGCTCGTCGTTTCATCCGGGGAGTTTATGGCTTGCTCCAAATATCAATGACCATGGAAACCCTGATTCACTCTCGGCGTCCAGGTTCCGAACCCATATCGGGTTTCGAACCCATCGCAGTCGACAGTCGCAGCAGGCTGTTCATAATCTCATATGCGCTCATCTGGCCTGCGGCGGTCACCGGCAACGGCCGCTGGCGGCTGGGCGCCACGCGGCCGTTGCTTCGCTTGCCGTACGCTCCTTCGGTCCCGACGGAGCTTTCCTGATTGAAGATCAGCTGGTCCGGAAATCGGCCAGCAGGCCACACCCACGCTGACTGCTCCACTGGCGCGTCATTTGGACGCCTTGCCGATTTCCTTATCGAGGAACGCCTTGACGTCGGCGACCGTTTCTTCCGGGCGTTCGATGTGCAGCAGGTGACCACCGCCCGGGTAGATGATCTTCTTGACGCTCTTGGCATTCTTCAAGGCGTCGACGAATGCCTGCGCGGTTTCCGGCGACAGCGCATTGCTGTTCCCACCCCATAGCACCAACGCTGGCGCCCGCACGTGACCGAGGACGCGCTGCGGATTGCCGCGCTCGTACATTCGGGTCGCTATGAATCCTTCGCGGTCGCGGCCGATCACATTCCAGTAGTCCACCTTGCGTTGGACCATCACTGGCGTGATCTTGCTGTGATCGTTGATGATGCTCTTGAGGGTCGAGCTGATCATGTCGGTCGTGGTCACCTCCGGCGTGAAGACCCTTGCAGGGCTGCGCGCCCGCTCGGTCGTACCGCCCCTGCCGCCGTACTCGATGCCCGCCGAGTTCTGCAGGACCAACGCGGTCACGCGATCAGTGCGAGTCCCCGCATAGCGAAACGCCACCAGCCCTCCGAAGGAGGTGCCCGCGATGGCGAAGCGCTCGATACCCAAGTGGTCCATGAGGGCATCGACCAGCATGAGGTAGCGGTCGACCGAGTAGTTGCCGCTCGGCACCGGCCCGGTCAGGCCGAACCCCGGCAGGTCCAGTCGCACCACTCGATAACTCTTGCTGAGCACCTTCACCCAGCCGTCCCAGTCCACGAGGTCTCCGACTGAACTGTGCACCAGGAGTATGGCCGGACCGGTGCCCTGGTCCTTGTAATGGACCCTGATACCGTCCGAGCCTTCGAGGACGACGAAACGGGAATTCTGGTCTGCGTACCTCTTTACGATCTCGTCATACGTGATCGTGCCAGCCGACTTCGGTTCGCCCGGATACGCGGTGTCCGGCGACTGCGCCATTCCGATGACCGGCGCTGCACCAATCAAGCTGGCCAGCAGCAAGGCAAACATACGAACTGAACTCAACATGCGCGATTCCTCCGGGGGTCGCAATCGATCGGGGATCGCAATCGATGCTACGCGGCGCCTCAGGCGCTGTCACTGGCGTTTCTCGGCTGCATCGACGAGTTCCATGCAGTGCACAAGCGCCTGCGCAAGATACTCCTCCACCACCTGCACGCTGATCCCGCGACACCGCCCGATCACCGCACGATCACCCTGCGCAACGTTTGCCGCGCATGCCCTCCAGACAGCAGCCTCATCGAATCCTGAACCGGTTAAGGGGACATTCCGGGTACCCAAATCGCCCATATCGCACTCTATAGAGTGTTGGGCATAGACAGACTGGAGACGATGGCGGGCAAGTCTCGCGATTACAGGCAGTTCCGGACTCGAGCGACTGAACGTCGGGATCAAGCGTTGCATCGATGTGGTGAGTATTTACCCTTACGAGACGCGCTTTCGTGCGCCCCGTAGGCGCGTTGCAGCCCGGGCAGGTCCAGGTCGACGAGTGGCAACTGCAGCATCGCCGCATGTCGCTTGAACCGCTGCGTTTGCTGCTCCACAATGAAATTCTCTCGACTGCGGGCCATTGTCAGCCGAGCGAGAGACCGGTCACACGAGATCTCACGACTCATTCGCCCATCTGCCGGACGCGATCGAGGGCTGGCGCCGGCAATCGTGCCAATTTTTGGAGAGTGACATGAAGCTTTCGGTCATCCTGTGGGGTATCCCGCAAGCGATGCGCATATGCGCAGCTGTCTATCCGAAGTTCGCACAGCGCCTCAAAGAGCGTGACTGCATCGCGCAGTTCCAGTTGAAGGACCAGCCCAAGGGCCGCTGGATACAGCTCAAGGGTGGCAAGATTTCCAGCCGTGCCGGCATCCATCCGAGCCCCGATTTCACGCTGTTCTTCAAGAACGAGAAAATCGCCTCGAGTTTCCTGACCCCGCCCTTCGACCAGCTCGAGCGCATCGATGCGGCCAAGAACTTCAAGATCACCATGCAGGGCCCGGATGCCCTGGTGGACTGGTTCATGGCGCTGATCTCGAGCATGGAGTCGTACACCTGGACCAGCGGCACCGCCATGGGCAACGGTGTGACGCGCTACGCCAACGGTACCAATGGCGGGCCGATCTTCGTCTATGTGAAGGACGGCAAGATCATCCGCACGACACCGATGGACCTCGACGACAGCGACGCGGGGTCGTACACGATCAAGGCACGCGGCAAGACCTTCGTGCCACCGCGCAGGACCACGCTCGCTGCACACGGCCAGTGCCAGAAGTCGATGGTGTATTCGAAGAACCGCATTCTCAAGCCGATGAAGCGCGTGGATTTCGATCCGCATGGCGAGCGCAACATCCAGAACCGCGGCAAGTCGAAATTCGTCGAGATCAGCTGGGACGAGGCGCTGGATATAGTTGCCGGTGAGATCAAGCGCTGCAAGGCGGTTGGCCCGGGCGCCATTTGCGTCGCCAACGGATCGCATCACCAGTGGGGAAATTTCGGCCATTACCTGAGTGCGGCCAATCGCTTCTGGAACCTGATCGGCAGGACCAGGCTGATGCATAACCCGGACAGCTGGGAAGGCTGGTTCTGGGGCGCGATGCATCATTGGGGCAACAGCATGCGCCTCGGTGCCGCGGAGCCTTACGGCACGGTTGAAGACTGCCTGCAGCAAGCCGACATGATCGTGTTCTGGTCCAGCGACCCCGACGCGACCTATGGTTTCGAGGGCACGGAGCGCCGCCGCTGGGCCAAAGAGCTCGGGATCAAGATGGTGCACATCGATCCCTACATGAACCACACGGCCGCCCACCTCGGCGGCAAGTGGTTTGCACCGAAGCCCGGCACGGACGCGGCCTTTGCCCAGGCGCTCTGCCATGTCTGGATCACCGAAGGTACCTACGACAAGGAGTTTGTCGAGAAGCGCACCACCGGGTTTGCCGAGTGGAAGGCGCATGTGCTCGGTGAGGACGACGGAATCCCGAAGACCCCGGAGTGGCAGGAAGGCGAGACCGGCATTCCAGCCCGCGAGGTGCGCGCGCTGGCCCGCGAGTGGGGTCGAAAGAAAACCTATCTCGGTGCGGGTGGCTGGGGTTGCGGCGTGGGCGGTGCGGGGCGCGGGCCGACCGGCACGCAGTGGGCGCGGATGATGACCATCCTCGGCGCCATGCAGGGCATGGGCCGGCCGGGTTCCAACTTCGGCAACCTGCAGTTCGGTGCGCCGGTGGACATGAATTTCTACTTCCCCGGCTACGCCGAGGGCGGCATGTCGGGCGACCTGACCGGCAGCGCCAACGCGACCAACAACTACCAGCGCATGCCGCACATACTCACGATGAGTACGGTGAAGCAGGCGATCCCGAGGATGTGGTTGCCCGAGGCGATCACCCGGGGCAAGGCGATGGGTTACCTGACTGCGGTCGATTCCCTGCAGGGTCAGTTCATCCCATTCGGGTATCCCGCGCCCGGGCATGTGCCGGTGCAGATGCTCTTCAGATACGGCAGCGCCTCGTTTGGGACGATGGTCGACGGGAACCGCTGGGTCAACATGTACCAGCACGAGAGTCTCAAGTTCGTGGTGAACCAGTCTGTCTGGTGGGAAGGCGAGACGTCGTACTGCGACATTATCCTGCCGGCCTGCACGGTGTTCGAGCGCTGGGATATCGGTGAGTGGTACAACGTCGGCCCGGCCTACGTGCACCACATGTATTCCATGAACAACCACCGCGTAATCTCGATGCAGCACAAGTGCATCGAGCCGCTCGGTGAGTCGAAGTCGGACTACGATATCTTTCTGGCCCTCGCCGAGAGGCTCGATCTGGGCGCGGTCTACTCTGAAGGAGGTAACTCCGAGTACGAGTGGTGCAAGCGCGCATTCGAATCATCGGATGTGGCAAAGAACATGTCATGGCGTCAGTTCCTGAAGAAGGGCTACTACGTGGTGCCTCCCGAACCGGAGGGTTCGCGGGCGCCGGTCGCCATGCGCTGGTTCTATGAGGGCCGCAAGAAAGATGTGCCGGAGCCCGCTCCGCTGCCATCCGACTACCTCGGCAACTATGGCGAGGGCCTCCAGACTCCGTCGGGCAAGTTCGAGTTCGTGCCGACTACGCTGAAACGTTTCGAGGATCCGGAACGTCCGCCGACGAACCGGTACATGCGGACCTTCGAGAATCCGCAGGACAACCCCGAGCTCGCGAAGTATCCGCTGCGGTTGTTGTCGCCGCATTCGCGTTATCCCTTCCACGTCATGGGCGATGACGAAGGCTGTTTCCTGCGCGACATCCGCGAGCATCGCGTCAAGGTGGGCGAGCACTACTACCTCGTGGCGCGGATCAGCCCCGAGGACGCCAGCGCACGCGGCATCAGGGACGATGACCTGATCCGGCTGTGGAATGATCGCGGCTCGGTCGTTTGTGCCGCGCAGGTCACCAGTCGGCTGCGGCCGGGCGTGATCAGTGCCTCGACGGCATCGGCCGAATACCGGCCGGTCGGCGAGCCGGGCAAGTCAACCGATCTGGGCGGCTGCGTCAACATGCTGAACCCGAGCAAATCCATTACCCCGAAAAGCCACGGTATCCGCCCGAACACGACCCTGATACAGGTCGAAAAATGGACGGGTGTGGATACCTGGAAGCCGGCGGAGGTGGCGTGACATGGCGGCAAAGTGGAACCTCATCGTCGATGTCGAGCGCTGCAACAACTGTCGCGGCTGTTTTCTGGCCGTCAAGGATGAGCACACCGGCAACGACTTCCCGGGCTATGCGGCGGCACAGCCGGCCATGGGCGCCAACTGGCTGAACATCGAGCGCAAGGAGCGCGGCAGCTATCCGATCGTCGAGGCGCACTTCATGCCGGTGATGTGCAATCACTGTGACGATGCACCGTGCATGAAGGCCGCTACCAACGGCGCAGTCAGCAAACGTGAGGATGGCATCGTCATCATCGATCCGGAAAAGAGCAAAGGGCAGAAGCAGATCGTGGATGCCTGTCCCTACGGCGCGATCTCCTGGAATGAGGAGAAGCAGATTCCGCAGGCCTGGATCTTCGATGCGCACCTGCTCGACCAGGGCTGGAGCAAGACCCGCGCCGAGCAGTCCTGCCCCACCGATGTGTTCAAGTCGGTGAAGGTCGAAGACGCGCAGATGCAGCGGATCAAAGAGCAGGAAGGCCTGGAAGTGCTGCACCCGGAGTTCGGCACGAAGCCCCGCGTGTACTACAAGAACCTGCACCTGATGACGACGTGTCTGGTCGGCGGATCGGTGGCGGCCGAGATCAATGGTGTCGGCGAGTGCGCCGCAGATGCGGAGGTCGTGCTGAAAAAGGATGGTCGTGAAATCGCCCGGACGACTACCGATACTTTCGGTGAGTGGAAGATCGATAAGCTCGCTCCGAACAGTGGCAGGTACCAGTTGGAGATCACCGGCGTATCGGGCCGCTTCTCGATGGAATTCGATCTCGGCGCTGAAAGCCTCTATCTCGGCGTGATGAGACTCTAGCAGGCTGTTGAAGCATGCCATGCATCACGCAGAGCACCGCGGGATGAGACGCAGGTGGAACCGGGCGGAGACTCTGTCCGGGCGTATGCCTCGCGACGGCCGGCCGTCAATCGCGCCATCGTGCGGAACTCTGTCGAACAAGAAGCAGTAAAGCCCAAGCGTAAGCCTTCCTACAATCGTAATTGTTCCTGAAGTATGGAGTCGGAGATGCCCAAATTCCTGATTTCGAGAAGAGAGAGCCTCGGCCTCGCCGCATCCGTGGCGGGTGCGGCAGCCGCATCGGCACTGGGTGCGGCGAGCGCAGCAGCCGCGCCGGCAGCGGCGAAGAAGCCCAACGTTGATTTCGTCACCAAGGTCGATTTCAACAGCCCCGAATGGAATCGCGATATCCGCGCGCGGATGACTTCCGACGTGGACCCCACCAAGGAAAAGCTCGGTTGGCTCAAGGGCAAGGTATATGGCGTGCGCCCCAATGAGGCTGTGAGGACCCTGTTCGCGTTCGAAGGCTTCAGCCTCGTGCGCACCAAGCGCCTTCCGGACGGCAGCTGGCGCCGCCTGCTTCGTGAAACGGTATTCTACCGCGACATCAAGACCGGCAAGATCCTCAAGACTTGGCACAACCCGTACACGAATGAGACTGTGCGTGTCGTTCCGATCGCGAACAATCCATACAACAGCACGGTTACTGCCTATTCGCGCAGCGGCAAGCCGTATCTCGGCGAGTGGATCGAAGGGCCGAACAACACCCTCACACTGTACTCGGGCGTCAACCTCTTCTACCCGAACCTGCTTCAGCCGTCGAAGTGGCCGCGTGAATCGGCTGGCGAGTTCAATCAGGTTACCGAGAATTTCTACTACACGGTCAATCGCGCGGACGCGGAGAATCCGAACCTGACCAATGTGCCGGTGCTGGGCGCGTGGCAGCGCATCACGCCCTGGCTCCCCTGGATGCTCATGGGCGCGGCGCCGGGCCACATCGATTATTTCAGCATGTTCGCGACGATCCCTGGCGGTCGCGATGGCCTCAAGAATCTGCCGCAGGATCTGGTCGAGGCTGCTCGCGAGAATGATCCGCTGATGCTTTCGGCGCCCACCGAAGACAACCTGCCGAACGAATCCAGCCTCGAGGCCTATGCCAAGGAGCAGCAGCCTGCGCCGGTCCCGCCAGGCTGGCAGCCGCCGCAGCCCCCGCCGCCGCCGGAGTTCACCGGCGATCCGGCGAATCTCGGCAGGCAGGGCGCCGGGCCTTCGAACTGACGCTGTCCTTGCAGCTCCCTCGGAAGATCAGGCGCGCTGGCCGGTTCTCTAGCGGACCGGTTCAGCGCCGCCTCTCTACCGGGCGCTCCCCAGGCGCAGGGACGCCCGGTGCCGACAATGATTGTCACGGCAAAGCGTTCGTCTGGCGGGATAGCGCAGCTTCCCGCGGGCGGCCCGCTCGCCCGTGAGCCGCGTGGCGGCAATCACCTCACCACATTCGATTCCGCTACCGGTTGGCGAATGGTGCGGGCCAGCTCGTCATCGCGCTCGCCCTTGAAGAACGCGCTCAGGTCGGCGGCGACCCGTTGCGGGTCCTCGACATAGGGGTAGTGCCCGAGTTCGTCGTACTTCAGGACCATCGAAGGCGCGCCCGAGAGCCACAGCTCGAAGACGTTGGCCTCGAGGTGCGAGAGGGTGATGTTCTTCTTGCCCCAGATGATCATCGTGGGTGCGCGCACCTCGGCGAGCGCGGCCTGCGGATCGCCGGTGCGGAACTGCTTCAGCATCACGGCGCTGTCTTCCTTGATTCCCTCGCGGCGGTTCAGGTCGTGCACGATCGTGACCAGCTCCGCAGGCGCCGGCCGGCCGGTGCCCATCTGCGAGTTCATGCTGTCTTGACGGGCCTTGCGCGACGAGTAATGGCTGCGCCACCAGCGCGAGAGGGCGCCGCCGCGAGGACGGTTGGGGTTGGTCGCCGCGGTGCGCGGCAAGCCGGCGCAGTTTATGAGTACGAGGCGCTCGACGCGCTCGGGCCAGCGCCCCGCATACTGGAACGCGACGATGCCGCCCGAGGAGGTGCCGACGAGGCTGAACTTCTCCACGCCGAGTGTCGTGGTCAAGCCGTGCAGGAGGTCGGCGAAACGGTCCATGGTGAAGTCCTGGCTCGGGTCGGGCCCGGACAGGCCGATCACCGGGAAGTCGATGCGGATCACGCGGAACTCGCGCGCAAGGATTTCCGCAGTGGCGTCCCAGACGCGCAGGTTCATGAACGAGGGCGGCAGCAGCACGACGACCGGGCCGGCGCCGGCGTCGGTGTAGTGGATGCGCGTGCCGTCCACTTCCGTGAACTTCGAGGTCGGCACCGCATAGCGGGCCTCAAGTTCCGCGCGCGGCACCTCCCGGAAGCCATCGCAACCCACAAGGCCCAGCCACACGCAAGCGAGCGCCACGAGGCCGCCCGCCTTCAGAGAAACTCGCATGCTCACGCCCTCGAGGTAGATACGTACATAGACCTAGAGCCCGGCGCCGACGATCCGGGTACTCTGATTTTGCCTTCACCGCTCATTGATGTTTCGATGGAAGGGTGACTTGATGTCGGCAGCGCAACATGTACTGCTCGAGCGCCTCTTCGAGGAACGCCGGCATTCGCTGGCAGAGTTCTTCCGGCGCCGTCTGCGCGCGACCGCCGATGCGGCGGACCTTGCACAGGAGGTCTATCTGCGCATGCTGCGCCTGCCGGCGACCTCGCACATCGATAACCCGGAGGCTTACCTGTTCACCGTCGCCGCCAATCTCGCCAGGGAGTACGCGGTGCTCGAGCGGCGCCGCGGCATTCGCGTTCGGACGGAGGACTGCGAGGGTACCCGGCACATGGTGCAGCAGCCGACTTTCGAAAACGATGTCGATACCAGCGCACGCGTGGAGCGCCTGCAGGAAGTATTGGCACAGCTCTCGCCGAAATGCCGGGCAGCCGTGCTGCTGCAGTACAAGCACGGCCTGTCGTACGACGAAATTGCCACGCAGCTGGGTGTCTCGCGCAACATGGTCAAGAAGTACCTCTCGCAGGGCCTGGCGCATTGCCGGCGCCGGATGTCGCGGCTCGCCTAGATATCCTTCAGATATACTGCGGCGGACATGGATGCGGCGGACATGGAAATCAAGGGCCAGGCATCGGCAGACATTTCGCAGCAGGCTGCCGCCTGGTTCGTAGCCAACCAGAATCCGGATGAAGCTCGTGCACGCGCGCAGGAGTTCCTCGCGTGGCTGCGTCGCTCGCCGGAGCATGTGCAGGAGTATCTGGCGGTTGCGCAGCTCGCACGCGCGCTCGGTGACTGCGCCGAGGCGCCGCCGATCGAGCAGCTGGTGCGCGAGGCGGGAACCGCGACCGAGAACGTCGTGCCACTCCACGGCTTTCGGCCGCCCAGTGCAGCGCCGCAGCGTGGCCAGTGGTCTCGCCGGCGCGCATTGCCCGCGCTGGCGGCCTCGTTCATTGTTGCCATCATCGGTCTGGCTGTCTGGTTCAGCAGTGCCATCCCGCGACCGCAGGCATCTGTCGCGCAGTACATCACCCGGCATGGCGAGCAGCGTTCGTTGAAGCTGCCTGACGGATCGATGATCCACCTCAATTCCGATTCCGAGGTCAAGGTGGGCTTCGATACGACGCAGCGGCGCGTGGAACTGCTCGCCGGCCAGGCGCTGTTCGACGTAGAGAAGGATCCGGGGCGACCCTTTAAAGTCATTGCCGGCAGGACGGAGGTCGTGGCTGTCGGCACCCAGTTCGAAGTCTATCGCCGCGGCGATGCCACGCTTGTGACGGTGGTGGAGGGCGAAGTCGCGGTCAGCGCGAATCCGCTGGCCGGCGGCGCGTCCGAATCGCCTGGCAAGGTGGCGCTCGTGGCGGGCCAGCGATTGCGCGTGCCGCAGGTCGTCGACGCAGCGGCGAGCGAGAGCATCGAGGTTCCGGAGATCGTGAACGTGCGCGAGACCATCGCCTGGCCGCGCCTACAGATCGTAGTCGACTCGCGGCCGCTCGGCGAAGTCGTGCAGGAGTTCAACCGCCACGCTACTCCCACAATCGTCATTGACGATCCCGGACTCGCCGGGCGCCGGATCAGTGGCGTGTTCGACGTGCATGACGGTGACAATTTCCTCGAGTTCATACGGCGCATGGACCACGTGGTGGTCGCGACGTATGAAGATTCCGTGCGGCTCATACTCGACAACAATTAAAACCGGTACCCGTTTACCGGCATCGCACCTCACCACATAGCTAGAGGGCAGGCGTCTGCATGCTCCAGACTATTGGGAGGTCACGATACATGTCCCGGTTTTCACCGCTCAGAACATTGCTGATTGCCGCGCTGTTTGCGGCCGGCGCTCCTGGTCTCGCTCTCGCGCAGGCCCCCGCTACGCTGCGAGCCACGATTCCGGCGCAGAGCCTGGCGTCGGCGTTGAACGTCCTTGCGACCGAGAATGATTTGCAGCTCGCCTACGAGTCGGAGATCGTCGCTGGTCGTGATGCCCCGGCTGTGCCGGTGGGCACGCCGCTCGAGCAGGCCCTGCGGTCTCTGCTGGGCGATAGTGGCCTCGGTTACGAATTCATCGGCGAGCGCTCCATCCGTATCTTCAAGGCTGCCGGCGCCACCAACACCACGGCCGGCTCCACCCGTGTGGCCGCCGCCGCAGGCGCGGCCCGCGACAGCGGCCTGCTCGAGGAAATCGTGGTGAGCGCGCGCAAACGCGACGAGGCTCTGCTCGACACGCCGCTTTCGGTGCAGGCATTCACCGCGGATGACATCGAGTCCGCCGGTCTGCGCAATCTCGAGGACGTCTCCGCGATGACCGCCGGCATGAACTTCCAGAAGCTGGGTAATTCGCAGTCCGGCCGCTACAACAGCGCGGTCCGCTTCCGCGGCCTCGAGCTGCTGGTCACGACTCCCACCAGCCAGACGGGCTCGCTGTTCATCGACGGCGTCAACATCCTCGGTGGCGCTGCGTCGATGCAGTTCACCGACATCGAGCGCATCGAAGTGATCCGCGGCCCGCAGGCCGCCTACTTCGGCCGCGGCACCTTCGGCGGCGCGATCAACTACGTGACCGCCGATCCGGCAAGCAGCTTCCGGGGGCGTGCAAGCCTCGAGTACAGCCCGAACTTCGGCTCCAGCGGCATCAGTGCCAGCATCGAGGGCCCGCTGGGCGACACACTGAGCGGGCGCCTCTCCGTTGCGTCCAACAAGCGCGGCGCGATGTTCACCGCCACCGACGGCGGTGCGCTCGGCGCGGAGCGCACCGACATGATCACGGGCACGCTGCTCTGGCAGCCGTCGGATGCGCTCAGGGTCAGGGTCCGCGCGCTGTACGGCGAGGACGACGACGGCCCGGCCTCCAGCACCTATGTGCCGTTCAGGCTCCATGGCAACTGCCCGATCGGCACGCCGATCACCGTGAAGACGACGGCCGGCGAGGTGGATGCGACCATGCGTCGCAACCTGCACTGCGGCGAGGTGCCGGTCATCCCGGTGACCAACAACACGACGTTCTACACCGTCGATACGTCGCGGGGCACGTTCAACACCCGCGACATCCTGGTGGACAACTACGGCCTGCCGGCCACCGATACGCCGAGGATGGACCACTTCGGCCTGCGCTCGATCTTCCACCTCTACACGGGCTCGATCGACTACGAGTTCAACGACGCGCTGACGATGTCGGTGCTGCTCGGCTACAACAAGCGCGATACGACCCAGATCCGCGACGATGACAATTACGACACCTTCGGCCGGGTGACCAAAGGCTATATGAGCCTGGAGTCGACGTCGGTCGAGGCGCGCCTGTACTACGACGGCGGCAACCGCCTGCGCGGCATGCTCGGCGTGAACTACTTCGACCAGGACACCTTCGGCGACGTCGACGGTGGCATCGGCCTCGTGACCAACCTGCTCGGCGTGCCGTCGGTCGCCGCCGGTGGCGGCTCCGTCGAAGCGGGCAAGACGGACACGAGCGCCGTGTTCGCCTCGGTCGAATACGATCTGCTCGAGAACCTGACGCTGAGCCTCGAGGGCCGCTACCAGGACGTCAGCACGGATTCGCTGCAGGGTACCTATCCGGGTCCGTACACGGAATCGAAGACCTCGCGACACGACGCTGTCCCGCGTTTCCTCGTGACCTACAAGCCCTTCGAGAACACGACGCTGTACGCGAACTACGGCGAAGCCTCGCTCGGCGGCAGCCGGAACGCGTCGTACGCGATCCGCACGCCGGCGGAACAGGAGGTCATCCGTGGGCTGGTGCCCGGAGTCAGCGAGCAGCTCGCCGAGCAGAAACTCGAGGCGTACGAGATCGGCTGGAAGCAGAGCCTCGGCTCATCGCGCTCCTGGTTCGCGCTGTCCGCCTACACGATGGACTGGATCAACATTCCGGGCTCGGCCCAGTTGACCTTCATCAGCCCCACGACCGGCAATCCCCTGTCCATGGGTGTCACCCTGCCGGGCAACGCGGAGCTCACCGGCTTCGAGGTGGAGCTGCGCTGGCAGCCGCTCGACCAGCTGGTGCTGAATGCGGCTGTGGGCGTAGTGGACGCGGAGTACTCGAGCTTCATCAGCGCGGGACTGAACTCCTACTTCACCCTTCCGATGGGCGCCAACTACAAGACCGATGGCGCGACGCTGCCGCGCTCGCCGCAGGAGACTTTCGCGCTGTCGGCCACCTGGACCGAAACGCTGAACTCCGACTGGGAGTGGTACCTGCGCGGTGACGCCTCTTACCAGGGCAAGGCCTATCTCGACGAAACCAATCTCGCGTGGGTCGGCGCCTACTCGCTGCTGAACGGGCGGATTGGCTTCGCCCGCGAAGATGGCCTGAACGTCGAGCTGTTCTGCCGCAACTGCCTCAACGAAGAAGGCTGGCGCACGGGGCGCCGCGCCGTGGACTGGGTCGACACGGCACCGCTCCCGAACAACTTGACGCAGGTCGGCGCGCTCGTGCAGCCGTTCGAGAAGCGTGAATTCGGCATTCGCGTCCGTTTCGAGTACTGAAGCGAAGGCCTCCATGAGCCAGGTGGCAGGACAAGGTGATCGGCCGCCGCAAGGCGCTCGTATCAGCGGCTGCGGCGCCCCCCGGGGCGCCTGCACTCGGGCCTGGCTCGGGGAGGCTGCGAGATGACAACCAACCGTCGTGAGTTCATCGCAGGCGGCGCGGCGGCGCTGACCGGCGCGGCGCTGTACCGCTCCGTCGCCTACGCGCAGGCGCAGTCCGTTGCTGACGTGATCGTCATCGGTGCCGGGCTTTCCGGGCTCGGTGCCGCCGGCCTGCTCGAAGAGGCAGGGCTGCGCGTCACCGTGCTCGAAGGTCGGCAGCGGATCGGTGGGCGGGTGTATACCCGGTACGACCTTCCGGGTCGGCCCGAATTGGGGGGAAGCTCCGCGACCCCGGGATATGGCCGCTGGATTGCCGCCGCGGAGAAGTGCGGGGTCGGGTTGACCGACCTTCGCGCGACGACGACGCGCAGTCCGGGCCAGGTGCTCGTGCTCGACGGCAAGATCATTTCCCCGGAAGACTGGCCGCGTTCACCGCACAACGTGTTTCCGGAGGTCGACAAGAACACGATGCCGTGGGCGTATGGGGGCAAGCTGTTTGCACCCCTCAATCCGCTCAAGTCGTTTTCAGACTGGATCCTGCCGTCGCACCGTGCCGACGATATTTCGCTGAACGACTTCCTGCTTGCCAAGGGTGTCGATCAGCGCGTGATCGACCTGGCCTTCAGTACCGTGCCATCCTACGGCGATACGGCACATGACGTCTCCGTGCTCATGTTCGCGTTCATCGCCTCGTGGGGACGCGCATCGAGTGCCGTATCCACCAAACGGGCCAGCTATCGCATCACGGGCGGCAATCAGCGGTTGCCGGAAGCCATGGCCCGCATGTTGAAGGGCGACGTGCGCCTCGGTGCGCGCGTCGTGGGGATCGAAGCGAACGCCGACAGCGGAGTCGTGACACTCGAGTCGGGTGAACGGATCCGCGCGCGAGCGATCATCAGCTCGATGCCGTATTCGACGCTGCGGCACGTGCGCATCGCGCCGGGCTTGAACGGCGTGCAACATGAGGCCGTACACAGGCTCGCGTACCAGAATCTCACCCAGGTCGTGCTGATCCCCCGCACGCCGTTCTGGCTCGAGGATGGCCTCCCACCGTCGATGTGGACCGACGGTCCGGCTGGCTGGATCAGCGCCGAGGGTGTCGGCAGGTCGGACGACGGACGCGGCTACTTCATGGTCTATGGTCGGGGCCGGACGGGGCTCTATTGGGACCGCCTCGGCCAGAAGGCGGCCGGTGAACTCATCATTCGGGAAATCGAGCGCCTGCGTCCGGCTGCGAAGGGCCAGCTCGAAGTCGGCGCCGTGCACTCGTGGACCATGGATCCGTGGAACGCCGGCGACTGGGCAGTATTCGGACCCGGCCAGGTCACGCGCTACCTGCCGGCGATGGCCGCTCCGCACCAGCGCCTGTTCTTCTGCGGCGAGCATACTTCGCTCGCCAATCGTGGCATGGAGGCGGCACTCGAGTCGGCGGAACGCGCCGCGATCGAGGTGCTGGGCGAACTGAGGTGACTCCCGCGTCGCCACGCCGGGCCGCGCCCGGTGTACTGCTCGCGCTGGCGTTGGCTGCGCTCGCACCGGCGGCCGCCGCCGAGCTGCATCATTCGTTCGTGCCGGCAACCGATGGCGTGCCGCTCGCCGTGACCGAATGCGGCACCGTGGCGGCGCCGGCTGTCCTGCTGCTGCACGGCTTCGGGCAGAGCCATCTCAGCTTCAGCGAACAGTTCACGCCGCAGGCGTGCGCGCAGCTGCATCTCGTCGCCTTCGACCTGCGCGGCCACGGTGGCTCGGGCAAGCCGTGGGCTCCGGAGGCCTACAGCGAGCGCGAGCGCTGGGCCGACGATGTGCGCAGCGTGATGACGGCGCGACAGCTCGATCGCCCCTTGCTCGTCGGATGGTCGTTCGGTGGCAACGTCGCGCTGCATTACATCGCGGCGCACGGCGCGGACAGCTTGCGCGGCCTTCTGCTGGTCGGCAGCCACGGCGGGCTGCTGGCGTCTGCGACATCGCGCGGCGGTATCCGGAGCGAGCGAATGGCACAGCTCTCCGCGGCCGCGATGACACCAGACATTCCCGGACAGATTGCCGCGGCGGAAGCCTTCGCCCGCATGTTGACCGCGAAGCCGCTGCCCGATGCGCTGGCGCGACAGCTGCTCGTCGCGAACCTCATGCTGCCCGCGTACGCCCGTGCGGCGATGCGGGGCCTGCCGGTCGACAATTCCGGGCTCGAGGGCAAGCTGACACTGCCCGTTCGCATCGTCGTCGGTGCTCACGATGCGAGCATGGATATCGCCGCATTGCAGGCACTGGCTGCGCGCCTGCCGCAGGCGAGCCTGGTCGTATATGACGACTCCGGGCACTCGCCGTTCCTCGAGGAGGCCGGGCGATTCAACCGCGAACTCGCCGGATTTTCCGGCGCGCGTTAGCATCCGGCGTGGCAGCATAGCCACGTATGCCTACGCGACCCGATACGCCGCTCGCCCGCCTGTCGCGCGAGCAACTCCCTGAGCACATGCGTGGTGCCTGGGACCAGGCGTCGCAGCTGCATGGTGACACCACCTTCATCGAGGTCTTCGGCCAGGCGCCCGAGGTGTATGACTGGTACCTCGAGGAGTTCTACCGCAAGCTGTTCTATTCCGGGCGCATCGAGCGCAGCGTCGTCGAACTCGTGCGGTTGCGGCTCGCGAACGTTCATGGCTGCGCGTTCTGCAACCGCTCCGACACCCTCGCGGCCCTCGCCGGCGGCGTGCCGCAGGCGAAGATCGATGCGCTCGCCGGGTATGAGGACGGCCCGTTCACGGACCGGGAGAAGGCAGCGCTCGCGCTCGCCGATGTCATGGTCCTGACCAATGCGCGCGGCCACATCACGACGGCCCTGTACCAGCGGCTGCGCGCGCATTACAGCGACGGCGAGATCGTCGAACTCGGCGTCATCATGGCCGTGTTGTGCGGCATGGCGAAAATGGTGTTCGCTTTCGACCTGGTCGAGAAAATGGACTCCTGCCCCTGGCTGCCGCCCGGCGAGGGCTGATTCGCTAGACTGCGCGCTGCATGTCGCGCACCGGCCGCCAGCCCGTCGTCATCAGTGCCTCACTCGCGCGGCGCATCTGGCTGCGCGCACAGCGCCTCGATAGCTGCGCGCCCTTCGGTGACGGCCCGGGGGCGACTCGTGCCGCGGTCGAGCACCTGGGCTACGTGCAGATCGACACGATCCACGTGGTCGAGCGCTGCCATCACCAGATCCTGTACACGCGCATTCCGGCTTACCGGCGCGAACACCTGCACCAGGCGCAGGCGATCGACAAGTCCGTGTTCGAGTGCTGGACGCATGCGCTCGCCTACGTGCCGACGCGCGACCTGCACGTGCACCTCGGCGCGATGCGGCGCAACTGGCAGGCGAACATCGGCTGGTTCGGATCGGTGACGCGCACCGACCTGCGGCGCGTGCTTGCGCGCATCCGGGCGGAGGGTGCGCTGTCGATCCGCGATATCGACGATGACGACCTGGTCGACAGGCACCATCCGTGGGCCAGCCGCAAGCCTTCGAAGCGCGCGCTGGAGTGCGCATTCTTCAAGGGTGTCGTCACGGTGAGCGAGCGGCGCGGCATGGTGAAAACCTACGAACTCATCGGGCGGCACTTCGGCTGGGACGCCCCGCCGAGGCTCGCGTCCGAACGCGAGATCGTCGCGCACCGGCTCGATTGCGCGTTACGGGCCCAGGGCATCGTGAGCCTCGATTCGATCTGCCATCTCGATGCGCGGCGCAAGCCCGCGGTGCGACGCCTTATCGAGTCGACGGTACGCAGCGGCGAGCTGCTGGCGGTGGTAGTCGAGGGCGCGGAGAAAGTCCCGCACTGGGCGAGCCCGCAGGCGCTGGAAGCGCGTGTGCAGGCGCCGGGAGAGCAGGTGCATATCCTCTCGCCCTTCGATCCGCTCGTGATCCAGCGCCGGCGATTGCAGCTGCTGTTCGGCTACCAGCATCGCTTCGAGGCCTATGTGCCCAAGGCGAAGCGCCAGTTCGGCTACTTCGCGCAGCCGGTGCTGGTCGGCGACGAGATCGTCGCAGCGCTCGACCTGAAAACCGACCGCGCGCGCGGCCGGCTTCTCGTGCAGCAATGGACCTGGCTCGGCCGGCAGCCGCGCCGCGCGCTGAAACCGCGGATCGAGGAGGCGCTGCATCGGTTCGAGCGCTTCCAGCTGCCGGGCCACTGGCCTTGACGCAGCTTCCTCGCGGCAGTGTGCCCGATCAGTCCGACGTGCCCGCAGTCATCGGCCGACCCCAGGACGGATCGAAAGGCACCGCTCGTTCGGGCCCGATCCCGAGCGACGAGACGTCCATCACGTGGGTGCGAAAGCCCTGTGTGAATCCCGCGCCGGCCCCGCGGGCCCAGTTCATCTTCCGGCCATCGGGCGAGACATGGGCGAGGATGTCGAGGCCGTCGAAATACGTGAGGCGACGGTGCTCTCCGCCGGCGAGATCGCCGAGGTAGATCTCCCAGTTCGTCTCGGTGAGCGCCTTGACGTACACGTAGTGCCGCCCGTCGGGTGCCGGCACCGGGTGCCAGTTCATGCCGTCGTCGTAGGTGTGGCGGCGCCAGTCGGTGCCGTCGCGCCTGATCGTGAAGATCGTCATCGGCGTTGGTCTTACATTCTTGTAGTCGGCGCGCCGCCAGGCCCGGAAGATGATGTGTTCGCTGTCCGGCATGAAGAACGGCGCGCCCTCCTGCCAGTCGCCGGTCCGCGTGACCTGGAACTTGCCGGTGCCGTCCGAGCGCATCACCCAGATGTCCATGTTGCCGTCGATCTGGCGGCCGAACGTGATCCACTTGCCGTCGGGCGATACGGAGACCTCCGCCTCGTACCATTCATTGTTCGTCAGGCGTTGCAGGTGCCCGCCGTGCAGGTCGGAGCTGTAGAGTTCGGCGCCCCGCGGATAGTTGTCCGAGTCGGACCAGTTGCCGACCGGCAGGTCCATGCGATCGCGCGTCGAGGTCCAGACGATGCGCTGGCTGTCAGGAAAGAAGAACGAACAGCCGTCCTGGCCGCGGTCGTTCACATTCCACATCTCCGTGCCGTCGTCGGTGAATATCCACGTGAGTGCACCCGGGCTGCCGTTGGGCATCGGCACCGCACGGCGATCGCGTGTCTGCGCAATCAGGTGGCGCGAATCCGGTGCCCAGTACGCTTCGGCCGCATCGGGAATGTTCGGGATCATGTGCGAGGGCAGCTCGCGGGCGTCGGCGGGAGCGGGAGCCGGCCCGGCCGGTTCGACCGCGGATACGAGGCCGGCGGCCAAGGCGACGGCCAGGAGTACAAGCCGGTACGGAAAGGACGCCGGAATTCTCATTCTCATTGCGTTCTCCGGGATGGAGTCGATGGCCCGCGTGGAATGATCCTCCCGCCGGGAATGGCCGCCCAGAGGCAGGGCAATATTTCCTGCGGCGCCACCATTGTGCAGTCACGGGCGACCGCCTTGCCGGCCGTGCCGGGCCCTTATACTTGGCTGATGCAAGGGAGAACCGAGATGAATCGCGTCGCCACCTGCCTTCTGTCCGCCATTCTCTGCGGCGCGCTGCCTGCGTTCGCCGCGGACGCACCGACGAACTTCGCCGGGACCTGGAAGCTCGATACCGCGCGCGGCGAGAACCTCGGCATGATGGCAGCGATGCAGCAGACCCTGGTGATCACGCAGTCGTCGGCTCAGCTGGTATTGCGGGAGGCTTCGGACTTCCAGGGCCAGAAAAGCGAGCGCGAAGTGCGTTACGACCTGTCCGGGGCACCGGTGACGAACCCGGGTCCGATGGGCGGTGCCACCGAGACCGTGGCTCAGTGGGTGGGTGACAAGCTGGTGGTCACATCGACCGCGGAGGGTTCGGTCGCGGGCACGAAAACCGTGCGCACCGAGACGCGCTCGCTGAGCAGTGACGGCAGGACGATGACCGTCGAGAGCGTGCGCGGCGCCGGCAAGCCCGTGGTCATGGTGTACGGGAAGGTCGAGTGAGGCGAGCCGCCGCGCTTGCAGCCACCGGCGCGGTCCTCGCCGTGCTGGTCGCCGGTGTCTATTGGTGGCAGGCGCGCCCGGGCGAGGGCCCCGCGGATGCGGCGGTGCGCGTGGTGACGCCGGAACGGCGCACCGTCGCCTCGTCCGTGCTCGCGACCGGGGTCGTGCGCCTGCGCGTCGGCGCCGAAGTGCGGGTCGGGTCGCAGGTGTCCGGCATCGTGCGGGAGCTGAACGTGACGGTGGGTTCGCACATCGACCGCGGCGCCGTGATCGCGCGCATCGACTCGCGCGGCATCGAAGCGCGCCTTGCGCAGGCGCGTGCCCAGATCGACGTGATCGAGCAGGACGTCGCCCGCGCGCGCGTCGAGCTCGCGCGCGTGCAGCGCCTCGAGGAGCAGAGGCTCGTCGCGGAAAGCGAGGTCGAGGATCGTGAACTCGCGCTCGCCGAGGCGACCGCGCGCCTCGAGAAGGCGCGGCGCGATGCCGCGGTCGTCGAGACCGAGCTCGGCTATGCGGTGATCCGCGCGCCGATCGCCGGCACCGTGGCGTCCGTGACCACGCAGGAGGGGGAAACCGTGGCGGCTTCGTTCACGACGCCGACCTTCGTCACGATCATCGGTGACGACGCATTGCAGCTCGTCGCGATGGTCGACGAGACCGACATCGGCGGGGTCGCCCCCGGCAATCCGGTCGGCTTCACGGTCGAGGCGTTTCCCGCCGAGGAGTTTCGCGGCCACGTCGAGCGGGTCGCGCCGAAGGGTACGATCATTTCCGGGGTCGTCAACTACGAGGTGATGATCGGCATCGACGGGTCGGCGGAACTGCTGAAGCCCGACATGACCGCAAATGTGACGATCGAGACCGCGCAGCGCGAGGCGCTCGTGGTGCCGAACGAGGCGGTACTGCGCGAGGAGGGGACCCGGTATGTCCTCGTGCAGACCGAGGCCGGCGCCGAGCGGCGCGAAGTCGTCGTCGGCGCTCGCGCCGGCGGCGTCACCGAGATCCGCCGCGGGCTCGCGCCGACCGAGCGCGTGCTCGTCGGCGCGGTACGCCAGGAGAATTGACGCATGATCGAAGCGAGTCATCTCTCACGCACCTACACCCGCGGCGACGGCACGCCGGTCACGGCGCTGCGCGACGTGTCGCTCGCGATCGCCCCGGGCGAGTTCGTCGTCATCCGCGGCGCGTCGGGCTCGGGCAAGTCGTCGCTGCTCAACATCCTCGGCTGCCTCGATACGCCGACTTCGGGCAGCTATCGCCTCGGCGGCGAGAACGTCTCGGCGCTGTCAGACAACGAGCGCTCGCACGTGCGTTCGAAACGCATCGGCTTCGTGTTCCAGAACTTCAATCTGCTGCCGCGCGCAACCGCGCTCGAGAACGTGGAGCTGCCGACGCTCTACACCGGCGCGGCGCCCGATCACGCGCGGGCGCGACAGCTGCTGGCGCAAGTCGGGCTCGACGGGCGCGCGGACCATTTCGCGACCGAGCTGTCGGGCGGTGAGCAGCAGCGTGTCGCGATCGCGAGAGCGTTGATGAACGACCCGCCGCTGCTGCTCGCCGACGAGCCGACCGGCAACCTGGACTCGGCGGCCGGCGAGAGCGTCATGCAACTGCTGACGAGCCTGCAGCGCGAGGGCCGCACTATCGTGCTCGTGACGCACGACGAGCATGTCGCCTCGTTCGCCGAGCGGGAGATCGTGATCCGCGACGGCGTGGTGGCGTCGGATACCCGGCGGCGCGAACGGGTGCAGGCGTGAGCGGGCTGCGCGTGATCGGTGCCGCGTGGCGCTCGCTGACCCGCAGCAAGCTGCGCACCTTCTTCATGATGCTCGGCGTGGCCGTCGGCGTCGCCGCGCTCACCGCGCTGGCCTCGGTCGGGGAGGCCACCCGGCAGGAGACCCTGCGACAGTTCAAGCGCATGCTGGGCACGTTCGACACGCTGACGATCCGCCCCGGCGCGGGCAGCACGCGCGGCATGCCGTCGGTCAGTACGGTCGAGCCCTCGCTCAAGTTCGCGGACGGCCCGGCCATTGCCGAGGGCGTGCCCGGCGTGCTGCGCGTCGCCCAGGTGCAGCAGACTTTCGATCTCGACGTCAGTTACCGCGACGAGTCGGTCGTGCCCCTCGTGCTCGGCGTGTCCTCGAACTGGGCGGACATCCGCGATGAGGCCGTCGCGAGCGGCTCCCACCTGACCGAGGAGGACGAGCGAGCGCTCGCGCGTGTGGCCGTGATCGGCGCCGACGTCGCCAGCGTGCTGTTCAAGGGTGAAGACCCGCTCGGCAAGGTGATCCGCATCGCCGACGTGCCCTTCCAGGTCAAGGGCGTGATGGCGACGCGCGGTGCGGGACCGGGCGGCGCGAGCCTCGACAACATGCTGGTCATCCCGGTCACGACCGCGTCGAAGCGCCTCTTCAACCGTGACTACCTGTCGACGCTGGTCGTGCAGTTGCGCAACGAGGGCGACAGCGACCGCGTGGCCGATGACGTGCGCGCGCTGCTGCGCGAGCGGCACCGGATCATTCCGCCCGCGGAGGACGACTTCACGGTCAGCAGCCCGCGGGCGACGCTGGCGCAGATCCAGCAGGTCGGCAGTACGCTCTCGAAGATCGTGACCGGCGTTGCCGCGATCGCGACCCTGATCGGCGGCGCGGTAATCATGAGTCTGATGCTGATCGGTGTGTCGGAGCGCCGCCGCGAGATCGGCGTACGTCGCGCCGTCGGCGCGACACGTGCCGACATACTGGCGCAGTTCCTCGCCGAGGCCACGCTGATCTCGGCGCTCGGTGGAGCCGTCGGCATCGTGATCGGCGCAGGCGGCGCGACCGTCGGCGCCCTGCTGCAGCAACTGCCGCCGGCGTACATGTGGAGCATGATCGGCGGCGCCGTGGCCCTGTCGCTGGCGGTCGGCATCGTGTTTGGCCTCTACCCCGCATGGAAAGCCGCGAACGTCGATCCGATCGAGGCGCTGCGCAGCTGAGCCGCTACCGGCACCTGACGAGCGCGGCGTGGCGCCAGCTCTGGCGCTACCGTACCCGTTCGCTGCTCGTGATGGCCTGCGCCGCGCTCGGCGTCACGGGCTCGATCGCCGCGGTGAACTACGCCTCCGGCGGTCGCCAGCAGGTGATCGACCAGGTCGCGCGGCTCGGCACCAACGTGATCGTCGTTGCCGCGCTGCAAGACCGGAGCACCGGCGGGCGGGCGCGCACCGGCAATATCGCGACCACGCTGCGGGAAGACGACTACCGGAGCCTGCGTCGCGAAGTGCCGGCGATCGTACGCTCGTCGGCGCTCGCCAGTGCGAGCCTGAGGCTCAAGGCGGCGGGCCTGTCGAAGGTCGCGCCGGTCGTCGGCTGCGAGCCCGATTTCTTCCGCATCAAGCACTGGGCGGTCGCCGAGGGCGAGGTTTTCGACGATGCGCAGCTGCGGCGCTCGGCTCGCGTCGTCCTGCTCGGGGCCACCATCGCGAAGGATCTCTACGATGGGCAGTCGCCGCTAGGCGAGCGGCTGTTCATCAACCGGGTGCCCTTCGAGGTGATCGGCGTGCTCGCCGAGCGCGGCCAGGGGCTCGATGCGACCAACGAGGACGCACAGGTCTACGTGCCGCTCACCGCCGCGATGCGCCGGCTGCTGAACGTCGAGCACTACAACGCGCTCGTGCTCGAGGTCGGCAGCTTTCCGGCCATGGCGGGCGCGGTGCGCGACATCACCGACCTGCTGCGCGACCGGCATCGCACCGGCAGCTTCCGGCCCGACGACTTCTCGGTGCTGAACCAGCAAGAGCTGGGCGATACGCGCGTCGCCGCCGCTGAACGCCTCGGCTTCTTCGTGCGCTGGATCGGCCTGTCGGCGCTGCTGGTCGCCGGCGTCGGCGTGCTCGCGATCGCATGGATCACCGTTCGCGAGCGCACGCGCGAGATCGGCACCCGCCGCGCGCTCGGCGCGACAGCGAGAGATATTTTCTTCCAGTTCGCCTTCGAGGCGATGGTGCTTGCCACTGCCGGCGCGGTCTGCGGTCTTGCCGCGGGTTGGCTGGTGTCGAGACTCGTCGCGGCGCGCACGGCGCTGCCGTTCGTGTTCGACGGCGGCAACGCCGCGCTGGCGCTGGCTGCAGCCATCCTGATCAATCTCGCGTTCGTCTGCTGGCCCGCGAGGCGCGCGGCGCGGCTCGATCCGATCGTTGCGCTGAGGCACGCTTAGGCGCCGGCAATGATGCCGGACCGGCGATGCTGCCGGCACCGCTGCAGCCAGCCCGCGAAGAGCCAGCAGCCGAGCGCCCAGGCCGCGCCGATACACCAGTCGGCGAGCACGTCGGTCGGCCAGTGCACGCCGAGGTATACGCGGCTCACGCCGACCAGCAATGCGAGCGCGACGCCGACCGCGAGCACGTAGGCCTTCATGCGTCGCGTCGACTGTACGGTGGCGAGTAATGCGCCGAGCGTGAGCCAGGTGACGGTCGACATCATCGCGTGTCCGCTCGGGAAGCTGAGCGAGCTGATGTCGACGAGATGCGCGACGAGATCGGGCCGGGGTCGCTCAAAGCCCGCCTTCAGCAGGTTCGACAGCAGCACGCCGCCACCGACTGCGACCGTGACGAGCAGCGCGGTCGCGCGCCGGCCCGCGAGCAGCAGGTAGCCGAGCGTGACCAGCGTAACGGTGGTGAGTACGGGCGTACCGCCCAGGGTCGTGATGTCACGGAACGCGGTTTCGAGCCAGGCCGGGCCGACCGGATCGGCGCTGTCGCTGCTCGTGCGCAGTGCGAGCAGCACGGCGCGATCGAAGGCGTGCGTGTCGCCGTCGATGACCTCGTCGGCGAGTTCCACGAACGCGAGCAGCAGTCCCGCGAGCAGGAGCAGTGCCGACAGGGCCGCGGCGAGTCCGGAGCGGCCGCGTGCGGCGCGCGGGTCAGCGGGGGGTTGCACGACGCTCGCGACCCACCAGCACCGTGGCGGTGAGGTCGGCGGTGACATTGCAGATCGTCCGGAAGACATCCGGCAGGACCTCGACCGCCAGCAGCAGCGCGAGCACCTCGACCGGCAGCCCCATCGCCAGGCAGATCGGCATCACGCCGAAGAAATAGCTCACCTGGCTTGATACGCCGACACTGCCGATGCTGGTCGCGATCGACACGAGCGCCCCGGTCGCGAGTTGTACCGGCGTGAGGTCGATGCCGTAGATCGCAGCGACGAAGATGGCGGCGCTGAGGTTGGCGATGGCGGTGCTCACGCGAAACAGCGACACGGCGAGCGGCAGTACGAGCCCCACGACGCCCGCGGGCAGATGGAACTCCTTCTGCGCCACTTCGATCATCGCCGGCAGCGTTGCCAGCGAGGATTGCGTGCTCGCGGCCACGACCTGCGCGGCGGCCGCGCCGCGCGCGAACTGGGGCAGGGTGATGTCCTTGCTGAGTGCCGCGATCGGATACATGGCACCGGTCGCGAGCAGGCACATCACCGAGAGCAGCACCACGTAATAAAGGAGTGCGCCGGCCGCGTTCAGGCCGCCGTGGTAACCGACGCCCAGGGCCAGTGCGAACACGCCGACCGGCGCCGCCCACAGGATCCACTTCACGATCGTGATCATCGCGTCTGCGACGGCCTGGAAGAACCCGGTGATGCGATCGCGGGAATCGGGCGCTATGCGTGTCGTGGCGAAGGCGAAGAAGAGGGCGAACACGATGAGCGGCAGCACCGCGCCCTCGGCGGCCGCCTGCACCGGGTTGACCGGCACGATGCCGATGAGCCATTCGTCGACGGGCGCGATGTCCGGCACCGGCTGCGCAAGGCCCAGGGCGCCTGCGCGCAGCGCTTGCGCCGCGCTCGAGGGAATCTGGAAGGTGTCCAGTATCAGCGGCGCGAGGACGGCAGCGGCCATGACGGCACCGACGAGAAACACCATGAACGTCGCGAGCGTGCGCGCGGCGAGCTTGCCGGCGTTCGCGGCGCTCGCCGCCGATGCGACCCCCGTGACCAGTACCGAGAACACCAGCGGCATCACGGTCATGCGCAGCGCATTCACCCACAGCGTGCCGATGGGCTGCAAGGCCGTGACGATGCGCGCGAGGTCGCTGCTGCCGAGCGCCGCGATGGCCGCGCCGAGACCGAGGCCCAGCACGAGGCTCAGGATGATGCGGTTGGTCGGTGACATGCGCGGGCTTTCTTGTGGCGCCTGTTCGTGGCTAGAGTGTCGCATGAATCAGCCGGCCGCAATCGCCATCGCGCGCGAGGTGACGCTGCTGCGCGGCTTTGCCGCGCCGACCGGGCCGCTCATCGATGCGATAGCGCTGGTCGCGGCGCGCGCGCCGTTTCGCCGCCTGAGGACGCCCGGCGGCGGCACCATGTCGGTCGCGATGACCAATTGCGGCCCGTGGGGCTGGCACAGCGACGCGCGCGGCTATCGCTACGTCGGGCGCGATCCGCTCACCGGCGATCCCTGGTATCCGATGCCGGAGCCGTTTTTCCGGCTCGCGGGCCAGGCGGCGGCGCGCGCCGGCTTCCCCGGATTCGAGCCCGACGCCTGCCTCGTCAACCGCTACGAGCCGGGCGCGAGCCTCGGCGCTCACCGCGACCACGATGAACTCGACATGCGCTTCCCGATCGTTTCGGTGTCGATCGGGCTGCCGGCGCTGTTCCTCTGGTACGGCGAGCGTCGCGGCGGCACGCCGATCGCGACGCTCGTCGAGGACGGGGACGTGGTCGTTTGGGGCGGCAGCGCACGCGCGGGTTACCACGGCGTGCGCAAGCTCCAGGCCGGCGAGCACCCGGCCACGGGTGCGTTGCGCTACAACCTCACGTTCCGGCGCGCGAAATAGAATTCGCCGCGGGAGTGACCCGCTGCAGCTCGCGCGCCACACGCTCGGCCTGCTCCATCGCGCGCAGCACATTCCCGCCGGCGAGCTTGGCGAGGTCGCGATCCGACCAGCCGCGACGGATCAGCTCGGCGAACAGGTTCGGGTACATCGAGACGTCGCTCAGGCCCTCGGGCCACAGGTCGTTGCCGTCGAAGTCACCGCCGATGCCCACATGGTCGATACCCGCGAGGCTGACGACGTACTCGATATGGTCGGCGACGTCGCCGACCGTGACGCGCGGCAGCACCAGGTTCTTCTTGAATTCCTCGTACAGCGCGCGGCGTTCCCCGGCGGAAGCGGCCTGCGCCGAACTCGTGTAGAACTCCTTCATAGCCGGAAACAGCACGTTGGCCGCGTCGGCCGAAACGAAGCCGACGACAAAGGTGACCATCAGCACGCCTCCATTGGCCGGCAGGCGCGCGATCACGTCGTCCGGTACGTTGCGCGAGATATCGACGAGGCCGCGCGCCGCGGCGTGCGAGAAGATCACCGGTGCCTTCGACACGTCCAGCGTGTCGCGCATCGTGTCCGCCGAGGTGTGCGACAGGTCGACGAGCATGCCGAGGCGGTTCATCTCGCGGACCACCTGCTCGCCGAAGGGCGACAGGCCGCCGAACTTCGGCGTTTCGGGCATCGCCGAATCGGCCCAGTCGGTGTGCGAGTTGTGCGTCAGGGTCATGTAACGCACGCCAAGGTCGTAATAGGCGCGCAGCGGGGCAAAGGAGTTCTCGAGGCCGTAGCCGCCCTCCATGCCGAGCAGCGAGCCGATGCGCCCGGCGCGGTGCGCGGCGCGCACCTCCGCTGCCGTACCGACGAGCTGGAACACGTCCGGGTACTTCGCGATCAGGCGTCGCGCGATGTCGATCTGCTCGAGCTGCATGCGCGCCTGCCCGTTCTGCAGTTCCCCCGGGATGTACACCGACCAGAACTGTGCGCCGACGTGACCTGCGCGCAGGCGCGGGATGTCGGTCTGCCCGGGCACGGTGCCGCGCAGGTCGTAGGCGTCGAGGTCGCCCGGTGCGCTGGCGTGGCCCCGGATGGCGATCGGCAGGTCGTTGTGGCCGTCGACGAGAATGGTATGCGACAGCACCCGATTGGCGCGCGCCAGCGCATCGTCGCCCGCGTCCGCCGGCGCCCACGGCGCTGCCAACAACAGGGCGAGCCATGCGGTCGTCCCGATTCCCCGATGCGCTACCATGCGGCAATCCTCCTGCGGAGCTCGAATCATGACTCTAATGCGTATTGGCGCCATGGTCCTCCTCATTCTGGCCACCGGTCCGTTGCACGGCGCCGACCTCCCTCCCCGCGACCGCGATTCGTTGCTGCGCGCAGTCGATGCGCGGGCAGCACGGGCCGGCGCGACCGCCCTCGAGATCTGGAACTGGGCCGAGCTTGGCTACCAGGAGGAGCGCAGCTCGGCGCTTCTGCAGAAGGAGCTTGCCGATGCGGGCTTCAGCGTGCAGTCCGGTGTCGCCGGCATGCCGACCAGCTTCATCGCGACCGCCGGAGCCGGCGAACCGGTGATCGCGATCCTCGCGGAGTTCGACGC
>Ga0116144_10000739_pt1 | contig 42770 bp, 32 predicted proteins | sample AD_UKC035_MetaG_FD_89746 | JGI IMG/M metagenome (GOLD analysis project Ga0116144, IMG submission 89746) | Active sludge microbial communities of municipal wastewater-treating anaerobic digesters from USA - AD_UKC035_MetaG | ecosystem: Engineered > Bioreactor > Anaerobic > Digestate | place: USA...
GCCGGTGGCCGACGGGCACGGGACGGCGGTGGTGACGGTGACGGTGGATGACGGGCAGGCGGTGAGCAACACGGTGACGCGGAGCTTCACGGTGAGGGTGAATGCGGTGAACGACGCGCCGACGATTTCAACCATTGCGGGTTTGACCGTGGTTTCCGACACCAACAGCGGTCCCGTGGCGTTTACCATCAATGACAAGGACACTCCGCTTAACAGCCTGAGCCTGACTGCCGCTTCAACGCAGCCCGCCATCATTTCCCCGGCGGGCATCATGTTCGGCGGCAGTGGGACGAACCGCACCGTGCGGATCACCCCGACGCCGGGTTCGTCCGGGGTTGTGGGTATTACCGTAACCGTGAGCGATGGTGCGGCGTCGGCCAGCACCATGTTCAATGTGACGGTGCAAAAGCCGCAACCGGCGGTGGGTCAGTTGTCGGTGGTGAAAAATGGCGAGGGCACGGTGATTCCCGATCTGGAAAACATGACGTTGATTGTAGGACAAACTTACACCGTCACGGCGGTGCCGGCGGCAGGATATCTCTTTTCGAGTTGGAGTGGCAGCGTTGCGTCAACTTCGCCAACGCTGACCTTTACGATGAGTTCCAACACGGTGATTCAAGTTAACTTTATCGCCGACCCCTACGTGGCGGCCGCCGGAACGTATAATGGGTTGTTTAATGAAACGGATGAAGTGCGGCTGGAAAGCTCCGGAAACTTCAACGTCTATGTGAATGCCCAGGGCCAGTACTCGGCCTGGGTGCAGATGGGTTATATTCGTTATCCGTTTAGCGGCGTCTTGAGCCAGGAGCTGCGCGCGACCAATACCCTCGCTCGATGGGAGCAAAGCCCGGTGGTCGTGGAGTTGCTGGTGGGGCAGGGCGGCAGCGCGGGACAGATTTTTGGGCGCATAACGGACGGGCGCTGGACGGCGCAGCTCTCAGGAGGACGTCCAGCGTCCCGTTCCGCCCTGGCGGGCGAATACACGGCGGTCTTTCCGGGAATTGCCGGCGACCTCTCGCGCCCGGCCGGGGACGGTTTCGCCACCATTCATGTGGCGTCGGATGGGTTGGCGACCATGAACGGCACGCTGGCGGACGGACGGAGTTTCATGCAATCCGCCTATATCACCGTGGATGGCGATTGGCCGCTCGGAGTTTCGCTGTATGCGGGGAAGGGACTGATTCTGAGCTGGGTCAGTTTCACCAACCAGCCCGCGAGCGACCTGAGCGGAGACATGGTTTGGCTCAAGCAGGCCGGGGATGGCACCTCGAGTTATCCGCTCGGGTTCGCCTTCGGCACCAAAGTGGTCGGGTCGGCCTACGTCGCGCCGGCGCCGGCGGGGAAGGCGGTGGACCTTTCCGGCGGTGTGGTCAGCTTCAGTGGCGGGGATCTGGTGATTCCGTTCCATAACGTGGTCAGCGTCAATGCCGGCAGCCAGGTGGTCAACTTGAGTCCGAACCTGCTGAATTTCCGGATAACCCCCGGTTCTGGATTGTTTACAGGGGAGGTGCAGTCTCCCGATGGCGGTCCAACGCGGACATTCAACGGGGTGCTCTTGCAAAAACTCAATGCGGGGTACGGCACATTGAGCGGGACGTCCCTGTCCAGCCGCGTGGTCTTGCAGGCTCCGTAACACCGGCAGATTTTCACTGTCGCCGGGCGGCTCATGGGCTCAAGCGGATCGTGTTGAACTGCTCCGGCCCAAAGCATAGGACATCAATGACACGCGCTTGCCCGATAAACGGCGAAAGACGTATCGGAAGCCGGCTGGGATTGTTGGCAATCCTGGTCGCGCTGCGTTTTGGGGTTGCGAGCGGGCTCGCTGCGCCGGAAAACGTGCGCGTGAGTGATCCAGTCCTGGCGGAGCAGTTGGTTGAGCGCGGCGGCAAGGTGCTTGCCGACTACGGCAGTTTCAAAATCATGCGCACCGGGAGTGACACCACTGCGGCCTTGCGCGGCGGGCGTGTTCAACCGGCGGCCGGCGCGGTGCATTTGAACGCGCGGAAAATCCTCACGCGCCACATCGCCAAGCAACGTCCACGGTCCGTCCGGGAACGGCAGAGCGGGCCGGAATTCCACCTGGTTCAATTTGTCGGTCCGATCAAGCCCGAATGGCGCGGGCAGTTGCAGCAGCTGGGCGTGACCATCGTGAGTTATGTTCCGGCCAATGCCTATCTGATCCGCGGTGACGCGAACGCCTTGGCGCGCGTACAAGCCTGGGCGGCGGGCGCCGAGCACGTGCAATGGGACGATGCATATCTGGCGGCAGACAAATTGGCCCCCGGCATCCGTCGGCGGCCGGAGGGCGGCGGGCGCGCGGCGGAAACCAACCGGCTGTTTGCCGTGCAATTGATTGAAGCGGCGGAAGCCACACCGCAGACCCTGGCCCTGATTGATGCGATCAAACTTCATCCGATCGAACGTGATTTCCGGGTCTTGCATTACCGGAATCTCCTCGTGCGCCTGCCGCTGGAGCGGTTGGAGGATTTGAGCGAGCGACCTGATGTGGTTTCGATTCAACCTTATCAGGAACCGTTGCCCCGGGATGAGCGCCAGACGCAAATCCTCGCCGGCAACCTGTCCGGTTCGCAACCGGCCGGCCCCGGTTATCTGGCCTGGCTGGCGCAGAAAGGGTTCACCCAGGCGCAGTTTGATGCGTCGGGATTCATTGTGGATGTCACTGACAGCGGCATTGACAACGGCACGACCGCGCCCGGGCATCCGGCGTTGTATCGTCAGTCCAACCCGGCGTTGGGGAGTCGGGTGGTGTATCACCGGTTGTTCGGGCAGCCCCATGCCGGCAGCACCTTGGCGGGACTGGACGGCCACGGGAATCTCAACGCGCATATTCTGGCGGGCTACGCGGCCCATCCCCCCGGATTTCCGCATACCGACAGTGCGGGATTCCAATACGATCTGGGCGTTTGTCCGTTTGTGCGCATCGGCGCGTCGGTCGTGTTCGATCCGGAGCAATTCACGCATCCGGATTACGTGGAGTTACAAGCCAGCGCTTATCACGAGGGGGCACGCATTAGCGTGAACAGCTGGGGAGCGGCGGATAATTCGTATTCGATTGATGCCCAGGCGTATGATGCCCTGGTGCGCGACGCCCAGCCCGCCGGAGCGGCGTATGCCGCCGCGGGAAATCAGGAGATGGTGATCTTGTTCGCGGCCGGCAATGGGGGGCCGGCGGCGAATTCCGTCGGCGCGCCGGGCACCGCCAAGAACGTGATCACTGTGGGCGCTTCGGAAAACGTGCGCTCCTTGAACACGGCCAATGGCGGGCTGAGCGCGTTTGGCAGCGATGGCGGTGGGTACACGGACTGGAATGCCGACCAGGCGGATGACGTTGCCCTGTTTTCCAGTCGCGGACCGTGCCGCGACGGGCGGCAGAAACCGGATTTGGTGGCGCCGGGAACCCATGTGGTTGGCGGAGTCCCACAGAACCTCTTGACGTTGGACGGTCTGGGCGTCGCGTTGTCGGGCTTCAAGGCTTCCTCAATCCTGGCGTTGAGCGGCAGCGGCACCGCCGGCAGTCCCGCCAATTTCTTTCCGCAAGGCCAGGAGTTTTACACCGTCTCCTCGGGAACGAGTCATGCCACACCCGCCGTCGCCGGCGCCTGTGCCCTGCTGCGACAATATTTTCTGAATCACAACTGGCCGGCGCCCAGTCCGGCAATGACCAAGGCGTATTTGATGAATGCCGCCCGCTACCTGACCGGTGCCGGCGCCAATGACGACCTTTGGTCGGCCGGGCAGGGCCTTGGCGCGGTTTGGTTGGATCGCGCGTTCGATGCCGTGCCGCGGATGTTGCGGGATCAGGAGGAGAACGATGTTTTCACCGCTTCGGGACAAACCCGGGTGTTTACCGGCCGGATTGCGCGCGCCGACAAGCCCGTGCGCGTGACGCTGGCCTGGACGGACGCGCCAGGCAGCACCGTGGGCGATGCGTTCAATAACGATCTGGATTTGCTGGTGCAACTGGGTTCGAACCAATATCACGGCAACGTTTTCAGTGGTCCGCATTCCGTGCCGGGCGGCGCCGCGGATCCGCGGAACAATGTCGAGAGCGTTTGGCTGCCTGCCGGTTTCTCGGGCGACATCGTGGTGACGGTCATTGCGGCCAACATCAATTCGGATGGGGTGCCGAATAACGGCGGTCCGCTGGACCAGGATTTTGCCCTGGTCATTTACAATGCCACCAACACCCCAATCCCGCTCCTTCGGGCCACCGCCGCCCCGCTCGTTGCCGAAGGCTTCACGCCGGCCAACCAGGCGGCAGACCCGGGGGAACGGGTCACGTTGCAACTCGTCCTGGAAAATTACGGTACCCGGGGCGCATCCAATCTGTGGGTGACGTTGCTGGCCACCAACGGTGTGGTCGAGCCAGGCGGCGCGGTGCCCTATGGCGAATTGACTCCCGGTTCCGCCCCGGTGGAACGGAGCTTCACCTTTGTGGCGGACGGTCAATGCGGCGGAGTCATTTCCCCGACGTTTCATCTGCAGGACGCCCATGGCGATTTGGGGTTGTTGAGTGTGGATCTGCCAGTGGGCGAACGAATCATCACCGCACAGCAGTTCACCAATGTCACGGAGTTGATCATCCCCGACAGCGGCCCGGCCTCGGTGTATCCCAGTCCGATCACGGTGACGGGGATGCCGGGCCGGATCGTTGCCGTGACCGCGACGCTGCATGGGGTGACGCACGCCTGGCCGGAAGACCTGGACGTTTTGCTGGTCGGGCCGGACGGGCAAAAAGCCGTGCTGCTGTCGGACGGCGGCGGCGGCAACTCCTGTTCCAACGTCACCTTGAGTTTTTCCGATGCCGCCGCCCACGGCCTTGCGCAAGGCGGACCGGTGGCCAGCGGGACGTACAAGCCGACGAATTATGGTTTGATCGGGGACTACTTTTCCAGTCCGGCCCCGGACGGTCCGTATGCCGTCCAGTTGAGCGCGTTTCACGGGGGCGACCCCAATGGAAACTGGCTGCTCTTTGTTCAGGATGACAGTGCCATGTCCAGCGGCCGGCTGCTGGGGGGGTGGAGTCTGGCCCTCACCACGTCGAATCTGGTTTGTGCTGCGGCTGGGGCGACCGTTGCCGATCTTGAAATTCTCACCCAGTTGGCGACCAATTCCCTCCTGACCTGGAGCAATTTCATCATGACGATGGTCGTGACCAATCACGGCCCCGCTCCGGCGACGTTTGTCACGGTGAGCAATCAATTCCCGGCGAGCTATCTGTTGGATGACGTGATCGCGAGCCGCGGGGCGTGGGCGGTGGCGAATTCCACGGGACATTGGGACATTGGTGCGCTCAACCCCGGGGAAGCCGTCAATCTGGAGTTGTCCGGAAGGTGTTTGTTGCCGGGGCAGTTTGTCAATGTGAGCACGGTGCGGAGTTTCACCGCCGATGCTGCGCTGGCCAACAACAGTGCGACCTTGACCCTGTCCGTGGTCAAGGGGGACGGCAGCGGATTGGGGATCGGGTCAAATCGTCCTCCGTCATTGGCGGTGCTGCCGGACCGGGTGGTGCATGCCGGCAGCCAGGTCCATTTTGTGGCCACGGCAACGGATCCCGATTCCCCCGCCACTGAACTGACCTTTGCGTTGTTAAGCGGCGCACCGCCCACCGCCACGCTGAATCCCGTTTCTGGAGAATTCCTCTGGCAAACGCTGGATGCGGATGCTCATACGACCAATGCCATCACCATCCAGGTGGCGGATGCGGGCGACCCGCCCCAACTGGACACGCGGACATTCCATGTTGCGGTGCAATCCCGTCCCCTGATGGCGCAGATCCTGCGCCGGCCGGACGCGGTCGTGATCAGCTGGTCCGCAATCCCCGGCCAGCAGTACCAGCTGGAGGGCACCACCAATTTGCTGGGCAACCTTTGGGAGCCCTTGGGGCCGGCGGTGTCTGCCATGAGTTCCGAGATTTTCTGCACCAATCCCCTGCCAACTGCCTGGCAACAATTCTATCGCGTGCGCGTTGTGCCCTGATCGGGCCGGCGCGGCCGGAGCGGTTTGGTTGCGACGGCGGCCAAGAAATTCTTTTGCAATTCGTCGTTTTCCGAAACAATATCCTTCCGTGACCGCGCCCCTGGCCCTGCTGTGTTACGAAGAGATTCTTCCTGGTTCCCAACTGGTGAACCGTCTTCAAGATCAAGGTTATCGGGTGCAGACCATTGCCCGGGCGTCCGAGCTGGCGGCGGTGGCGACCGGCAGTGGCGCGATGCTGCTCCTGCTGGATCTGGCCTCCCAGCAGCGGAATGCTTGCGACGCCATCCGCCAGGTGCGCAACGTGGCGGAAACCGCCCATCTCCCCATCATTGCGTTTGCCGATGAGGCGGAGGTTGAACTGCAAGCCTCCGCCAAGGCTGCCGGGGCCAGCCTGGTGACGACGGACGCCGCCATCCTGATTCACCTGGAGCAATTGATCGAACAAGCCTTGCGGGTGGACTAACCATGTCCGTCAAACCGCGGCCGGCGGGGGCCTCCCGAACCGCAACTGAATCGTTGCGGACTTTCCGGTTTGCGGGGGGCCGGCAGCAACCCGGCGGGGAGAAAACAAAGTCTTGACGTCCGTTTAATTGGTTTTATTGTCGCCACTGTTGCCACGTTCGGACACCCGCCGATCGACGGGTTCAGAATACCCCGGGCTTGGCGCACCTAAAACTCAGGTAATGCTTAGGAGAGACATGTATGGCAAGTGGCAAAGTTAAGTGGTTCGACAACAAAAAGGGGTTTGGCTTTATTGCCCAGGAAACCGGCCAGGATGTTTTCGTGCATCACACGTCCATCATGGGCGGTGGATTCAAGACCTTGGACGAAGGCGAAGTCGTCACGTTCGAGGTCATTACCAGTGACAAAGGTCTCAAGGCTCAGAACGTTCAACGCAACCAGCCGCAGGCTTAATCTCCCCCCTCACCCGCTTGGTAACATCCGTGTCGCGGCTCACCCCCGGAGCGGCTAGATTTTCTCCATGCCGGTTACGACCGCAGTCGAGAGTTTGTACGTGCATGTCCCGTTTTGCGCGCGGAAGTGTGAGTACTGTGCATTTTACTCCGAGGCCTCCACCGGGGCGGTGATCCATCGTTACGTGCGCGCGCTGGCACGGGAATTCGAGCTCGTCGCGCCGGATTTGCGACCGCGCACCATTTTCTTTGGCGGTGGCACGCCTTCCCTGCTCAATCTCCAACAGTGGGAGACCGTTCTGCGCGCCCTGCAGCGGCTCAACCTGCTCGGGGCCGCGGAGTTTACCGTGGAGTGCAATCCCGCCACCATCTCGCTCGACAAGGCGCGGTTGTTGCGCGCGTTTGGTGTCAACCGCATCTCAATGGGCGTGCAATCGTTTGATGAAGACCTGCTGCAGCGCCTCGGCCGGGTGCATTCCCGCGCGATGGTTTTCAAGTCTTTCAATGTCCTGCGCCAGGCCGGGTTTGAAAACATCAACCTGGATCTCATGTTCGCCCTTCCCGGGCAGACCATGGAGGTCTGGCGTGCCACACTGGATGAAGCCCTCGCGCTCGGCAGTGAGCATCTTTCCTGTTACGAAGTAATCTACGAGGAAGACACGCCGTTGTATGCCCAGATGCAGGCCGGGCGCTTCGAGGTAAATGAGGAACTGGCCGCCGGGATGTTCGAAGAGCTGGTCGCCCGTACCGCTGCCGCTGGATTCCAGCAGTACGAGATCGCCAATTTTGCGCGCACCAAACCTTCCGGACGGGGACCGGGCGCGCCGCCGCATCCGGATCCGCTGCTGCCGGCACTGGCTTGCCGGCATAATGTCAATTATTGGCGGGGTGGCGACTTTTATGGTCTGGGGCCGAGCGCAACCAGTTACGTCCGCGGTCGGCGCACGAAAAATTGGGCCAGCACCCGGCTCTATTGCGAACAACTGGAAGCCGGCCGCCGCGCCATTGAATCGCAGGAAACGCTGCCGCCGTTGCAACGCGCCGGGGAAACCGCCGCCTTTGGACTGCGCATGAATGCCGGCTGGCCGTTTGACGATTTCGAGCACGTCACCGGCATGGATTTGCGGCGCGATTGGGCCGCGGACATGGCGAAGTTGGTGCGTCAGGGCTGGGCGCAGCTCTCCGCCGAGCGCTTCCGGCTCACTCCCCAGGGCCTGCGTTTTGCCGATGCCGCCGCGGCGATGTTTCTGCGTTGAACCATGGAGCCCCGACCGCTGCCTCCGCTGACCTCCGCGACCCTCTATCTCGTGGCCACGCCGATCGGCAATCTGGAAGACATCACCCTGCGCGCCATCCGGGTGCTGCGCGAATGCGATGTGGTGGCCGCCGAGGATACGCGCCGCACCGGGCAGCTGCTGCAGCATCTGGGGCTGCGCACGCCGCTGTTGAGTTATTTCCAGTTTAACGAGGCCCGGCGCAGCGGGGAAATCCTCCAGCGGCTGGCGCGGGGGGAAAAAATTGCGCTGGTCACCGATGCCGGCACGCCCGGTATCAGCGACCCTGGGGAGCGCGTGGTGCAGGCGGCGCTGGCGCACGGTTTTCGGGTCGAGTCCGTGCCCGGAGCGTGCGCGTTGGTGGCCGCCCTGACCGCGAGTGGTTTGCCCACCGCGGAGTTTCACTTTGCCGGTTTTCTGCCGCATAAATCCGGCGCGCGCCGGCAGCGATTGGAAGCCCTTGCCGCCGTGCCCGGCACGCTCGTGCTCTACGAGTCACCGTATCGCATCGAACGACTGTTGGGCGAATTGCGCGAGGTGTTTCCCGGACGCCGGCTCGTGCTGGCTCGTGAGTTGACGAAAAAATTCGAGGAGTTTCGTCGCGGCACGGCTGAGGAGCTGTTGAACTCGTCGTCGCCACGATCGTGGAAAGGTGAGTTTGTGGTGTTGATTGCGCCCGCAGGATTCGACGCTCCCCTGTCCGCGCAGCCCGACCCGACCGCGTAAGATCCGCCAACCGGCCACCGGCCGTGGGTCAGGGGACGTTCAGCCAGGAAACCCGCGCCGTGGCGCTTTTGCTTTGCTCCAACGGCATCGGTTGCTCCCGGGCTGACACCGGACCCGGGAATGTTTCGGTTGCAAACCCGCTTGATCCTCCGGCCCGGCCCGACGATGGTCGAGGCGGATTCCGCCTGTTTGCACCGGACCGTCTTTGGAAATGCCATTGCGCACGGATGAATGAGGCGCGGTCTGACGTTGGGCACGTGCAACCGACGGGTGGGGGTTCGCGCCCTGTCCGCTGCGGGCGGCGATGCGCCCGCTTCGCTATCGTTGGGCCGGGGGCGTTCCGTGAGCGGCGACCTGCTTGAGCAGAGCCACGATTCCCTCCCGGATCTTCGGTTCCGCCTCCACTTCCAGATAACTGGTGCGGGCGCGCCACGTGGTGTAGCCGCCCAACGCGAACTGGTCCGGCGGCGGCAGGTAACCGTTGCAGCCATTGGCCAGCTCCATCACCATGGTCAACGGAAACGGGCTCGCCTCTTTGATGGCCAGACCGGTGCTGCCGTAAGTTTCGCAGGGGGAGGTGCCGATGGCGAAATCACCGAGGCGCAGGGCTTGGAGCTTGATTTCCTTCCTGGCCGGCCAGTCGGCCATTTTCACGGTTTCGGTGGCGTAGGCTTCGTCCCAGTTCCGCGGCGGCCGGTCGCCGACGTTTTCCGCCAGGTACTTCTGCGCGGCCCGCACGTCCGCCGAACTGGGGCGGCGCACCTTCAACCGTAATTTCCGCTCCCGCATCGTCACCGGCACCCAGTCCCGATATTGAATGGCTTCCAGCGTCTTCAGCGTGGCATTTGCGACGGCGCGGGCCACCATGAAACGATCGTTCTTCCAGTTGGGTTTGGTGAAATCAATGCAATTGGCGTCGCCGCTGGTTCCGTTGCTCATCAGGGCCACGAACGGTTGACCTTCCTCGACCCCCAACTCGTGCGCCATGAGGCGGCAAAATTCCCCAAAATAATCCGCTGAAACTCCGGCCTCCGAGACGCCGGCATAATGAGTCGGGTAGTTGGCGAGCAATCCCAGCGGCCGCCCGTCCACCGTCTGCACGGAAAGCACGGTGACCGCCGGGTCCACCGGCCCGGTTTGGCGGATCTTGTTGGTGTTGGCATAGCCGGGATTCATCATGACGATGTTCGTGGGCTGGCCAGTGAACGTCGCGGGCGGTCCCGCCGCCGTGCCGGGCTGCATGATCCAGCGGCGACAATGGACGAACTCCGGACAATCTGTTTTGCCCCAGCCCAGGCGTGCCGGCACGCGGCGCTCCCAGGCGGTGACGATGGCGGCGGCGATGCGGGGGATTAGAAATGCCACGTATTCCGGCTCGACTTCGTTGCCGAGGCAGCTGTACGCGGCCGGGGCCGTGTGTGTATGGGTGCTGGCGATGATCATCCGCCCGGTCGGAATGCCGGTGCGGCGCGCCGCGGCGGTTTTGGCGGCGTCCAGCGTCTCGCGATCCACCATGCAACTGTCAATGACCGCGATCGCGGCTGCCGTGCGGCCATCGTCCAACACGAGCGCACGCACGTGCAGTGGATCAATCGCCCGGTGGGCGGTGGCCAACACCAGGCTTCCGGCCATCCGGATCGGATAGTTCGTCGGCGTAATCTCCACCAGGGCGGCACCGGCGCGAAAGACTTTGGCGGCGGCCGGGGCCGTGGTCGGCATGACCAGCCCGGCGGTTAATGCCCAGAGCAGACCGAACACCGGCAGGGTGCGCCGGACACGACGAAACGGCGCAAACCGTTTGCGGGTGATTTCCGGATGCCAAAGCTGGCGGGTGAAAACCGCCCGGGAGGAGCGCTGCTGGGATTGCATGGGTTGACTTGAATTGTGGGACAATGCTTTCATAAGTTCACTCGCCTTTCAAGCAAGCAAGCAAATCTGCCAGTTCCTGCGGGCTCATGGCGGTTTCCAGTCCTTCCGGCATGAGCGACAACGGGCTGACCGTCAAGCGGCGGATGCCCGCGCGCGGCAGGGTTTCTTCGAGGCCCTGGGCCTGGCGCAAAGTGACGCTCGTCGGGGTTTCGCCGATGATCAAACCTGTCAGCTCGCGCCCATCTTGACACTCAACGGTGCAGGCGTTGAAGCCGGCCACAACTTCATAATTCGGATGCACGATGTGCAATAGAATGCTTTCCTTGGGCTGATTGCGGATGCCCAACAAATCCGGACCGACGTTGTAGCCCTCCCGATCGAGCCGGTGGCACGCGGCACAATGTGTGGCAAACACCTTGCGCCCGTTGGCGGCGGTGCCCGTCAGTTGCAACACCGCCCGGGCTTGAGCGTACGCCGTCATCCGATCGCCAGTTTCCGCCGCGGCGAACAGTTTGCGGGCCGTCTCGCGAATGTCCGCCTCCCGATGGTTGCGCAACGCTTCGCGCTGGGCGCGGCTCAAAATGTTTTCTGGCAGCGCATGGGCGGTCACGGCCGCCAGCAGTTCGCGGGTGTGTCGCGGTTGGCTGAGCAGCGCCGTCAATGTTACAACGCGGGTGCTGGGGGGCAGGCGATTCCAATGTTCCGGACGCAGTAATTGCCGCACCGCGGCTTCACCGGGCAGGCCGGTAAGCGAGCGAACTGCCGCGGTTTGCAGTTCGGCGGGTTCGCTGGCCGTGGCGACTGTGGGTTCGGCCTCCACCAGGAAACCGATGGCCGCCTTGCGGGCCGCCGGTGACTCCGGTTGGGATGACACCAGGCGGGTGGCGGCGTCGGTGAAGCGGCTTCGCACCCCGTCAGGCAATCCGGCCCGCACACCCAGATGCCGGGCAGACGTCAATATCCCTTCCAGGGCGGCAATGCGCCAAGGCGCAGGTGGCGCCGATTCCGCAGCCAGCAGATGCCACAACCCGGTGGCCGCCGGGTTGGTCACGGCAGAGTTGGATTCGGCTGCGGACGGGGGTGGGGTGAGTTGTTCCGCACCCAGGATCGGACCGAAATCCGACCAAAATTCCACCGCCGCGGACCTTTCTGTCCGGCGCGCGAGTTCCTGCGCCAGTCGCAGCGCTTGATGCGTGTGGGGGTCGAGCCGGCTCAAAATCGCGGCGCGCATCCACTGATCCCGGCCCTCGCGGATCGCCAGTTGAGCCAGCACGGCGATCGGATCCGCCTCCGGGCCGTCGAAAGCGGAGGTGACTCCCAAGGCCAGCCAGAAGCGGACGCGCGGATTTGGATCCGCCGCGAACTGCGGCAGCAGACCGGCAGGAATGCGCGCGCCGCTCCACGGATGCTCGGCGACGATGCGCCAGGCGTTTTCGCGCAGCAGCGGATCAGCTGCCAGCACGGCTGCCGCCACCGCGTTGGCGAGCGCCGTCTGCGCTCCATCCTGCGCTTCGGCCGTGTCGTAGCGCGTGAAGGAAGGGCCCGTCTTCTGCACGGTCAGAATGGCCAGAGTCCGAAGCGTGTTGAGGGCCAGGAGGTTGACGGTGGCGGGTGCGGTCGCGGCAGGTGCGGTCCAACTGTCGGTTGTTACGCGGTCCATGCGCCGCGCCAGCTCCGACGTGTCCGGCCTCAGGTACGGGGCTTCCAAGGTGCGCAGCGCGTCCGCGTTCCGCCGTTCGATCAACAATCGTTGTGCGGTTGCGCGATGCCAGACGTTGGGATGTCCGAGCATTTGCACCAGCTCGGAAACGGAGGCGTGCGCCGGTGACGGCTCAGTCGTCGAACGGGATGGCGCTTTCAATCCAGTGATGCGCCAGATGCGCCCCAGGTCGCGGCCGGAGACGAAATCCGTGCGCTTGCGCACTTCCACCGGCAGATAATCCGGATGCTCAATGGTCTTGCGGTACATGTCGCACACATAGAGCGCGCCGTCCGGTCCGTCGGCGAGGAAGACGGGACGAAACCAATCGTCTGGGGAAGCCAGAAACTCGCGCCCTTCGTCCACCATGCGGGCGGCAAACGTTGGCCCGACTGCGGTGAGCCGGTCGCGGTGCACCAGGTTGGCGGTTGGATCGCACGCCAGGACATCCCCGCGATACTCCGCAGGCAGCGCGTCGCCGCGATACACATGCACGGCGCAGGCGGCCGTGAATGTGCCCGCATGCGAATCCGCCGTGGTCAGGTTGTCACTGATCGGGTACAGGCGCGCCGCGAAGTTCTGGTTCGCCCCGCCGAGCAGATCGGTCACCATGGTCTCCGGCACGTTCTGCACCAGGTCGGCCGGCGCGAAGTTCGGATTGCGCGTCAGATGGCGCGGAGCGATGACCGTTTGCTGAATATGCACGCGGTTCATGCAATGGAACCGGTTGCCGGCCTCGTCAAACGTCTGCCCGAACTGCCCCCGGCCACCGACCGGCTCGATTTCCAGCGTGAACGGATTGAACCGCGCGTCGGTGCTGATTTTCACGGCGGGTCGTCCGGGATGCTCCGGCGCGGAAATCATCCCCGCCTGGGTCAGGCCGCTGGTGACATAAATCCATCCATCCGGGCCGAGCATGGGATGACTGACACGCAGCTGGGTGCTGCCGTTGGTCGAGAAACCCGTGAGCAATACCCGTCGTTCATCCGCCTGCCCGTCGCCGTCCGTGTCCCGCAGGAACAAGAGATCCGGCGCGCAGGTGATGATGAGTCCATCATTCCAGGGCATGAGTCCGTTGGGATAGGTGAGGTGGGTGGCGAAAACCGTGCGCCGATCCATTCGCCCATCGCCATTGGTGTCCTCCAGGCGGACGATTGCGGCCGCAGGCGGCTGCCCGGGCGCGGGGCCGGTGGGGTAGTCCCGATTTTCGACTACAAATAACCGGCCGGCGGCGTCCCAGGTCAGGGCGCACGGCTGGAAGACCAACGGTTCCGCCGCCACCAACTCCACCCGCACCGCCGGATCATGCTGAAAGGCGGTCCTGGCCTGTTCCGGTGTGACCGGGCTGGCGATGGTCCGGCTGGAAACGCCGGTGAACAGCATGAGGAAAAACAGTGTGACGGTCCGGAAGCCCCGGCATGATTGCGGGCGCGGCAATGCGCCGGGCGTGGCATGCCGCCACGCCGCAGCCCGGCGCGGCACCGGGACCGGCCGGAGGTCTGTTGCGTTGTCGGTTATGGCTCTGTGCTGCATCACCAATTGTGGAGCGGCGGCACGCTACACGATCCGGTGGGGCGCAGCAAGCCAGTTGGCCGCAGCCATGGAATGCCGTCGCGCGGGCGGGCCTCCGCCGAACGCATCGTTCTCGCAGGATTATGAACCATCTTGCGCCCGGCGGTTCCCCTCCACCGGCATTTCCCGTGCTGCGCGGTCCGTGCGCACAAGGGAACGGTTGCCGGGAACTGCGGGGCCCGATGAAGGCAACGCGAGCCGCCGGCGAAATGCGCAGCAGGCGCCGGCCGGCGTTGCCGGGCCGGGCTGGGTCTCTCATGACGCGGGCCGACTCGTCCGGAACCATCGGGTGGGCTGGGGCGAAATGTGCCATCACATCCCTGTTGCCAGTCCGGCGAGCGCTCAATATAGTCGCGGTCATGAAAGCCGCTGGCCGCATCTGTCCGGTTCAGAAGGCGTTTACCTTGATCGAATTGCTGGTGGTCATCGCGATCATTGCGATTCTCGCGGCGCTGCTCCTGCCGGCGTTGGGCAAGGCCAGGGCGCGGGCGGTCCGCATTCAGTGTTTGAGCAACCTCAAGCAGTGGGGGCTGGCGCTCAATGCGTACGCCGCTGACAATAAGAATGCCTTTCCCGACAATCGTGGCGGGCATGATCTGAGCTGGATGGCGCCCGGTATGAACCGCTTTTACCGGGACTATTTGTTGCCCAACCATCGTGGAACCGTCCTCAATCAGCGCACCCGCAATGATGTCTTATACTGCCCGACAGATGACTGGCATCGGATTGCGGAAACCGGGATTGCTTCGGACAACGAGCAACAATTGATCGGCTATTTCTACCTGCCCGGCCGCGAGAACAATGCGGGCAACAACTGGCCGTATCATGTCGCGGGCCTGGCGGAGTGGCATTTCAAGAAGCAATTTGGCGGCCCGCAACGGCACGCGCCGATCATGAGCGACCGGTTGCAGGCGGTGGGCGCATGGAATTGGACGGCCAATCGCGGCGCGTTGACCTGGTCTTCAACCTATAGTGGCCGGACCTATCAGACCGCCAGCCATCGCGGCAACCGGGGCGTTCCCGATGGAGGCAATTTTCTGTTCGAGGATGGGCACGTTCATTGGCGCCGGTTCGACGTGAATAATCCCCGGGCCACAATCGACTACGGCTCCGGGGGGTTGGGCTGGTCGCTCTTTTACCGGCCCTCGGAAATTTCCACGAACGGCTGAAAGCCGGCGCAGCCCCGGTTTCGCGCAGTTTCCGGGCGCAAAGGAGGCAGGGCGGAATGTTCCGCTCCAGACCCCACTTGGGGGGAGGGGGTGCGGCTGGCGCGGGCTTCGCGGTTACCCAGGGGGCGGGGTGCAAAGTTCGATCATGTGTCCGTCCGGGTCGGACAAGAAGATTTGCCACGCCCCGTCGGGCCGTTGCTTGGGCGGCAGAAAATCGGCGCCCACCCGTATCAGATGCTGTCGCCAGGCGGGGACGTCGTCAATGCGCAGCGCGAAGTGATTGCTGCGCTTGCCCGAGATGGTGGGTTCACGGCGGCCACCGATCAGGTGCAGTTGTTGCGTCGTGCCGAGCCGGAACCATGCGCCGGGAAAGTCAAAGGCGGGGCGGGGCAACGGGCTGAGTTTCAAGACCCGGAGGTAGAATTCACAACTCCGTTCGACGTCCAGGACGAACAGGGCGACATGATTCAATTCGACGATTTGCATACAGCGCACGGGCCGGTCCCGCGTTCCAATGGTTGTTGTGTTTCCCCGCCGGGCGTGGTCACGCCCGCGCCGGCGCGGGCATGGCGACGCCGCCCTGGCGGCTGCGGCTTGCGTGCCGGCGCCGCGCGTCGCGATGCAGGCAACCTAGTTTCAGAAGGGAGTGAGGTAAATTCGTTTTTCCGTGCGGCGAAATCCCCGCTCGCCAGCCGGAGACCGGTTTTCTATGCTGGTGCGCATGATTGCGCTGCCGTATCCCGAAGTCATTCTCACCCATGAAAGCGATTTGGATGGATTGGTGGCGGGGATTCTATTGCAGCGCCTGGCCCGGCGTCTGTTCAACGCCGAGGTGCCGCTGGAGGCGTATCACTATAATTTCTGGATCAAGCGCGACCTGCGGGAAGCCGCGGCCTGGGTGGCGGATCACACCTTTGAACCACGCCTGGACAAGCCGAACTGGCTCATCGTGGACCACCATCTCACCGACACGCCGGTGCAGCGGGCGATTCTGGTGCATGATACCGGCAAGTCCGCGGGACGCCTGGCCTATGAGCTGTGCTGCCAGCACGGACTCCAATCCGCGGAGTTGGACCGGCTGGTGCATCTGAGTGATGTGGCGGACCTGTTCCTCGAGACGGATCCGGACTTTGTCGTGGCGGGCGACTACGCCAGTCTCGTCAAGGTTTATGGGTTTTGGAACCTGCACGCGCTGATTGATGGGCAGATCGAGCGCTTGTTGGATCATCCCCTGTTGGAGGTGATGGCCGTGAAACGGCGCATTGAAGATCCCATCGGTTTGGAATGGAGCAAACGGCACCTCACCGGGCTGAGCGCCACGGTGGGTTACCTGGACACGGTCGTGGGCAGCAGCAACAAAATTGCGCATCAACTGCTGGAAAGCGGCGCGGTGAAATACCCCGTGTTGGTCACTTTGTTTCGGCGCGGCATGAATGTCATTGCCAGCTTTCGCAGTCGGAACGGGGAGGCCATCAAGGTGGCGGAGAAACTGCAGGGCGGCGGTCACGCCAACGCCAGCGGCGCGTTGTTGCCGCGGTCCATTCGCAACATTCCCGAAGCCGTGGATTACCTGCGGCACATCCTGAATCCCCAAACCGAAACGCCCGCGGGATTGAACAGTCTGGAAAGCGCGTTCGCCGCCCTCGAGAAGAAATAGCTTTCAATCGGGCGCCATCCAGGCGGCGTAGGCCCGTTCGCCCAGATACGTGTATCCGTGGTTTTCCCCGGGCGTGCCGCTCAGCAGCGCGTGAATGAATCCATTCCGTTCCACCTGAACGGTGTGCCAGATTTTGCGTTCCGGATTTTCCAGCAGGAGAAATTCGATCTGACCGTTGGCGCTGGCGTAGACGGCCAGGTCGGGGCGGGGGGTGTGCTGCGCCAACGCGAATCCCGCTGCTTGCAGGTCGCGCCGCATGGCCTGACTGCGTCCCCACGTGCCGCCGCGCTCACTCACGAAGGTTTTCCCATGGAGCAACGCCACCGAATCGTGATAGGCGAGGACGCAGAGCTTGTGGGCGTCGGACGCTTGGAGCCATCTTGCGAGCTTCGCGAAGTGATTGGTGGTTTCGTAGGCATAGTTGCTGTCCAGAAAGGCCAGCCGCTGCACCGCGTCGGGAATGTCCGCCAGCGCCTCAAGGTAGCCGAAGGTCAGGCTGCCACCGCCGCTATGCCCGGTCAGCACCAGGCGTTGCGGATAGGCGGCAAACAGATCCCGCACGGTTTGGATCAGCGCCGGGATGGCGGCGTTCCCGTGACGCCGCCGCCAGGCGGGCCAGCTTTTCAAGGAGTTTTCCAGATAGGCGACGACGAGGGTCTGATTGGTTTTAACGTGGCGGAGGAAGCGGGTCTGCGCGCCAATGTGCTGCAGATCGAAATGCTCGTCGTCACCGGGGCGCGACTGCCGTCCGATGGTCCATTCAATCGTGTTCCCGTTGGGCAACGCAAAGAAGATCAGTTCGACGGGCCGATTGGGGGCGAAGGTTTCCGGGGCCGGGGTATTGATGACGATGCGCACGCCATCGGGCAGGTGCAGTTCGCAGCTGCACTCGTCGAACGCTCCGCCGGGGGTGAAGCCTGCGGGCCAGCGCGGCGGCGGGACGCCGGCGGCGGGCGGGCTGCCCTCCTGGACGGGATAGCGTGGAGAGGAGAGGACGCCTTCATCGCTGAGCAACGGCGCGAGCTGGGGGTCCGCCAGGATGGCGGGGAGGTTGGTGGGGTGTCCGTTGAGCTCGCCCTGCCGGGATACCAGGCGGATGCCGTGACTGTAATCCACCCAGGTGAGGGCGTGCCTCACGAACAGCGGCTGAATGTTGCTGCCATCCAGCTTCGGCCAGCCGTAAATGGCCACCCGGTTCGTAACCGACGCGAGCCGGGCGGTGACGACGACATCCTTTTTGTCCCCGGCAGTCAGGGCGCCAAGTGGCTGCGAGGCCAAATGCTTTGCGCGCTGAATGCGCACCAGATCGTTGTGCTGCTGGAAAACCGGGACGGTGGTCATGAGCGGGCTGGGTGGAAGCGGCTGCGGGGCCAGCCGCACGCTCGACTGGGCGGAGATGGCCGCCACCATTTTCGGAGTGGGCAGCATACATCCGGTCTGGTCGGCAAGGATTTGAGCCGTCACCGGGGTCATGGGCATGAGCAGGTAATCCTCATCGCTGCCCAGCGCCAGGTAGTCCGGTGTGACGTAAAAGGTCAGCCTATTGGTCTCTCCGGCCGCGACCTGGTCCACGGTAACGGGACAAAGCCGGCGCAGGAAACCGGGCACATTGCCGCCCAGGATCTGGTCGCGGACGAAGGCCTCCCGCGTTTCGAGGTTGGTCGAGAGCAAGGCGGCGTTGGTGGCCAGCTGGCTTGCGGGTAACGCCGTGGCGGGGCGGGGCGGGAGCGCCAGCGTTGACGCGGACAACGCCGAGTGCCACAGGCTGCTGATGAGGCACAGGGCGCGAAGCCGCCGGCGCACGGGCGGGAGGATGGCGGCCCGGATGTGGCGTGGCGTTGGAGGGGCGAAATTCCTCCGGGACAGCGGACCGCGGGTTGTTGGCCAGGGTTTCACAAATCAGGTGGTCTCAAGGTGGCGGGACTGGCGTTTTGGTCCGACGCGCCGCGCGGTCGGGCCACGCTTGGGCGGGTCAGGAATGAGTGCGGCAAGAAAACCGGGTTTGTTTTGCCGCCCGCCGCGTTGATAGTCGCGCCACAAGGATTGCGCCACCAGCGGGGCGTCGAGTCCGGTTACCGTCGTGAGGTGCTCCAGCAGCAATTCCATCAAATGCGCCAGCGCGATGCTGTCGGTGCGCCGGGTGCGGGCAAAGAGCCAGTCGCTCCAGTTGAGGAAGGCGGTGAAGGGTGATGCCTGGCCGGACCAAAGCAGCGGAGCGGTTTCGACAAAGTTGCCGCTGTTGCCCACCAGGTCCCAGTATTTGGCGAAACGGCGCAGGCGTTGCATCGTGGCAAAATCAATCAGTCTGGTTTGGAGAATTTCGTACGGAGGCTGGGGATGATAAATCATCTGCCACCTGGCGTCGTGCCGGGCGATGGGCGTGCCCCGCAGCCGTTTGAGAATTCCCACCTGGATTTCCTGGGGGCGCAGGGCGATCAGTTTGTCGAACCCCGCCCCAAAACTGGCCAGGTCTTCCCCGGGCAGACCGGCGATCAGATCGGCGTGGATGTGGACACCCGAATGGTTTCGCAGCCAGCTCAGGTTGTCCTCCAGTTTCGCGTAGTTTTGCCGGCGGCTGATCAATTGGGCGACCTCTGGATTAAAGGTTTGGATGCCGACTTCAAATTGCATGGCGCCCGGCGGGAATTTCGCGATCGTCCCGCGCAATCCTTCCGGCAGACGATCCGGAATCATTTCAAAGTGATAAAAGTGGCCGGGCCGGTGGCGGGTCAGGAAAAATTCCAGAATGGCGCGGCTGACCTTCAGGTTCAGGCTGAAGGTGCGGTCCACGAACTTGAACTGCCTCGCGCCGCGGTCAAGAAGTTGCTGCATGGCGCCGAGAAAACGCGGCAGATCCACGGCGCGCACGGGGATGTCCAGCGAGGACAGGCAAAACTCGCACGAAAATGGGCAGCCGCGCCAGGCCTCGACGTACAGCACACGGTGCGCGATGTCCTGCGCGGTATAGAATTCGTAGGGGAGGGTGAGCTCGGCGAAATCAGGGGGGGGCGCGGGAATGATCCTGGGCAGCGGCGCCGAGCTGCCTCCCGCGCGATTGCCGCCGTCGGGCCCCGGACGCAGAGCCGCCGCCGGCGCATCCAGCAACTGCCGGCAGACCTCCGCGAATTTCAGGTCGGCTTCGCCAGTAATGACATAATCAGCCAGCCGCACAACGTCCTGCTGGTCGGTTTCATAGCTCACTTCCGGACCGCCGAGCACGATGAGAATGTCCGGCCGCACGCGTTTGATGACCGTGAGGACTTTGGCGGTTTCCGTGGCGTTCCACACATACACGCCGCAGCCGATGATTTTCGGGTTCTGGGCGAGCAGCACCTCCGCCACGTCCAACAGGCGCTGGTTGATGTCGAACTCGAGCAGCGCCGTGCGCGCCTGCAGTTCGCCCAGGTTGGCGAACAGGTAGCGCAGACCAAAGGAGGCGTGAATGAACTTGGCGTTGAGCGTCGTGAGAATGATGTCCGGCATCGCGCGCAACTTAGCAAACGCGCCCCGCGCCGGAAAGGGGGGAGAGGCCTCCCGGGCCACCGCCCGCCCCGGCGCCGCGCAACACTGACTTTTCGGCGCGCGGCGTGGGTGGGTGGGCGCCGTTCCCGGAGGATCAACCCCAGCCGAGGAGTTTGCCGCCTTGATAAGTGAGGAAAGCCAGGGTCCACGCCAGCGCGCCCATGTAGGCCCATTGGAAGAGCGGCCATTTCCAGGAGTTGGTTTCGCGGCGCACAATCGCGACGGTGCTGGCGCACTGCAACGCAAACACGTAAAAGACCATGAGCGTTACGGCGACCAGGGTGGTGTAAACCGGTTGTCCGTCGGGCCGCTTCTGTTCGCGCAATGTTTGCTCCAGGGTTTTCATGCCTTCGTCCGCGTCGCCGGCATCGCTCAGGTTGTAAACGGTGGACATGGTGCTGACAAACACTTCGCGCGCGGCAAAGGAGGAGATGATGCCGATGCCGATCTTCCAGTCGAATCCCAGCGGGATCAGGATCGGTTCAATGGCGCGGCCCATCCGGCCGGCAAAGCTGTGCCGTAAATTTTCGCCAAATTCCGCCTGGTCAATGGCGGCCAGTTGTTCCTCCAGGGCGGCCGCCTGGTGGGCGGCACTGCCCGGCCCCGTGGCCAGCGTCACCGGGTTGAACGAGCGGGTGATGGCGTTGCGCCGGGCTTCGAACTGCGCCTCGCGCTGGCTGCTCCGGGGGTAGGTCGCCAGAAACCACAGCACAATGCTCACGCCCAGAATGACGGTGCCCGCGCGGGTTAGAAACAATTTTGAACGTTCCCAGATGTGCTGCAGCACCACCCGGAAGAGCGGGCGTTTGTAAGGGGGCAGTTCCATGATGAGCAGCGGTGCTTCGCCCTTGAGCAGCGTTTTCTTGAACACCCACGCCATGAGCAGCGCCACGATGATGCCCAACAAATACATGGCCAGCATCGTCAGGCCACGCAGCCCCAGAAAACCGAAGAGATTGAACCGGGTGAAGCCCAGGTCCAGGTGATAGTTCAGACCGCCCAGGACACGATCCGGAATGGTGGCGCCAATCAACAGGGTGTAAATGGGCAGCCGCGCCGAACAACTCATCAAGGGCGCGACCAGAATGGTGACGAGCCGGTCTTTCGGGCTTTCAATGGTCCGCGTCGCCATGATGCCGGGGATGGCGCAGGCGAAGGAACTGAGCATGGGAATGAAGCTCTTGCCGTGCAGTCCGACCCGGCTCATCAACCGATCCATCAGAAACGCCGCGCGCGCCATGTATCCGGTGTCCTCCAGCAGGCCAATGAAGGTGAACAACATCAAAATCTGCGGCAGAAAAACCACCACGCTGCCCACGCCCGCGATCACCCCGTTCACCAGCAAATCGCGCAAATCGCCCGGCGGCAGAAAACCGCCCACCTGATCTCCGGCCCAGGTCACGCCATTTTCCAGCCAGCGCATCGGATAGTCCGCAAACGTGAAAATGCACTGGAAGATGATGAACATCAGGGCGAGAAAAATCAGCGTGCCCCAGATTTTATGGGTGACGATGCGATCCACCTTGTCACTGAAGGTTTCCCCGGGGGCCGCCAGTTCCGTGGTGGCGGCCTGCTGGATTTCTGCCACGCGGGCGTAGCGCCATTCGATGGGGGCGCCGCGCCAGTCCACCTTGGCGGCATCGAGACGTTTCCGGGCGGCCGCCACGGCGGATTGAATCGCCGGGGGATAATGCGTCCGGCTCGAGGCCAGGGCATTTTCATTGCTGAGAATCAACAGCGCTTCGGCCGTGGCCTGCCAGGGGCGGTTCTGAAACGTGTTTGCCAGCAGATCCGCCAGCCCCGTGGCTTCAATGCGAAATAAGCCGGGCAGTTGACAAAACAGCCGCGGCTTGATGAGCGGCGGATTCAGGGCGAGGGACACCAATTTTTCCCGCAACTCGGGCACGCCCTGACCCGTGCTCGCCACGATGGGTTGCACCGGAACGTCAAGCAGCCGGGCCAGCTTGTCGGCCGCAATCACATGGCCCAGGCTTTCGGCCACATCCGTCATGTTCAACGCGATGAGGGTGGGATACCCCAGCTCGATGACCTGGGTGGCGTAATACAGGTTGCGTTGGAGGTTCGAGGCGTCCACCACCACGACCACCACGTGCAATTGGGGCACCTCCGGCAGGCGCCCGAACAGCACGTCCCGCGAGACCTGCTCATCCAGGGAGTTGGGGCTTAGACTGTAGGTGCCGGGCAGGTCCAGGATCCGGATTTCCCGGCGGGCCGGTCCATTTTTCAACCGTCCCTCCTTCCGTTCCACGGTTACGCCCGCGTAATTCCCCACCTTGGCGCGCAGGCCGGTGAGCAAATTGAACAGCGTCGTCTTGCCGGAATTGGGATTGCCGGTCAGCGCCACGTAGCGGAGCGGTGCGGCCGCGCCGGCGGCTGGATCAACCGGGTCGGGATTGGATGGTGGCGGTGGTTCGATCACGTAATCTCTCGGGGGCAGCTTAGCGATTATGCCCGGCGGCTGGATTGCCGGAACTTGTCATTCTTTGTCGGCCGTTTGCCGCGCTGGAAACGTGCCGGAGCGTTCCGGGGATGCCGGGTCGGGATGCGTTACGCGGCGCACGTGACCAGGATTTGTTCCGCTTCCTGCCGGCGGAGCGTCAGGTTGTAGCCGCGGACCTTGATTTCGACGGGATCCCCAAGTGGCGCAAAACGGATCAGTTCGACTTTCGTTCCCACCAGCAATCCCATTTCCATCAACCGCGGCCGGTGGGCGGCGGGCAGCTGGATGTCGGCGACGGTGCCCGTGGCGCCCAGCGCGAGGGAGGTCAGGGGTTGCAGGGCAGCAGGCATGAACCGGAGCGGCAGGGGTCAGACAGGTTCGACCAAAATCGCCGCCGCCAGTTCCGGGCTGAGCGCGATCCGGGTGTTGCAAACCTGACAGATCAGGCTCGGATGCTGGCTCACCAGCCGGATCCGCTGCTGTTCCCCCAGGCCCAGTTCCCGCAACCGGTCAATCACCGAAGGTTGCGCCAGGTGTTGCTTGATGCAGACCACCGTTCCCGCGTTCACCGCCGAAAGCGGACACATGCCGGTGATCTCACAACAGTCCAGCGGAGCCTCTGGGCGGGCGGGCGGCACGTTCTTTTTCAAGCGCGCACAGCATAGAGTTGCGCCTGCGTTTCGGCAAGTTGGATTTGCGTTGCCGGCGCGTGCCCGGCAAGCTGCGCGGCATCATGTATCGGGGGAAAAAAGTCGTCGTGGTGATGCCCGCCTACAATGCGGCCAAAACCCTCCGCCAGACCTACGCCGAAGTGTGCGAGGAAGCCATCGCCGATCGGATCATCCTGGTGGACGACCACAGCCATGATGAAACGGTGGCCGTGGCGCGCACCCTGCCGGGGGTCCAGGTGTATGAGCACGAAAAAAACACCGGTTATGGTGGGAATCAGAAAACCTGTTACCGGCTGGCGCTGGCGGCGGGGGCGGACATCGTGGTGATGTTGCATCCGGATTACCAATATACGCCGCGCCTGCTGCCCGCGATGGTTTCGATGATTGCCAACGGATTGCATCCGTGCGTGTTGGCGAGCCGGATCCTTGGAGGCTACGCGCTCCAGGGCGGCATGCCCCTGTGGAAGTACATTGCCAACCGCTGGCTGACTCTGGTGGAAAATGGACTGCTCGGGGCCAAGCTGTCCGAATACCACACCGGCTACCGCGCCTTCTCGCGTGAGGTGTTGGAGTGCTTCGATTGGAGCGGCAACTCGGACGATTTCGTTTTTGACAACGAAATGCTGGCGCAAATCGTCTGGCACGGTTTTTCCATCGGCGAGGTGAGTTGCCCGACCAAATACTTTGCCGATGCTTCCTCGATCAATTTCCGGCGCAGTGTGCGGTACGGGTTCGGCTGCCTCGCCACCGGACTGCGGTTCCGGTTGAGCCGGATGGGGATCATCAAGTCGCGCTTGTTTTTTCCGGCGCGGGGTGTGGCGCGTTGAGGCCACAAAAACGGGCGCCGACCTGCGCCCGGAAAGTGGGGTGGTCGGCCGGCCTTACTTCACGCGGTTGAACGCGAGGGTGAGACGGGATTTTTTGCGATTGGCCGCGTTGCGCGTCAAAACCCGGGACTTCACCGCCTTGTCAATCACGGACAACACTTCGGGCAGGGATTTGGCAGCGTCCTCTTTCTTACCGGCGGCCAGCGTGGCCCGCAGCCCCTTCTCCGACCGGCGCACCCGGGAAATGACGGAGCGGTTATGTAATTCCTTGCGCGCACTGCTGCGCATGCGTTTTGCGGCTGACTTGGTATTCGGCATAAATTCGTCTCCAACTCAATTCAAAGACCGCCACCTTAGCCAAATGGATCACGGTGTCAATGCTGGAGCCGCCGGGCGGCCAGCCGGCCCCCCGGTTGCCGCAGGCGATTTTGGTCCCGCACCGTGTGCCGGTGCACCCCGGAAACATCATTGTTCCGCCTGCCGTTTTGTGTCGGGGAGGGGTTTGCCGGCGCCCGGCCCGGGGTCTTTCGAATCAATGATGATGGTGACCGGCCCGTCGTTCACGAGCGACACCTGCATTTCTGCGCCGAACTCGCCCGTGGCCACGGGCCGGCCGAGCTGCCGGCTTAACGCGAATTTGAACTGGTCGTAAAGCGGAATGGCGATGGCGGCGGGGGCCGAGCGGGTGAAGGAGGGCCGGTTGCCCTTGCGGGTTTCGGCAAACAGGGTGAACTGGCTGATTACCAAAATTTCACCGTTGATTTCCGTCACGGCGCGGTTCATCCGGCCGGCCGCATCGGCAAAGATTCGCATTCGGACGATTTTGCCCGCCAACCACTCGCCGTCCGCCGTGGTGTCGTTTTCGGCAATCGCCACCAGCACCAGCAAGCCCGGGCCAATCTCCGCGCGCACCGCGTCGGCGATGCGGACGCTGGCCTGGCGGACGCGTTGAACGACCGCGCGCATGACTTACGGGGGCAGCGGATAGAGGTAGCGCAGCGGCACGTTCACTTTCGCGCCGGCGGGCAGGTGGTTGAAATCCAGCTGAGGATTGGCCGCGCGCAGGACCTCCGGCGCCACGCCATAAACGCTGGCGATTTGATGCAACCCTTCGCCCGGGCGGACGTTATGCGTTTTCATCGGTTCGGGGCGCGGCGGGGAGGGCGCATCCGGTTCGGGCGGCAGGGCCTCGCCCTGGGCGAGGGTGATGGCTTTGAGCTGGTCCAGTTCCAGTTGTTTCAATTCGATCTCGCGCTGCGCGGAGGTGAGCGTGGGATCGTTTTCAATCCGCGCCTGTTCGGCGTTGCGTTCCCGGTTGATGGCGTAAATGAGCGCCAGTGTGTCCGGGGTCGCCTCACGATTGCCGATGGCGTAAAGCGTGTCCAGGTACGCCGGGTCATGGAGCCGGACGTAAGTGGCGTAGCGTTCCGGGGTGAGGGCGTTGCGAATGGCCGTTTCCAGTTCGGCATTGAGCGCGGCCCGCTCCTCGTTGGCTGCCGGATCATCCCGGCCGGCCAGGCCGGCCAAACGAGCCTGAAGGCCGGCTGTATTGCGGTAGATGTTGCGGAACTCTTCGGGTTGCGTGTCGAATCCGGGCAAGTGGTCCAGCTGTTCCCGCAGATCTTCCGCCCAGCGCGAGAAGTGTAATTTAACCAGCTCCAGTTGATCCGGGCTCAGGGCGTCGCGCAACACCTCCCAGCGGACGGGATCGGCCTGTGCCTCCTTTCCGGAGGTTTCCAGCTGCGCCGCGCCCAGCACCTCGATGACGAGTTGTTTCTGGCCCGGCGTCAAGTTCCGCAAGTGGTCGTCGGCTTCCAGCGTGGCGCGGATTTGGTTGGTGGGCGCCGTGGACATCCGGGAGTTGAGCGCCGGGCCGGGCGTCCAATTTGGTCCGAATAACTGGGTCATGATGTCGTTCCGCTCCTTGATAAAGTTCAGGGCTCGGCCCGGTTCCTCCCGGGCGGATTCGTCCGGGCGGACATTGGTCCACCACCGCGGATTTGGCGCCACCTCGTCGGGCGGGTATTTGGCCCGCAGCATTTGATTGACGTCGGCCAGCAGAATGTCGCGAATGGTTTCCTCCGGACAGCCGATGGCGCGCAGATTCCCGAGATAGACGGCGTAATCCGGTGATTCCAATTCCTGCCAGGAGAAGAACTGTCGTCGCACCACGACGGCCGTGCGGACATTGGTGGAGCCGGCGGTGTTCGTGAGGGCGGGGGGTGTTGGGGCGGGGGCGTCGGCCGGTGTGCTGGCGCGATACCAGAGCGCGGCCAGCACAAGGTTGGCGAGGAGCGAGGCCCCCAGCATGAAACGCCAGAACATAAGGTAATCTATGGGTAACGGCCTGCCAGAACCAAAGGAAAAAAACAATGCGAGAAAAGTTGCCGGGGCGGGCCGGCTTTCGTCTCGCCTGCCGCGGGAGGAACTGCTTTACTGGCCGCCGCATGAAACAGAAAGCGTACGCCGCCGCCGGCGTGGACATTGAGCTGGGGAACAAGGTCAAGGCCACGCTCCCGCAATTGCTCGCCAGTACGCACCGCCGCGAAGTCCTCGGCAAGGTCGGCGGCTTCGGTGGCCTGTTCGCGCTCGACGTGAAGAAGTATCGCGCGCCCGTGCTGGTCAGCAGCGTGGATGGGGTGGGCACCAAGCTCAAGATCGCCTTCATGATGGACAAGCACGACACCATCGGCGCGGACCTCGTGAACCATTGTGTCAACGACATCGCCGTGCTCGGCGCCGAACCACTTTTCTTCCTCGATTATCTCGGCACGGGCAAACTTGAGCCGCATGTCTTCACCGAAATCATCAAGGGTTTCGCCCGCGCCTGCGCGGAAAACCACTGCGCGCTCATCGGTGGCGAAACCGCGCAGATGCCCGGCTTCTATCAAGCCGGCGAATACGACGTGAGCGGCACGATCGTTGGCGTGGTGGAAAAATCCCGGATGCTCAACGGCCAGAAAACCGTGAAGCGCGGCGATGTGGTCATCGGCATCGCCTCCAGCGGCCTGCACACGAACGGCTATTCGCTCGGACGCAAAATCTTCTTCGAACAACTCGGTTGCAAACCCACGGATAGAATCCCGGGCCTCCGGCACTCCATCGGCGCGGAATTGCTGAAAGAGCACATCAGCTACGGTCCGCTCGTGCAGAAGCTCATCAAGCGCTTCAATTCCGCACTCCGCACTCCGCGTTCCGCACTTCCCATTAGGGCGTTTGCGCACATCACCGGCGGCGGCTTTGTGGACAACATCCCGCGCGTGCTGCCAAAGACGCTCGATGTCGTCATCAAAAAAGGCTCGTGGGACATGCTGCCCATCTTCCGGATCATCGCGGAAAAGAGCGGTGTGCCGGACGAGGAACTGTATCAGGTCTTCAACATGGGGATTGGCATGGTGGCCATCGTGGCCGCGGACCAGGCGGCGGCTGTGTTGAAATGCATCCGCGCGCTCCGGCATTCCGCATGGATGATTGGCGAGGTGGTGCAGGGTGAGGGGGTCGCCAGAATCATTTGACCTATGTGGCGGCGGTTTTTCCCGGGAGGTGAATGGCGGCGGCTTGGTTTGCTCGCGCGGGGGGTGGGGACGGCCGTGACGTTGTGGTGTGGGACGTGGGGGGCCGTCGCCCAGGCCGCGCCCTCCGGGCCGGCGGACTTGCTGGCTTCCCTGCGCCCGGAGCATCCGCGCCTGATCGTCACGGCAACGGAGTGGCAAAACCTGCGCACCCGACGCTTCCAGAACCCGGAATTGGACGCGATTCTCCAACGGGTCGAGGCGGAAGCCCGGGCGCTGTTGCCGGCTCCGCCCGTGACGTATAAAAAACAGGGCCGTCGTTTATTGTCCGTGTCCCGCGAAGCGCTGGGACGTCTGGTGACCCTCAGCTTCGCGTACCGGTTGACGGACGACAAAATTTTTCTGGCGCGCGCCCAACAGGAAATGGAGGCGGTCATCGCGTTTGCAGATTGGAACCCCTCGCACTTCCTCGACGTGGCCGAAATGGCCGCGGGTCTGGCTTTGAGCTATGACTGGTTGTTTGCCGATCTGCCGGAAGCTTTGCGCGTCGCCATACGCCGGGCCCTGGTGGAAAAGGGCCTGCAGCCAGCCCTGGATCCTACCGCCAAGTGGAACGGCTGGCAGCGAGGGCAAAACAATTGGAACCAGGTTTGTTTTGGCGGTTTGACCCTGGGTGCGCTCGCCATTGCCGAAGCGGCGCCCGGGTTGGCCCGCGAATTTCTGGCGCTGGCGCGCCGGCACAACCCGGCGGGACTGGCGCCCTACGCACCGGATGGGATTTATCCCGAAGGCCCGGCCTATTGGAATTACGGCACGAGCTATCAAGTGCTGATGATTTCCGCGTTGCAAACCGCCCTCGGCACCGATTGGGGGCTGTCCGCCGCCCCCGGCTTTCTGGCCAGTGCCGCCGCGCTGGTGATGCAAACTGGACCGACCGGTCGGCCCTACAATTTTTTTGATGCCAGCGACAGCGTGGCCTTTTATCCGGCGTTGTTCTGGTTTGCCCAGTCGCAGCACCAGCCGGGGCTGGTCCATTTCCAAAATCAATGGCTGCGGCAACGGCTCGCCGAGGCGAATTCCCGGCTGGCGCAGGACCGCCTGTTTCCGCTGGTGGCCGTGTGGGGACAAGACCTGGCAGACCCGGTGCCCATGCCGGCCTTGCCGTTGGCCTGGCATGGCGACGGCCCCAATCCGATCGGGGTTTTTCGCAGTTCGTGGACGGACTCCAACGCGCTCTTTCTCGCCTTCAAGGGCGGCTCGGCGCAGTTGCCGCACGCGCACATGGACGCCGGCTCGTTCGTGTTGGAGGCCGACGGTGTGCGGTGGGCGGTGGACCTGGGGGCCCAAAATTATTTTTCCATCGAGAGCAAGGGATGGGACTTGTGGGGCCGCGGGCAGCAGAGCGATCGCTGGCGGGTTTATCGGCTGAACAATTTCAGTCACAATACGCTGACGCTGGACGGGCAATTGCACCGCGTGAACGGCGCCGCCCACATCACGCAATTCACCTCGAATTCTGCCACGCTCAACCTCAGCGCCGTTTTTGCCGGACAAGCCGGGCGGGTGACCCGGGTTTTTACGGTGGAGGACGATCGGGGAGTGCGGATTCGTGACGAGATCGCCGGGGCCAGAGCCGGTCTGCCAGTGCGCTGGCAAATGGTCACCCGGGCACAAGTGCGGCTTCAGGGCGCGCAGGCTGAATTGCGCCAGAACGGGCGCGGATTGCGTGCGACCATCCAGTCGCCGGCCCAGGCCCGGTTCGAGGTGGCCGACGCCCGGCCGCCGGATGACGGGGTGAATCAGGAAAATCCGCACACGCGGATTCTGCTGGTGAATGTGCCCACGTCGAGGTCCGGGGAGTTGACCCTGGTCATCCGTCTCGAACCGGGGTTGCGGCCGTGAACGGGAAACTTGTTTCGTGCCGGCGCTGCACGCCTGCTCCGTGCCTTACGGTCGCCGGATCGTGTTCGTGAAACAAAAGCACCCTAAAACCGGCGTGGAAATCTTGCTCCGCGTCAACATCGGCGCCCACGACGAGGTTTGCTGAATGAAACCTTTTGCCATCGTCTCGGCGGACAAGGCGGGTGCTGTGCTGAAGTTCATTCAGGCACAGCAGCACAAGGCATGGATCATCGGCGAAGTCGTCAAAGGCCGGGGCGGGGTGCGAAGGATTTGATATCGTAGCGGCAGGTTGCTGACGCAGAGCGGCGGCGTTTTTGGCGGGATGGGAGGGAACGCGCCGCGCGGCGACCCCGGCAAACCCGCTTTTGATCAGGAACAACTGGCATTAAACTTCTTGACCAGAAAATGGATCCGGCTAAATCTCCTGCCTCGAGGACTCAACCATTGTTCACAACTCCGATGAAATTTCCAATTCCAACTCGTTTCGCGCTCCAGTTCCTAATGTTTGTCCTGTTCGCCTTCACGATGGTGACGACTTCCCGATCCGCCGAAGCCTGGGTGCAGCGCTACAACGGCCCGTCAGAATCAAGTGATCAAGCCACCAAAACCGTCACGGACAACGCGGGTAACGTGATTGTCACGGGCTACAGTAATGATGGAGTGACCGGCGACGACTGGCTCACTATCAAGTATTCTGGGGCGGGCGTGCCCTTGTGGACCAATCGTTACAACGGTCCGGGCAACAGCGATGACCAGGCCCGCGCCGTGGCGGTGGATGGCAGCGGCAACGTCTTCGTCACCGGCTCTTCCACCGGCAGCGGCAGTTCCTCCGACTACGCGACGGTGGCGTATTCGGGATCGGGCGTGCCCTTGTGGACCAATCGTTACAACGGTCCGGCCAACGCCAATGACTACGCCCGCGCCGTGGCGGTGGGTGGCGGCGGCAACGTCTTCGTCACCGGCTCTTCCACCGGCAGCGGCGGTAACTCCGACTACGCGACGGTGGGGTATTCGGGCACGGGCCTGCCCTTGTGGACCAATCGTTACAACGGCCCGGGCAACAGCGATGACCAGGCCCGCGCCGTGGCGGTGGATGGCAGCGGCAACGTCTTCGTCACCGGCGATTCCACCGGCAGCGGCAGTGGCTGGGACTACGCGACAATTTGTTACAGTAGCGGCCAGGTATCCTATACACCCACGAATGGATTCATCGGCGTGGACACTTTCACCTACGTCATGCAGGACGGTTACGGGCTGACTTACACCGGGACGGTGGCGGTGGCGGTGGGCGTGGTGGCGAATGTGATCACGGCGACGCCGACGCCGGGCGGCGAGGTGCAACTCGGCTATTACGGCCTGCCGGGCCAGAGGTATGTGTTGGAGCGCACGCTCAATCTGACACCGCCCGCGTGGTCTCCGCAGCAGACGAACGCCGCGGCGGCGAACGGCGCGCTCACGTTCACCTACCTCCCGGTTGGGAACTCGACCTTCTGGCGCATCCGTTCCGCGCCGTGAGCGGACGGCAACTTTGAAGCCGGCCGGGCCGGATTTCCATTTCCGCCGACAAAACCGAACTGGCGTTTCGCTTTGCTGGAGGTCGCCGTTTTCGTTCCGCGCGCGGCCCCACCGGGGAAGAAGCGACCTAGGCGTGGTGGCGACAATTTCAACGCAAAGAGGCAAAGACGCAGAGACGCGAAGGAGGGGTTGCCCTCCTTGCGTCTTTGCCCCTTGGCGGCTTTGCGTTAACTCCGGCTATGTTTGCTGTCCCCTCCTGCCGGAGCTGGATTTTGATTTGGGTTTTGGTTCCACAAACAGGCCACGCCTACGGCCCTGGTGATGTAGGAGACGACGTAAGGAGTCTCCACATTTCTGCGGTTTGCGTCGCGTCACCTCGGCGCCTACAAACGACAAGTTTCGCCTCTGCGCTTTCATATTCTGCGCCATCGGCGTATGGTGCGGAACATTTTACATGAAGATTTTGGTCATCGGGTCAGGCGGACGCGAGCACGCGCTGGTGTGGAAGCTGGCGCAATCGCCGCACGTTACGCAAATGGGGTGCGCGCCGGGGAATGCGGGGATCGCCCGGGAGCGGGTCGCCCGGAACGGTCGCGCCGTGGAATGCATCAACCTGGGAGCGGAAGATCTGCCGGGGCTGCTCGCGTTTGCGCAAGAGAAGAAAATTGATTTTACCGTCGTCGGCCCGGACAACCCGCTCGCGCTGGGCATTGTGGATTTGTTTCAACAGCACGGTTTGAAAATCTGGGGGGTGAACCGGAAGGCGGCCCAATTCGAATCGTCCAAGGTTTTCTCGCAACAGTTCATGGCCAAATACGGCATTCCGACGGCGGCCGCCGGAACTTTCGACGAACCTGCGGCGGCAAAAAAATTTGCCGCCACGCTCGGAGGCCGCTGCGTGGTCAAGGCGGATGGTTTGGCGCTGGGCAAGGGCGTCCTGCTGTGTCAGAGCCAGCGGGAGGCCGAGACGGCGGTGGAAGAAATCATGGTCGGCCGGGCATTTGGCACGGCGGGCGCGCGCGTGGTGATCCAGGAATTCCTCGAAGGCACGGAAACTTCCCTGCACGCCTTGTGTGACGGCACCACCGCCCGGCTGTTTCCCACCTCCCAGGATCACAAACGCGCGCTGGATGGCGATCGCGGTTTGAATACCGGCGGGATGGGAGCCTGCTCGCCCACGCCTTTTCTCACGGACCTCCAGCTGGCCGGGGTTGCGCGGCAGATTCTTGATCCCTTTTTGCGCGGTTGCGCTGCCGAAGGGATTGATTTTCGCGGGCTGCTTTATCCCGGCATCATGCTGACCCGGGACGGTCCGAAAGTGCTGGAGTTTAATGCGCGCTTTGGAGACCCGGAAACACAGGTATATCTGACGCGGTTGGAAAATGATCTGGTGGAACTGCTCGATGCCAGCGCGGGCGGCACGCTGGCGCGGCACGAATTGAAGTGGAAACCCGAAGCCAGCGTGTGCGTTGTCATGGCCAGCCACGGGTATCCGGGCCGCTACGCCAAGGGCAAGATCATCACCGGGCTGGATTCGGCCAGCCAGTTGCCCGGAACAAAAGTTTTCCATGCCGGCACGGCCTGGCAGGAGGGGCGCATCGTAACCCAGGGCGGTCGCGTTCTGGGCGTGACCGCGCTCGGCCGGGATTTGCGTGCGGCGCAGGCGGCGGCTTATGCCGCGGTGGAAGCGATTCACTTTGAGGGCGCGCATTTCCGACGCGACATTGCGGCCAAGGCGGTGTGAAGCGCGGGGTGAACCCGGCGCGGAAACCCGCGCCGGGCGCTTTTTTAATGCATTTCCGAGCGACGGACGTTAAGTACTGGGCCATGCGGGATTCGATGTTTGCGCACTGGTTGGCGTTGGTGGCCGGGTGGCTTTGCCTGGCCTGGGTTTCCCCGGTCGTTGCGGATGAACCGCCGCGGCGGCCCCGGGCGCGCGAGCTCGGCATCGTCATCGGCACCCTGCCCACCGGGCCGCTCAATGCCATCACGGATGTGCCCGGTGTCCGGGTGGGACACGTGACTCTGCAGGAAGGCGTGCATCTCAATACCGGAGTGACCGCGATCCTGCCGCATGCCGGGAATTTATTTCAGGAGCGTGTGCCGGCCGCCGTGTTCGTCGGAAACGGGTTTGGCAAATTGCTCGGAGTGACGCAGGTGGAGGAGTTGGGCGAGTTGGAGACCCCCGTGTTGTTGACCGGCACGTTGAGCGTCTGGAAGGCAGCGGATGCGATGGTGGACTGGATGTTACGGCAACCCGGAATGGAGGCCGTGCGCTCAATCAACCCGGTGGTGGGTGAAACCAACGACGGCTTTTTGAGCGACATTCGGGCCCGCCCCATCCGGGCCGAGCACGTGGTCCAGGCCCTGGAAACGGCACAGGGCGGCCCCGTTGCCGAGGGAACGGTTGGCGCCGGCACCGGCACCACGGCTTTTGGTTTCAAGGGCGGGATCGGGACAAGCTCCCGGCAACTGCCCCGGGAGCAGGGCGGTTACGTGGTGGGGGTGCTGGTGCAAAGCAATTTCGGCGGAGATTTGACCGTGGCCGGAGTGCGTGTGGAACCGGAATTGCCGCGGCTGCCGCCGGCGGCCAATCCCGGCGGCGACGGCAGCATCATGATCATTGTGGCCACCGATGCGCCCTTGAGTGCGCGCAATTTGCGGCGTCTGGCCGCGCGCACGATGGCCGGGCTGGCGCGCACCGGGTCGAGCTTGTCCAATGGTTCGGGCGATTATGCGCTCGCGTTTTCCACCGCCGAGGAATGTCGGCGGCGCCAGGGCGGAACTCCCCGGGGCGGGGTGGCCTTGCCGAATGAAGCGATGTCGCCACTGTTCCGCGCGGCGGCGGATGCGACGGAGGAGGCGGTGCTCAATTCATTGTTTCGCGCCACCACCGTCACGGGTCACCGGGGGGTGGCCCGGGCCCTGCCGGTGGAGTCGTTGCGCGGGGTGGGGGTGCGCCACCGGTGAGAGCGGCGCGCCGACCCGGAAAAACGAGCACCCGCAACAAAGTTAATGTTGCGGGCGTTCGGCGTTTTGTATTCAGACTTTTGCAAAACCTCCCTGCAAGTAGAGTGATCCATTTCCCGCAGGGGCGCACTCCGCGGTTTGCGAAAGATTTGCGGTGACTTGCGGGAAGCGGCGGCAGGCCGCAGACTTCACGGCATGTGGGACGACACGATAGCCGCCATTGCCACGCCATTGGGCGAAGGCGGGCTGGCGATCATCCGGCTTTCCGGTCCGGCTGCCTTGCGCGTGGCGGACCGGGTGTTCGTGCCGGCCGGCCGGCGTGCGCCCCGCCCCAGCCAGGCCGCGAGTCACACGTTGCATTACGGTCACGTGGTGCGCGGGACGATACGGGTGGATGAAGTGCTTTGCGCCGTCATGCGCGCCCCGCGCACGTTCACGCGCGAAGACGTGGTGGAGATCACCTGCCACGGCGGGGTGCTGGCCAGCAAGGCCGTGCTGGAAACGGTGCTGGCAAATGGCGCGCGGCTGGCGCATCCGGGGGAATTCACGCAGCGCGCCTTTCTGAACGGGCGCATTGATCTGGCGCAGGCCGAAGCGGTGGCGGATTTGATCCAGGCCCGCACGGAACTGGCCTTGAGCGCCGCGAACGAACAGTTGGCGGGCAAACTGTCACAACGGATCCGTCAGTTGCGCGATGACCTGATGCAAACACTGGCGCATATCGAGGCCCACCTGGATTTTCCGGAAGAGGATATTGCCCCGCACACCCGCACCCAGCTGGCCGGGCGGGTGGCCGGCGCGATGGCGTGGGTGGCGGAGTTGTTGCGCACCGCGCCGGAGGGCCGGATTTTGCGGCGGGGCATCCGGGCGGCGATCATTGGCCGGCCCAACGCGGGCAAATCCAGCTTGCTGAACCAACTGCTGGGACACGAGCGCGCCATTGTTTCGCCCGTGCCCGGGACGACGCGGGACACAATTGAGGAAACGGCCAGCGTGCGGGGGATTCCGGTGGTGTTCATTGACACCGCCGGCTTGCGTGAAGTGCGGGATGACATCGAGGGCGAAGGAGTGCGCCGCAGCCGGGAAGCCCTGGCGCGGGCCGAGTTGATTTTGCACGTGCTGGATGGCAGCGAGCCGTTGCATTCCACGGACACGCAGTTACTCACGGAGTTTGCCGGGAAGAGCCGGATCCTCGTGTGCAACAAATGCGATCTGCCTGCGCAGTTGGTTTTACCGGAGGCAATTCGGGAGCGCCCCGCTCCTCCAGCCGCCACCGGGCACGGACTCGCGCCATGCGTTCGCATTTCCAGTAAAACGGGCGCGGGGCTGGAGCTGCTCAAGGACGCGATCGAGGCGGCAATATGGTCGGGGCGGGTGCCGGCGGGTATGGCCCAGGTCACCATCAATGCGCGTCATCAGGACGCGTTGAAGCGCGCGCAGGAGAGCCTGCAACTGGCGCGGGAGGCGATCCAGGCGGAAACGTCGTTGGAATTTGTGGCCTTGGACCTGCGCCAGGGCATTAACGCCATTGGCGAGATTGTGGGGCAGACGACGACCGAGGATTTGTTGACCACAATCTTCAGCCAGTTCTGCATTGGAAAATAGCGGGAACTCAACGCTGAAACCTGCCGGTCCGGAGAAAACAGAGCGTTTGCTGGATGACGGTTTTGTTCTTCATCATCAATGGATGCGTGGTGCGCAGGACCAGATGGTCCGTCATGCCCTCCAGCCTGGTGCGCTCCACGGAAACCTTGCCGTCATCCGCGCCAGGAAGGAACAGGAGGCTGTTGATCCAATTGATGGAACGGTTGCCGGCGATGATGCCGATTTCGACCCGGGGTGTCCCGAGCCGGCGCGCGCCCGAATCCGCTCCGGTGCCGAGTTCGCTGCCGGCCGGTCCGTTGATTTTGCGGAACAACCACCACGAACCCAGCCGGTCCACAATCTCGCTGCCTTGATTGGGCGGTCCCAGCATGACGATGCGTCCGGTGTCCGGTTGCGGATGGCGCGCCAGATAATCGCGTATCAACAGGCCGCCGAGGGAATGGCCGACGAAATGGAGGCGGGTGGCGCCGGCGCTGCGGGCGTCGCGCAGGGCGGGCGCGAGCACGGCTTCGCTCAGGTTGGTGATGGTGTTGGTGCGCGAGGGATAATCAAGGTTCCAGACATGGTAGCCCGCCTGGGTGAGGGCGCGTTCCAGCCGGTGCATGGAAGTGCTGGACCGGCACAGGCCGTGCAGGAGGATGACGTGTTCGTTCATGGGGGCGGCGGACGCGGCCAGCGTGACGGCGCTCAACCAGCCACCCAGCCGGCGGCACCATCGGTTTGCGGATGGGCGACCGATGCGCATGGCCGTCAAGCCGCGGCCCGGGTCAACGGCCGGGACGCGCGCAGATTTCCAGCATGCGATCAATCGGCAGCCGGGCGCGCTTCAGGATGTCCTCCGGCAATTCCACCCGCGGCGCGAGATGTTTCATGCAGTCGCGCACTTTCTCCAGGGTGTTCATCTTCATGAATTTGCACTCGCTGCAGCGGCAACGGTCGGCCGGCATGTGGTTGACATCTTCGGTGGGCGTGCAGAAGAACTGCTTGTCGGGGCACTCCTTTTGCAGCCGGGTGATGATGCCGGATTCGGTGACGATGACGAATTTCTTGGCCGGGTCCGTTTTGCAGAACTCGATCATCTTTTGCGTGGAGCAGACGACATCGGCCAGCTGGCGCACCGCGCGCAAGCTTTCCGGATGGACCACAATTTTGGCGTCCGGATATTTTGTTTTGGCGCGGAGCAGGGCGTCGCGCTGGAAATCCACATGTAAATAACAGTTGCCCTTCCAGAGCGTCATCGGCCGCCCGGTTTGTTCGATGACCCATTCGCCAAGATTTTGATCGGGCACAAAGAGCAGGTCCTTGTCTGGAGGGGCGGCTTTGACGATTTTTTCCGCACTGCCACTGGTGACGATCACGTCGGAGAGCGCCTTCACTGCGGCGCTGCAATTGATATAGGCAATGGTCCAGAAATTGGGATTGGTGGCCTGCAATTCGGCGAGTTTGGGCGCAGGACAACTGGCTTCCAGCGAGCAACCGGCGTTCTTGTCCGGCAGCACGACGATTTTATCCGGGTTAAGGATTTTGGCAGTTTCCGCCATGAAATGCACCCCGCAGAAGACGATGACCCGGGCGTCGGTGCGGGCGGCTTGCTGGGCGAGGCCGAGCGAGTCGCCCACGTAATCCGCGACTTCCTGAATTTCGGCCACCTGATAATTATGCGCGAGAATGACGGCGTTGAGCCGTTGCTTGAGTTCCAAAACCTCGGTCGCCAGCGGGCCGAATTTTTCGGGGCTCATGGCTGGACGCATTTGGAGTTCACCCAAATCCACCGGCCCGACTTCGCTGGTTGCAGTCATGGGCATAGAATATGGTTGAACGCCGGAGGCGTCAATTTCGAGCGCGGCACGCATCGCGCATCCGGTCGGGACGTGACGCTGGAGGCGGCGGCGCAGCGAGTTCCGGTGGGTCAGGGCGGCGGGGCTCCGGTGGCGGGCGGGCGCTTGGTGGGCGGTTCATACCCGTCATTCCAATAATACGTCCACAACGATTCCAGTTTGGGGCGTTCCACGTGCCCGTCCAACAACACCATGCCAGTTTTACCGGGCAACGGGTCAAAGCCGCGCAGATTGGTGGGCACTTTTGATCCAGCCATGTGCCGGCCGATGGTGATTCGGCCAAAGTCCGGGCTCAGTGCGCCGCGTTGCAGGTTCACGGCCGGGCCGTCCCGGCTGCTGCACCAGAAATCGCACCAGATCGCATCACAAAAGAACGGCGTTTCCGACGGGCGCTTGACGGCCGTGAGACTGGCAAAGTACGGCGGGCCGTTGTACGCGCCCACATCGGAATAAAGCCAGCCGTTCATGCCGTAACTGCCTGAATAGACTCGTCCGGGCGTCACCATGGAATTCCATTTCCATGCGGCGTTCATGTCCTTGGCGTACCAACCGGTGTCGGGTTTGATCTCGGTGGCCAGCGGGCACAGGCGGATGGCATCCACTTGGGCGTAGAAGGCGAGCAGCGGCGCCAGCCAGATGTCCTTGTTTTTGTCTTCGTACGGCAGTCCCTTGTTGTAATCCACCGAGTACATCAAACCGGCCAACCCCAACTGCTTGAGGTTGCTGGAGCAGTGGATGTCCTTGGCCTTGCGTTTGGCGGCTGAAAGCGCCGGGAGCAGCATGGCTGCCAGGATGGCGATGATGGCAATGACCACCAGCAACTCGATCAAGGTAAAGCCTCGTGGGCGCGCCCCCCGCCGCCATCCTCCCGCGGCGGGATTCGTCACGTGCCCGGTCATTCTTCCGAAATTGTACCCAACGCGCTCCATCCCAGGCAGCTTAGCAAGTCTCGGAAAGCTGTCACTCTTTATGGTGATTGCCTGCGTATTAACCCGGACGCGTCGGGCGGCACGGCGGATGATTAAAATCGTGACAATCACCAGGCCGGATGATAGGATTGCGACCGCTGATGCTGGCGGGATGCGCCAGCCGGCACAACCCGAGTCAACCATTGGATTACCAATCAGAAAGGCAACATTTATGAATCGTCGAATTCCTCGTTTGGGCATCGCACTGCTGGCCGCCGCCGCCGTCAGTGCACATGCGGATGTATTGGTCACCTCTTTTGAAACCAGCCCGGTCATTTCCGGGACTCCGGACAACCCCCCGTATCTCTCCGTGGGCCAGTCTTCGGCCTGGGCTTCCGAAGGCAACAACAGCCTGGCGATCAGCTTCGACGGCTCGGGCGGCTGGAAGTGGATTTATGTGGCGGGCGACACGGACGGGAACAATTACTTCCCGGCCGCAACGTATGCCGATTGGTACAACCATACCCGGCTCGAGTTTGATGTGTACCGGCCGGCCTTGAATTATGGGTGGAATCTCGAAGTCGGGGCGGCCATCAACGGCCCGCAAGGCTGGAATCAGCAGGCCGGCTTGATCGGCTGGACCTGGCAAAATGCGGGGGACGACAGCCTGACGACCGTGACTTGGGATTATTCGGCGATTCGCAACAGTGCCCCCGCACCTGGCGGCAGTGACTGGTGGCAGCTGGCCTTGTTTGCCCGGACCACGACTGCCGGCGGGGGCATGGCGTACATTGATAATGTCCGCTTCGTGGAAGCCGTTCCGGAACCGACGGCGATGGGTTTGTTGTTGCTGGCGGGATCAGCGGGCTGGCTGGGGCGCCGCCGGCGGGTGTCCTGAGCGGGTTGGCCGGTTGCATTTGCTGCAACCGGAAAATAAATGATTGAGCCGGGTTGAGTTTCGCGGCCATCGGCAACGTCGCCGGATGGCCGCGGATCGTATTTAATCCTCACGCCGGATGGTTGCAATTTATGAACCTACAACAGTTGCTGAAAATTTTCGGAATCGGCACGGCCATATGCGGGAGCGCGTGGCCGGTTCACGCGGTTCTGCTGGAATCGTTTGAGCTGCCGCCGTTGGCAGACCCCCTCCATGTCCCGGCGAACCCGCCCTATGCCGGCATCGCGCAATCCTCCCAGGCGGGGGTCACCGACGGCAGTTACAGCATGCGGGTGGATTTTACAGACGGAACTTTTAGTTGGCTGTACATCGCCGCCCCGTCCAAGGAAAACAGTTTTTACCAAGCCTACGGGAAATGGTTCAACCACAACAAAATCAAACTGGATGTGCATCGCCCGCCGCTGGATTTTGGCTGGAATTTCGCCCTGGCGATGGCCTTGAACAACAACGGCGGCTGGCGGCAATACGAATTCCTGACGAACTGGCCGTGGCTCAATCCGGGAGAAAGCTCCACGCAAACGTTGGAATGGGATTATTCGGCAATTCGCGCCACCAATGCGCCCGGCGGCAACTGGTTGCAGTTGGCGCTCGCGCCGCGGGGGATGCAGGGCGGGACTGTTTACATTGACAATGTTCGCTTCACTGACGCCGTATCACCGCTCGGCTATGTTTTTCCGGCGGAAAACCTGCAGGGGTGGGGTTCCCAAAGCTGGGGCACCGCGCTGGCCGCGGCTTATTGGGATTCCGTGGATGCGGGCAACGAGGCCGGTTCCGGCTCGCTGTACTGCTTCTGCGATTTTGAAAATGCCGCCACCAATCAAACCGCCGTTTTTCAAGTTTGGAACGTCGGACTGGATACGGCGGAATACGGGAAACTGGTCTTCGACGTGAAGGTGGACGGCAACACCTCGAACCCCAGCGCCGCCGGGGACTACGGCAGCGTGCAGGTCGTATTGCGGGGGAACGACATCAATTGGAATCCGCTGGCGACCTTTCCGGTGCCCGCAAGTGCGGCCGCGGAGTTTGTCCATTTCGAACTGCCGCTCTACCAGCCGTTGCCCCGAGACATGGCCGGGATCAACTTGATTTTTGGCGGCACAAATCTGCTCGGGCCCATCAACTACTACGTGGACAACTTGCTGTTCCTGACGGAGACGAATGCGCCCGTGTTGGCGTGGGACCCGGCCCTCCCGGGTTTGGAATTGAGCGCGGCGGCCGGCACGCCCGACCAGCGACAGAGCATTCGCACCATCAGCGGCAATTACAACTGGACAACGGCGGGTGGACCGGTGACTTATGCCATGACGATCAACGAAGGTTTGCCGGCCCAGGCCGTCGGCATGATGGCCTATCTGCACCTAATCGGAACGGACAATCCGGATCCCGGCCCGGCGGCAGATTGGGACGAGGCCAACGGCCTCTTTTTGGAGATTCAACAGCAAGCCAATGGTCAATGCAACGCCGCGTTGCTGTTCAAGACGAATGCGCCCGCCGGAAACGGCAACCGTTACACGCCGGAAGGCCTGCTGACGGTGCTCTCCAATGTGCCGATGGTCGGCACGTGGTCGCTGACGCTCAACCAGGCGAATTTTTCGCTCAACGCGCCCGGTGGCGCGCATGCGGCCGGAACCATCGGCGCCGCGGTGGCCAGCCAGTTTGCCGGCCAGGTTTTCGCCTGCTTTGGCGTGCAGCCCAACACCAGCGACAACCTGGGACGGTATGTAAATCTGGCCCACGTGCAGATCAGCGGAGCGGCGGCAACCTTGGATGAAGATTTCACGCATCAAAATGCCCTGAATGCCGCTGCGCTGGTGGTGCGGGCCACCAATCCGGACGGGATCCAGATGCGCCCGATGGATGTGATATACCGCTTCTCCTGGGCGACGCCGCCGTATGCCTACGGGTTGCAATCCGCGGCGGCGGTGAACGGTCCGTGGACGAGTCCCGGTCTCCCTACGCTTGCGGCTGGATCGCGGGGAATCATCTTCCTCCCCAGTACGGCATTGCCGGCGGCCGAAGCGGGCTTTTTCCGCCTGGAAAAGCGCTGACGCGGGCGGCCCAAACCACTCGCCACCAACACCCGCCCCATCGGAACTTGCCGGCCCGTTCCGTCCCTGCCACGGCCACAGCCGCTGCGGCGTCTGAGGCGGGGGATCTCGGGTCCATCGCCATCGACGATGCCCGTTTTCCTTGAAGCCGGGATTCGGCGTGCGTAACCTGCGCCCCGGTTTGCATTTGCATGAGTGAAGTTCTGGTCATTGGACATCGCAATCCGGATACGGATGCGATTTGCTCCGCCATTGGATACGCAGAGTTCAAGCGCCGCACCGGCATGCCGGAAGCGGTGGCGGCGCGGTGCGGTGATACCAATGATCGGATTGATTTCGTTCTGAACACGTTTGGAGTGCCGGCACCGAAGTTTGTGGCCGACGTTTCGCCGAAAGTACGCGATGTGATGCAAACGCGCATTTTGAGCGTGACTCCGAACACCACCGCCGCCGCCGCCTTGGGTTTGATGGATGAGCGTGGCGTCCGGATTCTGCCGGTGCTGGATGGCGACCGCAAGTGTCGCGGGTTGTTGTCCCTGTTCAAGCTCAGCAAATTTCTGTTTCCTGCAGCCAACCGGCTGGTGGATTCGCGGCGGGTGCTGTCCTCCCTGGCCAATCTCGCGCAGACGTTGCACGGCGATTTGTTGATCGCCCACCAGCCGGATCGCGAGGAGGATCTCACGATGATGATCGGCGCGATGAGCGTGGAATCGTTCTCGCAACGGCTGGACACCTTTGCGCGGGAAAAGCTGCTCATCGTGGTGGGCGACCGCTGGGACATCCAGAACCTGGCGATTCGCGAAGGGGTGCGCGCGCTGGTGGTAACGGGAGGGTTGAAGGTGGAGGAGAAAACCTTCACCGCCGCCCGGGAAAAACAGGTCAGTCTGATCTCCTCGCCGCACGACACGGCCACCACGGCGGCGTTGTGCCGTGCCGCGGTGGCGGTGCGGCACGTGCTGAACGAGGAGTTTCAAAGTTTCCGGGAGCATGCGCCGCTGGCGGCCGTGCGGGAGGAGGCCGCCGGGTCCGGATACAAAATTTTTCCGGTGCTGGATCAGCAGGGCGGGACAGTGGGGATTTTGTCCAAGACGGACTTTCTCAAGACGGTGAATCGCAAATTGATCCTGGTGGATCATAACGAGCTGGCGCAGGC
>Ga0116144_10000743_pt1 | contig 42656 bp, 33 predicted proteins | sample AD_UKC035_MetaG_FD_89746 | JGI IMG/M metagenome (GOLD analysis project Ga0116144, IMG submission 89746) | Active sludge microbial communities of municipal wastewater-treating anaerobic digesters from USA - AD_UKC035_MetaG | ecosystem: Engineered > Bioreactor > Anaerobic > Digestate | place: USA...
AAGTATTAACAGTTGGTGCTGAAAAATACGCACCTAGAAATTGGGAAAAAGGTATGAAATGGAGTAAAGTAATAGCTTCTCTTAAACGTCATCTACAAGCAATTGAAAAAGGAGAAGATTATGACCCAGAAACCGGATTGCTTCACGCAGATCATTTACAGGCCAATGCTCATTTTTTATCGGCCTACTATTCAATCTATCCTGAAGGTGACGATAGACCTCATTTCTATTTAAATCATCCTAAAATTGGATTAGATATTGATGAAGTAATATGTGCATGGACTAAAGCATGGACAGAAAGGTTTGGGTATTCTATACCTGAAAATTGGCATTTTAGCTATAATAATAAAGATCATTTTGAATCATTTACAGAAGAGGAATTGAATGATTTTTATCTAAATATCCCTGCTTTAATTAAGCCATCCGATATTCCATTTGAACCGCATTGCTACATTACAAGTAGAAGTGTTCCTGTTGAATTAACTAAACAATGGATTCAAATGCATGGATTTCCAACTCGACCTGTTTATTCAGTTCCTTTTGGAGCTAGTAAAGTAGATGTAGCTAAAGAAAGTGGATGTGAAATATTTGTTGATGATAAATTTGAAAACTTTGTTGAACTGAATAATGCAGGTATTTGTACATTTCTATTAAGTGCTCCACATAATATTCGCTATAATGTTGGACACAAGCGTATTAATTCACTTAAAAATTTACCCTGGTTTATATGAACTTTTTAACAACACTTTTTTTAACATTGTTTATAGTACTTTACACCATTCAAATGATTGGCGTATTAATTATAGCAACGTTATATAAATCGGAAACAAACATCGATACTAAAAATCAGTTAAAACTAGACGCTGTAGAATTATTAAATCCTCTTTTTTTTGTAGTATTACTTTATAAATTATTTAATAATGAAAACTAATGATTCCATTGATGTTGGTTTACTTTGCAAGCAAACTTTTTATTTTGCGATAGTAATTCTAATTTTACTAACTATTAATAAATGTAACTAATGAAATTTATATGTAAGTTATGTAAATGTCCAGATTTAGATAAAATCGATGATTATTGTACAGACCAGTGTCGTCAATACTTTTCTAGAAATGAAGAAATTAAAGTTAACGAAGGAAAATCTAAATCCGATAAAGAACAAAAACCTCTTTCTAATTTAGAATGGGAGAAATCATTTAACCCTAAAAAATAATACTTATGAACGAAGATTGGGATTTTGATAACGATTCATGGGGAGGATAATAAACATAGGTGTTACAAAAAAAAGAACGTGAAGCTATAAAATTAATGTATAAATGAATACAATATGATTGAAAAATTTTTAAATAATGAAATTTCTACAGACAATAATTTAATTAAAATTATCAAAATTTTGTGTGATAATTCTGAAATATCACCACCTTATTTGGATCATGATAATTTAATATATTGGCATAATGAAATAGATAAAGTTTTAAATCAGTTAGGTATTGATTTAGAAAATAGTTCGGTATTAAATGATCCTAAACAAATCGCGTTCATTATAGGATTTTTAATAGGAAAATGTATTCAAAAAGCAGAAATAATTATTAAATCAGACATTTAAAATATGATACAACAAACTAATAAAGGTTTAAATAGTAGGTCTGAAGCCAATCCTTACAACGAGGATGGCTTCTTACCACTTATTACTGCACCGATGTATAGTGTAGTAAACGAAACTAATTATCAAACATTTCTTGATAATAAGATTCAAGTATGTTTACCTAGAAATGTAGATTATAATTTACAATCTAATAATGCATTTTTTATTGCATATTCTTTGCAAGAATTTCAAGATGAGTTTATTAATAATAGACAACGTTCTTTAGGAGAAATAAAAAAAGTTTGTATAGATACAGCAAATGGAAATATTCCTGCATTACATGATGCTATTAGAAAAGCTAAAGAAATACATGGTGGTAATCTTATTATCATGGCTGGTAATGTATCATCTGTAGAAGCTTTTGTTGAATTAGCTAAAACTGGTGTAGATTATATTCGTGTAGGAATTGGAGGAGGGGGTGGTTGTAATACTACTTCTAATACCGGTGTGGGTCAAGAAGATTTAGGAGAATTGATTAAAGATTGTTATAATTATAAAACCAATTACCCTACCTTTCTTAGAGGCCATGAACTAATTGATAAAAAACAAATATTCAATATTAATAATGTTAAAATAATAGCAGACGGTATTTCATCTTATATTAAACAATGTGAAACTAAATACGGTTTTAATGATAACGGATATGCTGCTATTAATAAACTTTTGTTTGCTGGTGCTGATTTAGTTATGGTTGGAAAATTGTTTGCTCAGTGTGTTGAAAGTGCTGGTGAAAAAGGTATTGACCAAGTAGAAGGTGTAATTCCTTTTGAACAATGGCAAAAAAAGAGAGATTCTTATATTCAAATTAATCTTCCAGATTTATCTACACCATTGAAATATTTTACTAATTCATCAAAAAGATACTCTAGCTATTTAATGGTAAAATACTCAGGAATGAGTACACAAGAGGAGCAGCGCAAATATAAACCTGCTGTTCAAGATCTTAAAATTTTATCTGGACCTCAAATAGAAAGTGATACATTTACTTATGAAGTAGAAAAACAAGGAGAACCTTATAAAGACATTAAACCGTCAGAAGGATCTGTTCAATGGATTCCTGTTAGATGGACTTTAAATGAGTGGTTAAATGGTTCTAATAAACAAGACGAGGCACCGTATCTAATGGGTTGGATTAATAGTATTAAATCAGCAATGTCATACACAGGTAAAACAAAATTATGATTGATGTAACAAGATTACCAACTATACAAGAAATTAGACCTAATAGTTATTATTTAGATTTTTATTTTAAAGATACTTTTATATTAACTGTACATAATAATATTGAATTAAGTAATGTACTATTATGGTGCGCTGCTAAACATTATACGTCATACGATGAAGATAGACAAAATTCTGAATTTACTCACGAAGATGTTTATTTTATAAGTAATGACGATGTAAAATATACAGTAGCTTCTAATTTTAAACATTTAAATACTGAAATTTCAGACTCTAAAATGTTTAAAACTCAAGTACATTTAATGATAGCATTTCAAATTAATGATATACAAAACATTTTTGAAGATGGAGACGATATTAATTTAAATAATTTACGATATGAAAAGTAAAATTATTATAAAAGATTTAAAAGATCTAGAAAAAATAAAAATAACTAAGGAAAATATTTTACATATTGTAAAAGAAGAAGTTAAAAAAGAAACAGATTCTAAAAGTAAATTATCAAATGGAAAAAATTAACTATATAGACACTGCAGATGGTAAATTATTCTCGTTTCATAGACATGATTATAAAAAATCATCAGATAATAAATTTATAGACGGAGGTTTTGATTATACAAGATCAAACACTTCAATTAAATCTGATGATATTTATAATTTAATTAAAGATATTAGAGAAAAATTTACATGGACCGCTGTTTTTAAAGAAGACGGTACTAGATTTAAGAAACCGAAAACAGGCTTATTAAAAGATCTTTCCACACCACATATATTAAATATACTTGCTTTTTTTACTAAGCAAATTGAAGAAACATCTGTTATAACGAAACAGTGGAAAGCTATTCATTTAATTTTTATATATGAATTAAAATATAGATATGAAAATGATATGTTATAAACCAGCAGTAATAATTATTTTATTAATAGTTATAGTGTGTCAATATATTATACTTCAAACTAATAGATCTTATTGGAAAGCCAGATATCAAGAACAAGTATTATACAATGACACATTATTTGAAAAACATAATGTATTAAAAGATTCATTATACAATTTAAAATTAAAACAATATGAAATATCTACATCAATTGATTAATTATTTTAAAAGTCATAAAAGATGCCCTAGATGCGGTCAACAACTCGGTCCTCCAGGATCTGTTCATATTTGTTCATGAGTAATGTTAGATTTATTGGTTGTTTGCATTTAGGTCATGAGTGGGCAGCTAATTATAGGGGATTTTTGGATAGTTATCATCATGATGAATATTTAATATCTGCATGGAATAAAATTATAAATAAAAAAGATCTCACTTATATATTAGGTGATGTAACAATGGAAACTTCTAAACACTACTATCAATTAGATCGTTTAAATGGTCGAAAGATAGTAGTGTTAGGAAATCATGATTTACATCAAGATGTTAGAGAATTATTAAATTATGTTGAAAATGTAGCAGGTATGGTTGACTATAAAGGTTTTTGTTTAACTCATGCACCAATACATCCAGATGAAATGGGATTTTATAGAGGTAATATACATGCACATATTCATCATGAAAATAAATTAACAGAGCATTTAGCTTCAGACAAATATCAAGATAAAGATTCTATTATTCAACCAACTTTACATAAATACAGAAATGTAGATGCAAAGTTAATTAATTTTTTACCTAAAACATTAGAAGAACTATATGGAAGAAAATTATGAAACCAGCGAACCAATAGCTGATTATCAAATAATTGACTATCCTGATGGCGGTAGTTATGTAAGAATGTTAGACACAAATGTTACAGAAATCTCTTATAGGATTAATACTTATAAAGATTTATTTATGTTGAAGTCTATAAAAGATGCGCACCCAAAATTAGAAACAGTATTTATCCCTTGTTTGTTTCAACAACAACATGATCGAAGATTTAATAACAATGAAAGTTTTGAACTAAGATTAATTTGTGATTTTATTAATTCTTGTAACTTTAAAAAGGTAAAACTATTTCACCCACATTCTGATGTAGCACCAGCTTTAATTAATAATTGTGAAGTTATTAGCAACCGTGGTTTTATAAATTACATCTTACAATCTCGATATGGTGATATTTACGAAGCCGCTAAGCAATGTATATTAATGTCTACCGATCAAGGTGGTTACAAAGCATTAATGAAATTGTGTGATGAACTAAACTGGATCGGTGATACAGCTTCAGCAATGAAATCTAGAAAATTTGTTAATTTTAGATCTGAAATAAATCTTTCTGTAGATCGAACTAATTTTAATGGGAAAGATGTTTTAGTTATTGACGATATCTGTGTATATGGAGGAACGGCTGTTAAAATAGGAAATATATTAAAAGCAAATAATACTGTAAAAAAGTTAATGTTTGCAGTTAGTCATATAACAGTAAATAATCCTAATCCAGATCTTGAAAATATATACGATACTATTTACACTACAAACAGTAAATTTAAAAATGCTAGTGATATTAATTTAAATAATATTAAAAGATATTACTTTCCAATTTTTTAAATTATGTATAAAGAAATACAAGGTGATTTAATTCACTTAGCTTTACAAGGGGAATTTGATGTGATTGTACACGGGTGTAATTGCTTCTGTACAATGGCATCAGGTATTGCTAAACCAATGGCTGAAACTTTTAATTGTAACACATTCAATTTAGAGAAACCTATTTATAAAGGAGACATTGATAAATTAGGAAGAATAGATTTTCAGAGTGGTTTTTTAAAAAATGATAAAAGATTATTTGTTGTAAATGCGTATACTCAATATCATTACGGTAAAAATCATTCTGACGGTGTTGAAAATCCTTTAGATTATGAAGCGTTAACTTTATGTTTAAGAAAAATTAATAAACGCTTTAAAGGAAAGCATATAGGTCTTCCACAAATAGGATGTGGTTTAGCAGGTGGTGATTGGAATAAAGTCAAACAAATTATTCAACAAGAATTACGAGATTGTGATGTAACAATTGTAATTTATAAACCCAATTAGTATGTCATTCAAAATAAATAGTCTGTATTTAACAGACGGATATAAAGTAGGTCATAAAGCAATGTTAGCTCCAGGTACTACTAAATTGTACGGTACTTGGATTCCTCGTTCAACTAAACACGCACCTAAAGGTATTACTAAAATAGTATCATTTGGTCAACAATTAGTGTGGAAGTGGTTACATGATGAGTTTGAGGAGAATTTCTTTGCTACTAAACAAATAACAAATGAAATAGAAAGATTGGGAGGTTTTCAAGGTGTAGATCCTTCTACCAAAAATACTATAAAATCTATCTACAAAGAAAAAGCACTTCAATTTGTAAAAGACATGTCTTCATATTTAGGTATGGAATATGACGGTAAACATTTTGAAGAGTTGTGGGATTTAGGTTATTTACCTATTAAAGTAAAAGCTTTACCTGAAGGTATTGAAACCAATCCTAATATCCCTCACATGACATTTATTAATACAGTTGATGGATTTGCTTGGCTTACTCTTTATCTTGAAACAGTAGTATCATCATTAGCTTGGAAACCATCTACAGCAGCGACCATTGCTAAATTATATAGAAGGCAAGCTGAAGAATGGGTAACTAAAACCGATCCCTCTAACTTGTGGTTAGTAGACTGGATGTGTCATGATTTTTCTGCAAGAGGATTAGATCCTATGAGTCAATATCTTATCGGTTTAGGTCATGCTACATCATTTAAAGGTAGTGATACTCTTTCTGTAATACCAGCTTCTAGATATTTCTATGGCGTTAAAGATGATGAAATGCCTATTGGTTCAGTTAATGCTTCAGAACATTCTGTTAGCACTACTAAAATCTTTACAGTAGGTGAACAACAAATGATTGCAGATTGGTTGCAAATATTTCCTAAAGGTATTCTATCAATCGTAGCAGATACATTTGACTTGTGGAAATTAATTACAGAATACTTACCTGCTAATAAAGAAGCTATTATGGCTAGAGAGGGTAAATTGGTAATCAGACCTGATAGTGGTGATCCTGTTGATATTATTTGTGGTACTGAAGATTATACAAAATCTAAATTACCTTATAATGATGTAAAAGATATGCCAGTTGAACATCCAAAACAAAAAGGCGTAATAGAACTTCTTTGGGATATTTTTGGTGGAACTATTAATGAACAAGGTTATAAAGTATTAGATCCTCATATTGGTGCTATTTATGGTGATAGCATTACTCCAGAAAGACAAAAACAAATCTATGAAAGATTAGCAGCTAAAGGCTTTGCAGCTACTAATATTGTATTAGGTATAGGTAGTTTTACTTATCAATATAATACAAGAGATACATTAGGATTTGCAGCTAAAGGTGCCTGGTTTGAAGTTGAAGAAGAAGTAAGGCAATCAAATTCTGGATTAGGAGGATTGAAAAATGAAATACCTAAGAAAGTAAAAATTAAAACTACATACAACATCTATAAAGATCCAGTAACAGATGATGGTACTAAAAAGTCTTTGAAAGGAATGTGTATGGTATCTCATGAATTTGTTAATTGGAAAACTAAAGAAATGGATTACGTTGTATATCAAGAATGTGACCCTAAACATGTAGATAATGGTAGGATGCCTTTTGGACCAGAAGAAGATATATATGATAAACTTCAAGTAATTTATGAAGATGGTAAATTCTATAACCAATGTACATTAGAAGATGTACGTAAAAAATTATTACATGAATAAAACACCTGCTTGGATAAAAGATACGATTTTAATTAGCATATTGGTTTATATTATTTTTAGTTTTATATACGGCACGTTAGATTGTAATGAATGGACTATTTGTCAACGAGGTATTATGATGTTTATTATTATAGTATTAACAACAATGTTTGAAGTAAATAGATTAGAAAAAAGTTAACATGCGTAAAACACCAATCTGGGTAAACGATGCTATTATTGTAATTCTACTAGCATATTTAATATTTTCTTTTGTTATAGGTACAATGGATTGTACTTCTTGGACTTATTCTGAAAGAGGTTTGATGGCTTTCATAATCGTAATTGTTACTATATTAATTCAATTTGCAAGAGCTGGTAATGGAGAGTATGATTAAAAACAAAAAAGGCGAAGTCCAAATTAATGGGCCTCGCCTTTTTTCTTTACCTTTTATTGTGTAATATTAGGTATTATTATTTTAAACTATTATCTTTATTAAATATTTCTAAGAACTTCTCAAGCTGTGAAACACCCGGAATAAGTTTACCAGTATAATATAACGGTTGTGTTTTATCGTGCGTTTGTGGTTTATGAAACGGTAATGGAAATTTTTCACCAAATACTGTATCAATACTTTCATCATAAGTATTAGCTAATACATTTACAGCATCAGTTAATATTCCGGCCATGGGTATTGGGTTTTTAATCATTTTAGCAAATTCAGCAGGATTATAAGTAAAACTTATTTCTTGATTTGTTTTTGCTAAAACTGCTACAAGTTTTCTAGTAATCCACATTTCTTGATAAAACTTTTTACCATCATCATCAAAATCTGCTGTCAATAAAGCAACTAACATAGCAAATGTTAATATGATTCTAAGCTCTATGATTAAAGCTTTCATTTGAGCTTGTTGTGCTGACTTAAATTCTTTAAAAGAAACTACGCCTTTGTATTGAGGATTATTATTTAGCCAATTTTCATAAGCTAATTCTAATCTAGTATCAGAACCTGTTCCTGGTCTATACCACATTAAATGTTTACCTAATTCTAACAATTTTGGAATAACTATTTCTTTAGCAAACATTGGTATAGATAATTGTTCATGATTATAAAGCTCTTGTCCAAATGCAGTAAATCTACCCATTTCAACTAATTGTAAAGCATCATTGTATCTCGTTTTACCAAATCTCTCTCTCATTACACCAGGCATCCAAGATTTAAAATGCATTATAACCTGACCTATAATTTGAGTCTGCCAATATGCTTTATCCTCTTCTGGAATAACACCTTTAATTTTTGATTGAGTAGACTGAGCAGCTCTTCTAAATGCTATTACAATATCTTTAAGTTTATCTTCCGGTACGTTTAACTTAGCTTCACCATCTGAATATGAAAATATATCCCATATAGATTTTTTATTCTTTCTATCTTCTTCATCTATCATTCTTCTAAGTTTATAATTCTCATCTATATAAAAGTTTTGAGCTAGTGAAGCTAAAATAATTTCATCTAAATATTCATCACCTGCACTAAAAGTTCTCATTAACATTCTACTATTGACATATCTTTTTACTTTATTCCGTTCTCTTGGATCACCTACTTTAGTCTTATCGTCAGATACATTAAAAAAGTCATACTTAGTATTCATAGGATCAAAGAATCCAGATAAAGCTAGAAACTTTTCTCTTTCGGAATAAGAATATTTCATACTTTTTTTATACTGTTCTGATGTATAAGCCTGACCTTTAAAACCTTCTACAGCTGCTTGAGTTTTAGCTGCTAAAAAAGAACCTATAGCTGGAATAAAACCGAAACCTAAAGCTTTTAATGTGAAATACTGTTTAGCTTCTAAAATCAGTTTTTCATATTTACCTGAAGAATCTTGGCTAATAGGGTTAACATTCACACCATATAAATACAAATCTACAAAAGATTGAAATATTTCTTCTATTTGTTTACCTTGAATTTTAGATGTTAACTCATTACCTACCCTATCTTTTAATATATTATTTCCTCGTTTAATAACTTGCTCACCTTTTTCAGATAAGAAATCTCTCATAGTTAGTGTGACAGCTTCTATCTTATTCATATATTCATAGTTATAAGCCATCTTACTAAATATAATTAAAGATTTAGTTAAGTCATAACTTTTCTCACCTATTTTAATAGTACCATCTTCATTTTTAAACGGGTTTAAAAAAAACTTAGGAATTGTTTTTTTCAATTCTCCGGTATCAGGATCTACTTCTCCGTATAACATATCGTCTTCTCTAATATCAAGATCTTGTATAAAGTTATTAAATATTTCTTTAGATCCTGATATCAGACCATTATCTAATAATCTATCAATATTACTTTTACGAATATTTGGTAGAAAATTATTAGGTAATGTATAATATTCTACACCTAATACATCTCTAAATTCTTTATTATATTTTTCAAACATTTCATAATAAGCTAATAATGGTGGTATTGATTTAATATATTTATATTCTTCTGATAAGTTTTGTTCAACTACACCATCTTTAAGACTCAACTTATTATATTTCATTTGATTAACCCAAGCTTTAGGAAATATAGGATCTCCAGCTTCATCTAAAGATAAATCGTTCTTTTCTTGCCATCTCTGATATGCAAATTCAGCTGCTTTTTTACTAGGTAAAGTTTTTTCAAAATGTAATTTTTTTTCAGCTTTTAATCTATCAATGTTATCTAAATAGTATTTACTAGGTTCAAAATATTTTCTTATAGCTTTAACATCTTCTTTACTTTTTAGATTTTTTAAAATTTCTCTAAATTCTTTAGAGAATTTACCATGAAGATTTTCAACATCTTTACTTCCAGGCTCTGTATTAATTAATGATTTAATTAACCAAGCTTCATCCTTACCATTATCTTTCATCCACTTTCTTAATTTAGAATCAGTGGATACAACATCATCAATAAGTTTTTTAACCTTTTCTCTAATATCGTATTGAGCACTATCTAAAGTAGCTCTGAGTGATTTAAATACAGGATTGTCATACTGACTTAATTGATTAAAATACTTATTTAAAAAACCTTCTTCAGTAAATGTTATAAATTGTCCAGATTGATCTACAATAGAATACCCGGTAGATTCATGTACATAGTTAGCTAATCTTTTATTATAAAGTTCATTCTCAACATTATATAATATATCGGTTGCTACTGTAGATATACTTCTTACAGCTGCATCTAATTCATCTTTTTCTTCTTGATTTTCAATAGATTGTTTATATTCATACGTAGCTTTACTTAGTAATGTTAAAGCTCTTAATTCATCTCGAAGTTCTCTAAGTTGTTCTAAACTTAAATTAGAAATATCACCAATATTTTCAAATATTTTCTCAGCGTATGTTTGTAAATCTTTAAAACTTTTCTTTACAAGTATTGTATGTTTAACAAATTCTAATTCTTCTATTTTATTTTTTATTTCTGGACTAGATCCTTTTTTATTAAGATCTTTTATTTTAGATTCAATTGAAGCTAAATAATTATCTAATTCTTTATATCCAGTTGATTCAGGAAGAGGAGCTAGCTCAGATAAAAATATATTTTGCTTAGCTCCGTAAGTAATTTTAGTAATTGTTCTACCTAAATTACCTTCTTCATCTAAAGGTGCGGATAATTGAATAGGTACAATTCTAGATTTAATAACTTGCTTTACACCATATTTTTTTGTAAGAATTCTTTGTAAAGAAGCTAACTGTAATTTATATTTTTCTTTAGCTGATTTAGATATGTAATCATAACTAATTAATTCACCTTTATCATTAACGTATTTCTTAGACGGTACTTTTGTCTTAAAGTCAAAAATAGCAGCAGTATTATCTGAATATATAGCTATTAAATCAGCTGTCCCTCCTATATCTTCTTTAGGATCTATTAATAATTGTTCCATTGATATATAGGCCTTTCCATTTATACCAAGTCTTTTATTTAATATTGCTTGATGTTTATGAATACCTAAAAACACTTCTTTAGCACCTTCTAATAAAGCTTCCAAGTTATGCATACTACCTTTACCAGCTAACACTTTTACATCAGAATTTTTATATATAGGTAGTAAAACATCTGTAAGTTCTTTTTTAATGTTTTCCCAAGAAAGTTCTTCAATAGTTTTAATAGTATCGTTAGTATTTAAATTCTCGGTAATACTATTAAAGTAATTAAAAACACCTTCATTTAATGCGTGAGTAAATGTTCCTAAATCAGCTAATACATCTAAATTTTTATAAACAAATTTACCATATTTTTTCTCAAAAACTTTAGATATTTCAGTAGTTACTGTCGTACTTAATGAAGTTTTCCCATCTTTCGTAGCATACTTACCATCTTTTTTAGAGAAGTTTTCAGCAGTGTGTTTTAAAAAAGATACAGTTGTGTCTTGAGTTTGATTAGCTGTTATGGTATAAATTACTCCACCATTTTGAACAATATTATTTAATTGTTCTAAGTTTTCTGCTTTACAATGTTTCATTCTTTTATAATTTTAATATAAATCGCTTCAGTTTCGTTTACAGATTTTAACACTTCTATTAATTTACGTTCTGCTTCTAGAATATCTAATAACTTACCATTTCCTTTTTTCATACCTACTAATATACAACCGCTACTCCATTCGTGAGTAGATCCTTTATGAATTCGTATTCCTCTAAATGCAGGAACATCTAATAATAATGGTAAAAATCTTTTTAATTTTTTTGAAAAAGACAACATTATTCTATAATCTCCGTAAGGAATAGCTGTTCTTTTAGGTACTTTAATTTGTTTAATTGCTCCAGTCGGATGATTTTCATCAATCCCTCTATCAGTATCTTCCATCGTATAGCAAAAAAACTTATCATTGATATATAATTCACCTAATGTATAAGCGTCTGTAAATTCCTTTCTTATTACTGTTATAAGCATAGTGTTTTTATATTGTGCAGGTGATTTGAAGCTTTCCTGATTCAACAAGACTGGCGACGAGTTCGCGTTGCCTATCATTGTAAAAAGCATAATCAGGAAAATAAGTTTCAAAGTTTGAAAGAATTTCTTGCGACATCGATCCATTTATACCTGTTTGACGGCGATTCTCTATTGTATTAAATGTTTCATTATCATATATATTATCGGAATTCCGATTATACTCGCCTGAGTTAAAAATAGATTTAATTTGGTTAGGTTTATGTGCAACTATTTCATCCATATTTTCAGAAAATACTCCATTATAACCATCTTCTTCACCATAATTTTCTAATATATGACGTTGTTCATTTCTACTTTCTACATATTTGTTAAATACATTATTAGTTGTTAATAATGGATTAGATATGTTTATAAAAAAAGGTTTAGGTGTCCCATAATCTTTAGCCGTACTTATATTTTTACTAAAATAAAAACCGTTGCCATAAGAATAAAAACCAGAATTATAATTATAATATTTATTTTTACCAAATGATTCTGTACTTTTTATTTCTTTTATCATATCGTTTAATATAGAAATTTCTTCTGATGTTTTATTAGGTTTATTAATTAACTCTTCATAATAATATCTATCTACCCATTCTGGAAACTCAGCTATAGTACCGCCATGATAAACAATTAAAGGTTCACCGTTTTTGTCAACAACTTGACTATTACCAAACCAATCTTTAAATCTGTTAGACAATGTTTTAGCTTTAGTAGCTAATGCTAATTGTCTATCTTTGGTTAAATCCAGTAAGTCGTTGAATAACTTACTGGATTCACCATTAGGAGCTTTATCTAAATGATAACCTCCATTTCTATCCCATAACAAATACGCCATAGATTCTCCAAATTGATTTTTTAATTCTTCAAACTCTTGACGTATTTGTGGATTACTTAAATTAGGACAAATCATTTTTCACCCATTTCTTCATCGATCTCAAATAGTATATTTGGATCTGATCCAAATGCTTGAATTCGATTTACCCAATAATTAGATTTTGCCAATTCTTCTACTTGTTCATCAAGATAGTGTTGAGCTAAATGTAAAGTCATATAATCTCCTTCTTTAAATGCTGCAGAAGCCAACTCTTGACATTGATTTGTCACAAGTTGTTCATGCTCATAGGTTTTATTGATAATATCAATTAAACCAGCAAAATCTGTTTGAGGTTTTTCTATAGCAGGAACAGTAGGCATAATATCTAAATCTAATAAATATTGATAAGCCCACCCAGCATGTTTTAATTCTTCTTCTGCATATTTATTAAATAATTTAGCAGCACCGCTATAGCCTTTAAAATCAAGCCATACAGCCATTGATTTATAAAGTCGTGAGCTAGATTCTTCTTGTTCAATACGATAATTTAGTAAATCGATTAATCGTTGTGATATGTTTTTCATTTTATGATATTTCTTTTATTAGAACCTTTACATTCTTGTTCTTTTTGTTCTGCTTCATTTAATTCATCTGGAGTAAAAGTATCATCGTTTAAACTACTTGGTAACAAACCAGTTCCAGAATTATTAATAGTCATTATAATATTTAAATAATTAGTTAATCTATTAACACGTTCTTTCATCTGATCTAATGTTTTTTTAGTACCTCCAGATAACGCCATAGGATCTTGCTTATTATTATCTACTGCTTCTAAATATTCATCATATATATTTTCTCTAGATGTTTCTAACCTTAATATTTCATCTTTTATATCATTTATTAAATCTTCTACTTTATTGTATTTTTTCAAATAGTCTTTGTTTAAAACAGTAGATTTTCCAAGAGAGATTTCTTCGTAATTAATAGTGCTAATTAAACCATCAATAACTTTATTTAAATTATCATTAGTTACATCTTCATAATCAATATCTTCAATATTAGATGTATTTATGTTACCAGTGTATAAATCAGCAAAAGTAGGACCAGATTTTAATTTAACAGTTTCTTCTTTTTTTCCTGTTTGAATTTTTGGAGGATTAGTTAATCCTAAAGCATTTTCAATAAAATATCTTTTAAAATAAGTACCGCCTAATATAGAAGGATAAACTGATTGAGAATATGCATCTTTTTTATAAAACAAATGTCCTTTTTTGTTTTTGGCACTATATGTATAAAAAAATCTTATTTGAGATTTATCAGAATATTTGTTAGGAGCAAAGTCAGGATTATTTCTTACAAACAACTCTTCATATTGAGATATTATTGACGGAGCCTCTGCAGATATTTGATTCAATATTGGTATAATAGTTAACTGTAATTCTCTAAAGTAATCGTTTTCAAAAGATTCTAATTTTCCATTTTTTCTAACAGATGATTTAAATGTAGGAAATATTTTATTAAGAGAGAACGGTGAATTATTAAAACCAGCTTGATTAATACCAAGTCTAATTATTTTTTTATACAAATCTTCACTAATCTCATCTCTAATATCTTTCATAGCATCTATAAAATCATTTAAATCTATTGAAGAAAGCTCTCTTTCAAATAATCTAATTACATCAAAACGTTTATTAGTATCAGCATCTCTATCTATAGAAATTAATGGAAATAAAGCACGTATAACAGGATTCTTAGAATGAACTTCATTATTAGATAATTCTTTTATTTGTTCTGCTAATGAATCTTCTTCACTAAATCCAAACAGTTCATTAAAACCTTCCAATGTAAAATCATCATTATAATTTTGTAATAAAAATAAAACAAAATCATTATCAATTAATGATCTTACTTTTTCTTTTCGATACTCACCTTTTTGACGAGAACTATACAGGTCTTTAAGATCGTGAAGTAATGGTCCAAATACAGAATTATCAACAGCATAAAATGGAGAGTAAATTCTTCTATATAATGACTGCGCTTTGAAAAAAGGAGCTAATACACTAGTTTGACGAATTCTATTTAATGTTTCAGGACTTACTATTTGAGTAGCTTCTACTCTTACCCACAATTGTTCAAATGCTTCTACAGCAGCTTTATCTTTTTTACCTTTAGTATCTACACTAATTGCATTTTTTAAATCATTAAAAGCAGATACTTCATCAACAAGCTGTAAGAAATATTCAAAAAAGTGTCCTTGTTTATCATCCATTGTTTTAAAACCAGCTGTTAAATCAGCATCGGTAATTGAAATAGTTCTATCAAACTCTTTACGTTTTAATCCGTATTTAGCATAAGTTCTATAAACTAAAATTTGTTTATCTATTTCTTCACCTCTTTGTTTATTAATTAAAGATTCATTTTTACGTTGCTCTATTAAATAATCTTGAATTAAAGGTTGACTTAAAAATTTTAATACTGTTATTACAGGTACTCTACGTCTAACTAGATACATCATTATACCTAATGTCTGATTATTAATACCTAATAGTACAGCATAAGGATCTTTACCAGCATCTACCTGAGAGTTCATTGTTTGAGATTGAACTTCAGATATAATACGATTACTAGCATCATACATAGAATTTAAAGAATAATCTCCCTCTAAACCTTCAAATAATAAATTAGTAGGTTGTAATTTAAAGTCATTAAATGGATTTTTAAATGCACGAGCTACTCTAAATCCTTCAGAACCAAATACAGAGTGACCTGTAATATCTAAAGCTACAACACCTACGCCCAACTTTGATTTAATAAATTGAATTGCTTTTTCAACATTTTTTTGAGGAGTTAAAGCTTGTAAAAATGTAGTAGAATCTTTAGTTTTACCTTGACCATCTATCACAATTTGTTTAAACGCATCTTTTTTAAGCAAGTCATCAATTACTGGCATAAACAACATGTGTGCATTTCTAGGATGTAATAGTATTTTAGTTTCTAACTGTAAAAGAATATTAAATAAATCTTCTTTACTATATTCATTATTATCTAAATCATATTCTTTAAATTTATTATTAAATAAATTATTAGAATCATTCCAATAAACAGAAAGTTTGTCTATGTCGAAAAATTATATCCTTGTTTTCACAAGGCTTTAGACCATATCTTCCCAGAATAAATCTGAGTCTGGAATTTCAGTATTTCTACTTACTAAAGAAAGATTGAATCTTTCTTTTGTCCCTTCATTTCTTATTTTATACCACATTGATGGTATTTCTAATACATAAGGTTTCACAATAGTTATTAATTTTCTTGCTTCATTAGCACCACAACCTATAGAGAACGTACCGCGACCTTCGGAAAATTGATAAAAGTTTATATTCCAAACATCTTTGAAATAATCTATTACAATTTGATTCTCTTCTCTACTTTGACAGGTTGCTATTTTAATAGCAAATCCTCGCACTGTCCCATCTTTTCTTTTATGAATATTTATATGCCCGTCATCCATATACCAGATGGCAATACCTCTAGCATCTAAACGATTTAACATTCTTCTATTAGCAATTATCTTTTTTGGTTTATAATAAATTCTTCTAAGTAATTTTATAAAAGGAATGGTATTCAATTGACTATATAATACTTCTTTACCTATATTATAACCAGAAGTACATATATAACTTTTAATACCGTTATTTCTTATACCGTGATTATTTAACTGTTTAATTTTCCAAGCAAGATAATCTTTCTGCTCAATAGCATGAGATAGTTTAAATACAAAATTATTAGAGATAGTTCCATCACCTAACAACATTGCGATTAATAAGTTTCGTGAATCTTTATTTATTTTTGTTTTCATGTGAAATGATTTGTTACACTTTAAGTGAACGTTTTACGACTTTGGCCGTTGAACCTTATTCCTATAAAGGAATCTTGGCTGCGGATTATCCAATACTTACTTCTTTTACCATACTCAAGATAATTAATCTTGACCATATAGTACATTACTGTCTATACTTGGTGTGTAAGTCTCTAAGGAACTCCCCGTCAATTAACCAGATTTTACGCGAACTTCAACTAAGAATCCGCACCTACTTTAGTAACAATCCCAGAAGGCACTATTACATAGTTTGCATTTGTTGGTAAATTAAATTTCTTTATTCTAAAAATATCATTTGAACTAAGTTGCTGATTAGGAATACGTAATCCTTTTACAAATATATCTAATTTACCACTTTCAATTCTGTTATTAAGCCATTCAATTGCTTCAACTAAGTTAGTACTTTTAACTTGTCTATTTTTATTAAACGCTTCTAATACAGATTTTATCCAAGCTTTAGGTAAAGGTATAATTATCTCAGCAGGATTTACTTTTACAATATCTCCATTCTCATCTACTTCAAATGAATAGAAATTTACTAATTTACTTTCATTAATACCGTTAGGAGTTATCTCTCTTTCACCAACATTTTCCCAACCTGTTGCAGCTACTTGAGGATATGCGTTACCAGGTCTATTAAAAGAAATTACATTATTTGTAATAATAGAATAGAATATATTTTCTAATTTAGATTTATTAGGAAGTGTTTCTATGTAAGGACTTGACATAAATCCTTCAATAGCTTCTATTATATTTATAGGATTGTTTCTATCAACAGCAGCTGTTTTAATTACTTTAACTAATTTTTCTAAAGCTTCTGGTGACTCATTACCTATTTCTTCTAACAACTCATTTATAGAATGATTGACCAGTTGATTTATTACTTTTTTATAATCACTTATCAATTTAGCAGATCCTTTAAATCTTTCTTCACCATTATTAAACAGATTAGATAACATTATTTTTAAAGATTGTGTAGAACCTTTAATTTCTGTTTTTTCATAATTGCCAATTTTAACCTGATCTTTTAAAAAGTTTACATCAGCTACAGAAGTTACTTCGTCAAGTAATTGCTTTCCAAATTCACCTTCAAATACAAAATCATTGAAGTGTCCATAAGCATCGTAAAAATCTAATCCATTTTCAGCAACTAACTGTTGATCTGTAGTAAGTCTATCATTATATTTTTTAAATACAGCTTTAGCATCAATAGCTCCGCTTTTATTAGCTGAGCCCATGTGACCAACGTCTATTTTATTTTTTAACATAAAAGCATGCATTTGACTTAAATTAGTACCTATCACAGTTGATGGCCATAATACATGATAAGATGTTTTATAAATAGTATATGGAAATATTCTTTCAGATATGTCTTTTTGAATAGCTGCTTTATAATCATTATAAGCTTGGGTCGGTCCAGCATATTGTGATTTTAACGTATGTGCACTATCCACCCAACCTTTATCCCATAAACCATAATCAAAAGCATTATACTCAATTCCATCGATAGTAATTTTAATATCTTTTAAATCATACATTGATCTTGCAGATAATACTTTTAATTCTATTCTGAATAAATTTTCCATTTCTTGAGGCCAGTTACCTAATCTCATCATATATTCTCTAAAGAAAAACATATTCATCCAAGACTGCCCATCGTTTTCATTCATTTCTTTATAATTAGCAGTATAGTTTTCTGCAAGTTTGCGTATAGATTTTTTAACATCTTCAGTTATTTCTTCTTTAGAAATCTGACTTAAATCTTTTAACATATTCCATTCAAATCCATATTGTACTTTAGAAATCATTTCACCATCTAACGGAGAGGCTATTGTTAAATCAGTAGCGTCTTGTAATGAATAATCACTTTTTTCATTAAAAGTAACCGAAGTAAATTTACCATTAATTACTTTATCATATTTTAAAGTAATTGTTTGAGTAGATCTGGGTTCATATAATTGAAACTCTATATCATTAGCTTCTTGAATTTTAGCATTTGTAATATCATCATTAACTAGATTTTCACCAGTTCCTGATGTAGTTGACATACGCTTATAAAAATCCTCAGCCCCTTTAAAAAAGGCAAAATCTCCAAGAAAAACTTTCACTTCTTCTATATGAGTTAACATTTGATTAGCAAACGCAGATGCTATAGTAAGATCTAAATTACCATTATGAAACTCAACTAAGTCTTGACTTAAACCTTTTTGGGTTGCAGCTGTAGCATCAATTACACCCCAATCTACTAATTCTTTTTTATAATCATAATACGCATCTTCAATTGCTACAGATATTAAATCTTGGATCTCTTTTGAATCAGGGTTTAAATTTTGTATATTTTTAAGATCTAGTATTTGAGAATCTTTATATTTATCTTTAAAATATTGTATTAAAGGAATGTCTTTTAAATTAGCTCTTTTAACTTCATCTTTTAATTGTGTTGTTAATACAGCTTTTAAATACGACATTATTTCGTTTGAGTTTCTATACGGACCTTCTTGATAATCAAATATAGCTCCGTTCTCCATTTTATATCCATAAAACACACTTCTATCAGAGTGTTTAAATGATATATTAATTCCTTGCAAAGCTAAATTTAATGTAGCAGAATGAAGATCTGACTCATTTATATCAGATAGAGCTTCATTATCACCTTTGTCATTTTTAATACCATCTACTATAACCATTTTAATCTTTTTACCACTAAGTATATGATTCAACCATTTAGATTTAATCACATAAGAACCATCATTTAGTTTATCTACTGTTTGATAATTTAATACATGTGGTAAATACTGTTCAATTATAGCTAATTTTTCTTCCAGAGAAGATTCTGGATTCATCATATCAGCTACATAATTTAAAGTATTAATTGTAGTAGTAGTGTAGGTATTTAAAGATATACCGTATAGTTTTTTATCTCTACTGTATACCATTAAATCAACAGCATCTTCATATTCATTCTGAACAGCTGCTAATTTTTTTATAGTACCTTCAATATCAAAATTAGCTTTATTAAATAAGTTTGACCATTCTGGTGTATTAGTATCAGAAAACTTATTTAACCTAGCAGCATCTAATATCATTTCAGCAATATTTTTCATTGCGTTTGAATAATAAAATTGCTGCCCATTTTGATTATATAAATGTACGTTTTTTAATTCATCATTTACATCAATACCAAGCAATTCTGAATATAAATCAATATCTACAACTTTTGCATTTACAATCTCTGTTTTTAATCTTTGTAGCCATTGTTCAAAACTACCTGATTCAGTTGCTTTTTTAATAGCCAGTATCATGTTATCATTCCATTCTCTAAGCTTCTTTTTTTCTTTAGTGTTTTGATTTGCATCAAATGATTTTATACCTTCTTTTTCAACATGCATCATTACATAAGTATGCTGAGTTTTAGAGAAAGTTTTAATAAAATCATTTCTAAGTCTAAACGTAGATGTATCTAAGTTTTCAGGATTTACTCCACCCAAGTATTCAATTAAATCATTAACCCAAGGTTCTTTTAATTTAGCTAGATGTTTGATAGAATCTTGTGTAGGTACACCAGCTAAATGTTGAGCTATTTTATTAAAAGCATTTGACCATCTAACAGGTAAATCTAAACCTAAAGAACTTTCTTCGTTACTATTTACAAAAGATGCTAATAACATCTTTATTGCTTTTGACATGCTAGTTTTAGGATCTATTTCAATAGATGCTGTCCATGCCGGAGCAGAGTCATCGTTAGGTCTACCAGCTTCTTCTTCCCCCACTCCTTCTTCTGAGTTTTTTATTTCTGACTCTTCTATTAAAGTATATTCAAATTTACCTACAATAGTTTCAAGATACTGTTTAAATTGATTTGCTAAATAACTATCAATCGGACCTTTTTCAAAGTCATCTAAAAAGTCTGAAATCATATCTGGATGTGTATCTACCAGCGCTTCAGCAATTAATCTAAATGATTCATCATATAATTTTGTTTGAACAGATTTATCAATTTTACCTTTAACTAAATCATATACCGAACCTTGTTTAAAAACTTCAGACATAAATTCTCTAGCTACAGCTTGAATAAAATCATTTTTAATTTCAGAAGAATATTCATTTTCTCCTATTTGTATTTTATCAGCTTGTTTAGCATATCTATATTTAACATCTAATGGTTTACCTGAATATTTACCATCTTTAATTTCAGAGTATAGTTTAGCTAGCCTATCTTTTTTTATACCTAATAATTTTTTAATAAAATCAATTATCCTATCAAACCAAGTTTTTCTAGGAGTTTCCATTTGACGATCATTTAATATATAATCTGAAAACTCATCTGCTATAAATTCTTCTACTAATTCGTCTTCAGTATAATCAGGATAAATAGATCTGTATTTATCTATATTTGCTTTAGACTTTGCTTCATTTATAATAGCTTTTCTTTCTTCAGGTGTTAAATACATTCTAAATACTCTGTGAAAAGCTTCATGATATGCTACAGAATCATCTGCTAAATTACTTAACAATATTTTACCATCTTCTAAAAATCGACCTAAAGATTTATTATCAATTAAACCTTTTACAATTTCTATTTCATGATCTAACATTCCTAATTTAGATCTTAAAAATTCTCTAGCATTTTCGGATATAGCAGATTGGGACTGAGATAATACTCTCAGTAACCCAACCTTGCTATATTGTTTTCCGCGATATGTGTAAGTACAACTCATTTACAATTTTTTTGTACAATGTTATTTTTGATGTAATAATCAAGTAACGATTCATTATCTATTCTTTTATCAGCTGTTGGAGTTTTACTTAAAGTAATAGATTTTTTTTCACCTTTTAACTTATCTAGTTTTTCTTTAGCTGATAATTTTTTAGGTTTTTCTAAAGAAGCTTGTTCAGTTATTTTTTCAGATAAACCCAACTCTTTTAAAGCTCTATTGTTAATTTCAGATTCATAGTCACCTTTTGTTTTATTAGGAAACTCTTTATCAAAATCTTCTCTAGTATAAATAGAGTGTTGATATTCATGTTCCATAACAAAATTTTCAAATTCTTGATAATTAGAAAACTGATTTTCTGGTAAAGCTTGAGCAGCACTTGTAACTTTTTCACCGTGGATAACTTCAATTAAGTCTCTTGGTTTAGTCCATGCTTTTTCTTCAAACTTTACTTTAAGAATTTTTCTATTAATTCTAATAACATTATTATCTCTATCTAATTGAGCAGCCCCTTTTTTACCTTCTGCGTTTACAATATTTTCAGTATCTATAACCTCAATATTTTTATATTTTAAAATTTCTTCTGTTTTATTTTGTAAAGCAGCTATTTCAGCATCGTATTTAGCATTAATTTTATCAATAAGTTTTTCTTTACTATCTGCAAATAAAGTTTCTTCTAAATTTTCATCTCCAGCATCTAAAGTTGTAGAATAAGGTGGTTCATCTTTATTTTGTTCTAATCCTAATTTTTTGAAATCTTCTGGAGAAGTTATTTGTTCAAAAGATTCTTTTCTTCTTCTTTCTATATCAGCTTTTTGATCGGCTATTTGATCATCTATTGATTTAGTTTTATTTTCTAAAACTGGTACTTTAGGTTTAATATCATAAACAGCATTAAAAATAGTATTGACGTGTTCTTCTGTTGGTTGAATACCTATTTTAATCAATAATTCAGCAAACCCAGTAAGATTGTTTAATTGATGATTTAAAATATCTTTTATTTCTTTTGGAGATAATTTTTCTATTTGTGTTTTCCAACCTAAAATTTGTCTATTTATTATAGATTCTTCAGTTACTTTTTCCGATGTCTCTAACGCAACCGGTTTATTCTCTGCATGTTTAACAGGAGCTTTTTTAGACATTTTAGTTAACTTAGAATCAAACATTACATTACGCTGTAATCTTCTAGGATAACCATCTTTACTCATAGCTGTTGTAGTCAACACTTCATTAAACATAAATTCAAAATAAGATCTATTTTCATTAACTGTTAATTTACCATTTTCATAAATGGGATAAATAAAAGTTGGATTATTATTTATTAACAGATTATGTACATTAAATCTTTTTTGTTTTAAAAAGTCAACTAAAGGTTTTATTTCAGAACTATTCTTATTCTTAATAGCTTCTGTTAACTTACTTAAAGGTATTTCATTTAAGTTACCATTAAAATCAGTAAACACTACTTTACCAGATTGAATATAGATTTCTCCTTTTTTATTTTTAGTATCTTTTCTTAAACCATAATTAATAAGTGTTTCTAATAAAGAAAACGCTTGTTCATTAGTTTTAGATTTTTTAAAGAATACTGGAATATTTTTACCAATAGATTTTCCATTAAAAGTATATCCATTTTTACTAGGTATTGTAATAGTATTTAAATCTTTATTATTATCAGCTAAAGAAAGTAAATAAATAACTGTTAAAACTTCTTTATCATTTAATGTTCTAGAATCTAAAGTAATTACTTCATTATTATCAAATTGAAAATAAACAGTACCTTTAGGGAGATTCAAAAATTCATTACCTACTTTAACATCTGCATTTACAACTACTCCTATTTTACCACCTTTTAATTGATTAGTACCGGGTAAGTTTGTAAAACTAATATTATTAAATACATCTTGAATTTTATTTTTAATTCTTTTACCATTTTTATCAACTCTATATAATTGATACCCCTTAGTAACACCTTCTATTTTCAAAGATACATTAGAATCAGTATTATTTAATATTTCATTAATAAACGCTTCATACTGTTCTTTAGCATACTCATTAGCTAATACTAATAATGTTTGACCAGTTGCATCAGAATCAATTAAATCTTTTAATTTAGCACGAGCTTTTTTACCAAGTACAAAGTTACCTATCTTTTGATTTTTAATTTTTTCAAATGAATCTACTGCAGGAACACCTAATGATTGTAAATATAAATTAATAGTATAATCTGGTGCTACTTTAGCCATTCCGTTTTCTGGAAACATTGTAGATGGTTTTCGTAAAGAAGTAAATACATGTTTACCATTTTCTTTTACAAAGTTACCATCTTTATCAACTAAAAATACAAATACATCTGTATCATTAAGTAATGATGGATTTGTAAACCCAGATTGTATTGCAGCTAATAATTCAGGATTTTTTGTAGCTCCTGTAACTGGTACTAATTGATAATCTTGTAAAGTATCAGCATACTTATCTATAGTATTAAACCATCTCTTTTGTGTTTCAAAAGGTGTTAATTCAGGATAGCCTTCATTATTAATTACATCTTTTCCTTGCTGATCATATTTTACTGACACCCCTGTAGTAACAAAAGGAGTTTTAGGCAAAGCTTTTTGTGCAAAAATTTTATCTAAATCGGCTGGTTCTTCTGTAATTTCTGCTGTATCTACATCTTGTTTTTGAGAAGAGTGTACTGTTTTTTCAAGAACTTTTTCAGATACTTCATGATAATTTTTAGAAATTACTTCATCTAAAGCTGTATGAAAATCATTAAAGTAGTCATTACTTAAATCAAAATCTTTAAGCTTTTCGTATAATGTATCAGATTCTAAATTAGTTACATAAGTATAATTTTTAGAATCCATGCCTTCAGGTGTAGACATAAACACTTCTCCTGATTTACTATAATCTTTAACGCTATTTACAATTTCTAAAGCTTTATCTAAATCTTCTAAATTATCTTTAAAATTAGTTACTACATTATTTTTTAAAGTAGTATTTTTAGAACCTAAAACCTTATTAGCATCTTTCTTATCCATTATTTTATTAAATAGATAAGGCGCATTTGGAAAAGTTTGATGTAATTTATTTAATAAAGATGTATCTTTAACTGCTATACCAAATGATATATCGCTTAATTTAGATATGTTAGTTAAGGTATTTCTTAAATTAACTAATTTTGTAAGTAACTCTATTGTCTTATCTTTAACTGTTTGATCATTTAAAGGTAAAGATTCTAGATACTCAAGTCTTTTATTTAAAGTATCGATAGCTTTATTTAATTCAGATATACCTTTATCTAACTTAGGTAATCTAAATAATTTTTTAGTTTTACCTTGTTTACCATTAAGCCTATCTGCATATAAAGTTTTTACAGCATTTATTAAATCTTTAATAGAATTATTTACAGATTCTACATCAAAATCTTCTTTATAATTTTGACGAGTATTTAAAACTTCTTTATACTGTTCAGCTACTTCCATTGAAGTTTTTAGTTGTTCTAAATCTTGTTGTTCTTTTGAAACAAGATTTTTTGGAACAACATACATATCTTCAAAATCTTCAATAGTTTTTCCAAACGCATTAGTAACTTCTCCAGTAGAAGGATTAAATTTAAATCGATCTCCGTAATCATCTTCTAATAAAACCATTTCATTTTCCTCATATCCAACACTTGATGCTTTTGCTTTTAAAGAATTAACAGATGATAGTTTATTTTTTATCTTTTCATCTTTTTCTGCCTCCTCTTTTACAATCTCTTCAGTTTTTTTAAGATCTTCTTGTATTTGTTTATTGAATTTTTCATAATCTTCTTTAAGACCTTTTTCTGAAGAAAGTTTTGTATAAGTTTCTTTAGCATCATTTACTCTTTTTTGATACTCTTCTTTAAGTTTAGATGTAAGTTTATATTCGATAAATTTATCAGGAGGTAATGTATTTTCATCAATACCTTCTGGATATTTTTCATTTAATTCATTTAAACTTTTTTGAGCAGAATTATGAGTAACTAGAGCTTGTATCTTTCTATTCTTAACTGTCTCTTTCCAACCACTGTATTCTTGAGGATTATCTACAGGAATATAAAATTCAGTATTTGTAGTTTTATGGACAGTGTCATATATATCTTTATATTCTTTAGCTTTACTTAAAAGCTTAGTTTTTAACTTTTCTTTATCTTGTTCTGTAGGTACACCTCCACCAGCATCTTCTGTTTTCTTTGCCATTAAGTCAACAAGCTGATTTGAAATATGTTGGTTTAATAATTCAAAACCACCATCTTGTTGTAAGAATGGCATAAAGTAATTAAAAGATAATAAATCGCCTAACATTTCTTCTTCCACTTTATTACCTTCAAGTACAGCTAAATTATGTAATTGATTTAATAATAGTAATCCTTCTTTTTGTTCAACTAAATCTTTTAATTTAGTTTCATTAATTTTAAGTTTACCATTTTCTCTAATCACATTACCATCAGCATCTTTTTCAGCAATATCGAAAATACTTCTTGTAGAATTAATAAAGTTTTCATTCATTATATTAACTAATCCTTTAGTAGCTTCTTTTTGTTTTTTACCAAAAAATCTACCAATCGCTGAAGGAGTATATGCTTCTCTACCATATAACATTTCATTCTTTTGTTTAATATCAGAAGCTAAACTAAACATTGAAGCACCTGAACCAAGTATACCACCTAATACAACAGCTTCTTGCATCGCAGGATCGTTAAACAATGATTCAAAATAATTACCTAAAACATCTTCAGTAAAAGAAGCTTTAGTTTTACCACTAGCAACATCTTCATAATGTTGTTGAATTTTAGTTTGAAGACCTTCTTCAAATAAACCTTCTTTTGCAAAATTAGATGCTATTTTTAAAGGAGCTGCTTTAACAAATTCTTTTAAACCAGCTCTTTTTAATTTACCGGCTTCGTCTACATCTATAATACCATTTTTCATAATTTTACCTAAAACACTTTTTTCAGCCATTTTCTCAGCTCCTCCGGCAAAACCTTTAAATAAAAATAATTCATCCAATCCATTAGACAGAAGTAGTACACCTATATTAGCTTTTACTACATTAGCCGCAGCTTCACTAGCAACTTTTCTAGCCTCTTCATCGGAAGCATCTGGGTTATCTTGTAAGTACTGTTTTCTTACATTATCAAATGTATTAGCTCCTTCAGCAGCAGCTTCTATATAAGTATTTAAAGCTATGGCAGCAGTAGATTCTATTTTAGAAACGCCATCACTTGTCATCTCTAAACCATTCAATGTAGGTTTTAAAAACTTCTCTGATGTAATTATTTTTGCTAATTTAGATTCTTTTGCTATAGCTTGAATTCCTTTTCCTAGTTTAGCACCAACACCTAAAGCTTTTAAAGCTTGACCAGGTGCAAACATTGATAACATAAATCCGATACCTTCAGCACCAGTAGTAGCCCACCATGCTGACGAAGCTAATTTTCTACCAATACCACCTTCTTGAACTTCCTTGGTTAAATATACAGGCATTTGATTTTTAATACCTTCATCTAATTCTTCAAAAGCATTAACCCAAGCATTATCTACTATATTTTCTATAAGTGAACCTTCCATAGCTGGTGCTGCAACTAATCCTCCTATATAACCAGGTACTTTTAATATTTCAGTTCCTACTGTAGAAGTTAGATGACCTAATCCTTTTAATAATTGTTCACCAGCTCCTTGATTTTGAGCTCGCTGCTCATTTAAAATAGCTGATGCTTCTGAATCAGAACCAAACAGCGAAGTGTTTTTTCCATATTCAGAAGCATCTATATTACTAAAACTATTTAAAGTGTTCGATTGAGAATCTACACTAAATTTTTTATCAGCTAACACTAACGGTTTAACTCCTAGTTTATTAGCTTCTTCAAACAAACTAACTTTAGGATCAAACTTAGTGTTTGTACTTGGTATTGTAATTTCAGGCATTTTATTTATTGTTTAAAAGTAACATTAACTTTGCCGCATCTTCTTCTGAAACATTTGTTTGTTTCACATTCTGTTGTTTTACATTTACAGGTATTCTTGACATCATTTCTTCATGTATAATTGGATGTTCAGCTGCCTGTGAAGAATTATAATATAATCCTCCATTTTCATTTTTAATTGGTAAATATCCTTTATCTGTACGTACAGTCATCATATAACTTTGTTCTCCGGTAGCTTGATCTAAAACTTTAAATTTTTGATAAAGCATATTTTCTGATTCAATCTCATTTCCTACAGGTATTCCACTAAGATATTTATTTTCTTTAAAGGTTCTTGTACGAGAAGCAGTACTTGAATTAGGATCAATTACACTTGATAATTTAGTTGTATTAAATGGAGTAAGTTCTATATGATCTTGAACTGCTTGTCTATATTGTTCACCTTTTGTTAAAACTGCATACATTAATTCCGCCTGATCTCTTAAAACAACATCTTTTGTTTCTTCAGCTTGTTTTTTTAATTCCAACGCTGATTGAATTAATTTAGGTTTGTGTGATTCAGGTGGTCTTACTACACTAACTACATTTCTACCTTTTTCTCCTTTTTCTTTAGACGTTATATAATAAGTAACACCCTTAGGATCTACATTAAATCTAACATCCATATTTTCAAGATTTACATCTTCGAAATCTACTGAACCACCTATTCCAGTAGGCGTAGCTTCAGCAAATCTCATACCATCTCCACTATCACTTGTATAACCTAAAGTGTATCCAGTTTTTAAATCTTCTACAATTAATCCATTTAAATCTGCCAATGGTCCTTCTTTAGCTGTTAAAGCATAACCTCTTAATGATATTGGAAATAGTCCAGGATTAGTTCTTGCTGCTTCATTAATTTTTTGTTTTAATCTATCAAGTTCATTAACATAAGTTGCAGGAGAAGGGTTTTCCATACCTGTTGTTACACTTCTCCAAGATGCTTGTTTTGGTTTAGTGCTAAATTTAGGATCATCTTCAAGTATCATTTTAATTACTTCATCATCTTTTTTATTAGTTAATCCATACTCTCTCTTGATAAAAGCCATTTCTTTTTTTCCTTCTGGTGTATTAAAATAATTACCAAACAAACCAATTGTTGCATTTTTAGCTTCATTTAAATCATGTTTAGCTTGTTGCATTGATAAATAAGAATTCTTTAAACCTTCTGAAGAAGGAGAATTGTAATAATCCCATAATTTATCAGAATCAGCTACTATACCAACAGTCATTAAATTCTTTTTAAATTCTTCTGGTGTGGCAGATCGTTCTCTTATTTCAGTTACTGTATGAATTGTATTAGGTGCAGATGTTCCAAGTAATCCAGTGAGACCAGATATATTAGCTATATCATTAAATGCTTTCTTAGATTGATCATACGTATTACTGTAAGTTTTTCTTAAATCATCAATAGTTTCCATAGGTCTGCTTAAACCAGGACTTACTAATACTTCACTTTGAGCAGGACTGTTTAAAGATTGAATTGCTGTAACTAAAGCTCCTGTATTTTCCCTTTGAGCTTGTAAATTTATTTTAACTTCCCACTCTTTATTAAATACTAAGTCTTTTTCTACTTTTTGTCTAGCATAAGCTCTTACCAAAGGTTCAGTATAATTATTTAAAATTCTATCATTTAAAATAGAATCTGCAGTAACATTTTCTATTTTTTTATTTACTTTTGCTTGAGAATCTTGAATAAATTTTTCATAAGCTTCTTGAGATTCTTTACCAAAATCACCATCAATTTTTCCAGTGTAATAACCTTGTTTTTGTAACATTGTTTGCAAAGCTTCTTTTCCTTTTTTAGTACTCTTTAATTTTTCAGCTTCAGATATAACACTATCTAAATTAGTTTTTAAATTCTCTTTAGCTTTATTTTCTAACTCAACCAATTGTTCTGGAGTATATTTTTGTTTTTCTCCCCACAATTCTAATTGTCTTTGCTCTGCGTATTTAGGTTGTTGCATTAAAGCTTCCGTAACTTCTTTAATTGTTTCAGGAGTTACTTCTTCTTTTTGTATTTTCATAAACCATGCTGGAGACATTGATACAATATCAGTATATCCATTTTCTTTAATGTCTCTAACAACCTTCTGAGCTTCTTCCATAATATCAACATAAGGTCGTAAGTCTGCTGAAATATTAGCTCTCTGATACATATTTGTTTCAGGATTAAATTTAAATTCTTGTTTAGCAGCTTTACCTAATGCATCTAATGAAAACCTTCTATTTACAGAATGCTCTGCTTTATTGTCTTTATAATAATCATCTATTTGTTTTTGTGCAGTAGCATAATCAGAATACTCTTGTTCAAGTTCATAAGCTAATCCACCAGGCTGCCAATCTTGGCTATAGGCTAAACCGAAGTCTCGCATTTTACGATTTCCTTCGGTTAAGCCTTTTTCCATATACGTTTTACTAATATCATCTATTCCAGAAGTAACCTTTTGTTTATATTCTCCAGCAAGATCAGTTCTATGCTGTAAATGTTTAGGTAACTTTTGGCTAGCTAATATAGCTTGATCATATTTAGATTGTTGAGTAGATAACAACTCAGACCATGCTTCAAAATTTGGCATGAATTCTTTAGGAGCATACCACTCCATGTTATAATCTCTCGGAGTAAATTTATCAAATCTTGTAATAGCCATTAGTCAGTTGTTTTAGTTTCTGCTTTAGTAGATTGAGTGGTTGCTACAAATTTAACTAAATCATCAATACTAGCTTTTCCTGATTTAATTCTTTCAATAAAATCTTCAGAAAAACCAAAATTAGTATTTTTAGAATTTAAAATAGCAAGTCCTTCATTTATATAAGCTTGTGTAAGTTCTTTATTATTTTGTACCATTTCTTTATAATTTTGATACTGATTAAATTCAGAACCTATTTGAGTCAACTCAGTGAATAATTTTTGATCGGCTAAGTTTGCATTAGCTCTATTCATTTGATTATCGATTCTATTTTGATACAATCTATTGGATGTGTCTAATGCTTTACCTTGTTCATAGCCTGCTCTTTGTACATACTGTTGATTTCTATCTAACGCTTCTTTCATAGATATCCTACCTATATTGTCAGCATAATTAGCATAGTTACCAGCTTGTCTACCCATGTATTGCTCTAAAGAACCAGAAGCACTTCTATTAATGTTACCAGCTAAATTAGAAGCTGCTAAAGCATCTTGTTTAGCTTGGGTATAATCAATATTAGTAGCATACATTTGTTTATCAGATTGTCTATAATCTGGTAAAATAGGTTTTTCTATTTCAGCAGGTTCTAATGAATCCGCTATAGATTTTGCTAAACCTAAACCTTTCAAACCTAAAGCTACAGTATTATAATTAAATTCAGTATTTTTAGGTGTTCTATCAAAAGGACTTACATAATCAGTTCTATCAGTGGTTATAGGCGCATCTACAGTATTTAAAGTAGGATTACTTCTATCAGCCATTGGTTTTTTAATCAGACTTGTATCTATAGGAGAAGGTTGTTGCAAAGGAGGATCGTATAATTGATCTGTCTTAGCATCGTAAAACCAGTTATCTGATAATGGTACACTTAATTCTTCCATAGGAAAATTAGTTTGATCATCTATAGTAGAATATTTTTTATTAGTAGGACCACCATTAAATAATTGTGTAGATTGTTCTTTAGGTTTTACAATCTCATTTAACATAGATAATCTATTCATAGAAAATTCTAAAGCATTTTGTTCTTCTTTATAAGAATCAGCTTTAGAATATTTTTTATTAATTTTAGCAGCGTCTTTATTAAAATGATTACCTGTTAATGGATTTACTAAAACATCTGAAAATACATAGGATTCTCCTTTTGTATTTGTGTAAGCATTTTCTTTATTTTGAACAGTTACTACATTATTCCCTTGAGCTGGATTACCTTTAGCGTTTACAGCTAAATCATTTCCTGAAGCATGACTACCAGTATTATACTGTTTAAAGTTTTTAGTAATCATTCCACCATGAGCCATTTGACCGTATATGTTTGTATTCAACTGTGTTTTGGGTACTTCTGGTGTAGCAGGATTACTTTTATCAATTTGTTGATCTATTACATTAACCGCAGTAGATAACACACCACCAACTCCAGGCACTAATCCAGCTAACGAAGATAATATTTGCCCACCCATGCTATGAGCAATTAACATTTTATTATCCTGACTTTTTGAATTATTTTCCATAAAATGACGATTTGCATCATCTATAACATTAGGGTCTTGTTTACCATACCAACTATAAGAACCATCTGATTTTCTTCTACGTACACCGTAATCTTTTCCAGTTCTTTCATCTTTAACAATCATGTGAGTTCCGTCGGCTGACGGTCTACTTGTATTAGAATCAAATGTTATACCGTCTAATTTTTGAATATTTTTATTTTGTTTATCTGATACAACTTTACGAACTCTATTCCAATTATTACCAAGAAGTTCCATACTTTGAGATATAGATTCTCCATTAGATTGTAAGTTATATTCTGAAATAGCTTGTTCAGTCATTGGTCCATATTTACCATCTATATTTCCTTTATATAACCCAGCTTTTTGTAATTCTAATTGTGCTTTCTTTAAAATATTAGGGTCAGTAGATTTATTATAATCTAAATAATATTTTGGTGGTTTACCCCCCATACTAAGTTGATTACTAAAGCTAGCTGTAGGTTTATCTAAATTTTTAATAAGTGCTTCAATTAAATTAGATTCATTTGTAGTTAAACCACCTAAAGCTCTTTCTCTAAATCTATTTGTGGATCTAGATTTAACACTTGTATCTGTTGGTAAAGGTGTTAAGTTAGCTATTGCTTGTTTATTAACACTTTCGTTAAATCCCTCATATACATTCATCGGATCAATAAATTTTGGAGGATGGTATTCCATTAACGGTTTATTTACATTTATATAATAAGGTTCTCTTTTTTTATAAGGTCTGTTTAAAGTTTTAACGGGTGGGTCTAAAGGTCCACCTAAATTATAATTTTTATTTTTCATCGTATTGAACGCATTTCATTTGTTTGAATTAAATGTACTACCTTTTTATAATCCTGAGCAGGTTTATAAAATAATCTACAATATACATGTTTATCTTTTATATTACCTACTTCATAAGCGCTTAAATTAAAGTTATAACCAGCAGCTCTAGGAACTTGATCTATGTATCCAGGATATCCGCTAACGTTTGCCCAAGCAGATGTAAACGCAGGTCTTGTTACTAACAAATCATATATACCAGATATTTTATAAGTATTATCTGTTTTAACAACTGTTTTATTTAAGTTAGAAGTATTTAATGAAGAGTATGGATTCAATTGTTGATTTACTAAGGTTAAGTTGAATAAACCAGAACTTTGTTCATGGTTATAAACTATACCTCTATTAAAAGTAACATCATTATCATTGGTAGGAACTAACCACTGTTTATTCAGCTCATCCCACTGCATTGTATAAGCATTGTAATATATAGATGAAAAAACATCTGTTGATGAATCATAAGTCATCCATTCAATTACAAAATCATATTTTACATTATAATACTTTTGATAATTACCTATATGTTTATGTCTCCATATTCTATTTAAACTGAAATCAGATACTGATAAAGTATAATAATTATAACTGTCAGAAAAAGCAGCCATTGGTCTATAGGAATGCCAAGATGTAAAATTACCAGTATTAAAAGAATAAGATATTGTCCATGACTTGTTTTCAAAAGCTATAGTATCATAAAAGTAAACAGGTATGTTTAAAGATTCTGTAGCAATATAATACCATTTATTTTCATTAGGTACATGATATACATTACCTAAAATATCATTATCGTTAGCTGAAAAATTAACAGGTTTATAATCTTTTTTAGATATGATTAACCTTTTAAATCTAGGATCATAATACATTATTAAACCAACACCATTATTGACAAAATCATAAGTACTTGTATTCGGATAATCACTTTCCATTACATCATAATACGACTGTAACATAGCTGAAGGAAGTTCTTGTTTAAACCATTGAGACATCCCACTATTTTCGTGAGATAATTCTTCTAACTTAACATTAAACAAAAATACTTGACCTCTTTTCTGATCACACCAAGCGTGTCCATTAGGTGTTTCGCAACAGTGTTGTTTTGACTGCATGCCAGCATATCCAATATCATCTTGTATTATTTCAGATGGTGGTAAACTAAGAAACCCGCCTGTGGTTAAATATACTTGACTTACATCTGTATTCAACGATTGAGGATTAGGTTGTAATATAAACAAACTATTTTCAGTATGAACTAGCAATAAATTATTTTGATACTTTAAACCTGTTATAGATCCTCTATGTGCAGGTATTGTTATAGAATCATTTACTAAATTAACTCTATATAAATCAAAAGATTCTTCATCAAATGATTTTGGACTAAATATAATTTTATTTGTAAATTCTCCTAAACAATCTGAACAATAATTATAGGTTATTGGGATTACAGTTTTAAATTGTTCAATTGAATTTTTATTATAATCTTTATTATAGGCATAATATTCATATTTATTATCTGCTAATAATGTATATTTTCCATCAGCCGATCTTTCAAAAAACTTACCTAAAGCCCAATCAGGATTTGCATCTACTTTATAATATTGGTTATTAATACTACCACCATGTCTTAACGCACTGTTTATAGATTGTTCTTCATATCTTGTGTGAGCCAATACTCTTAAAGAACCATCTTGACTCATCCAATCTAAAACTCTTGTGCAATTTGATAAAGTAATTAAAATATCACCATTATAAAACTCATTGACATCTGATAAATTAACATAATTATAATTAATGTAACTATAATTTAAATTAAATAAATCTCCATATGGTTTTATTTCAATTTTTTTATATATGTATGAATTTTGAATTTTTGTATTAGTAGCAATTCCTAAAAAATCTGATAAATTCTGTAAAACTGATTTTACTTCTATTACACTATCTGGAGAAACACTTTCTACAGATCCTACTTTTACAGGGAAACCAGTTAACGTTACGCTTTTGGCAGGATTTAATAATTGATTTTCTACCTTATAATTTTGTCTAGATTGTATAACACTTGTTTTATATTCTAAATGATTATAGTAAATGCCAAAAATATTTATACCAGCTACATCATCTAAAAATATATTTTTTGTAATGGTATTTGTAAATTCAAAAGCTCTATTAAACTTTAAATAATCAGGTCTAAATAATTTATTATCATAAAGAATATTACTACTGGTAAATCTACCATAAGTTCCAAACTTCATCCAATCTGTTCCATTATTTGCACTAACAGAATTTTCTATATAAGAAAGAGAAACTCCCTCCGCATCAACAGATGTTATTTTACGATTATCGTATTCTTTTGTAAACCATCCACTATCTAAAACCGTTTTGTTTGTTTCACTTCTTTTTACATAGCAAAATTGATGACCTACTACATCAGAAGAAGGATATTCTAAATTATCAAATTTAATACCAAATGGTCTAGCTACCTCTATAAGCTTATCTTCACCTATATTTTTATGACTTGAAAAATGTGAAACAAGTCGTCTATCTGGAAATCTATGATGTCTTATTTTTGTAGTTTCTGTAATATCAATATCATTAAAATCCTTACCCCAAATTAATTCATTATCACAACTTCTAATTTCAGGATAATTATTATCTGTTTCGTAATATCCCATTAAACCTTCATACGTATATGGGTGTACTGTAGTTTGAGAATCAGTTATAGACGCTGTATTAAATACCTTCCAATGTTCAATTGTATCTCCAATTTGTAAATCTAAATGTTTTACATCAGATTCCCAAACTTGATTTGAATTAATTGGGTTAGTAGAATCAGCTACTACAGTAAGTAATTTAGTATCATTTGCAACAGACGATCTGCCTGGTATATGAAATACTGGAGACCATAACCCATTACTATGAAGATATCTAATACCAACAGCATAAATTTCATCACCTTGAAATGAAGTACAAGACCAATATGTTTTAGGATTTTTAGGATCACCTACACTATTTACATTATTAACTTCTACTTCTTTAGCGACCCATTTTGTAATTATCTTAGAAGCATATTTTTGATAATTAGAATAATCTCTATCATCACTTTTTAAATTAGCTCTAAGTAATCTGCCTTGTACTTGTTCCATTACATAAGCAGTATCGTATTTTATATTATCAACTAACATTTGAGAATAGTCTAAAGGATAATCTCCCTTAGATGGATCATATCCGGTATATGTAAACTCAACTGTTTCGTTACTGATAGGTATTAATTCAGCTACAGCGTGTGCATCAATGGTTTGATTAGATGCTATTTCTCTTGCTACATTTAATCTTAAATAAGCAAATTGTGTATCTAAATTTGAAATAGTTAATGTAATAGATTTTGATGTAATAGGTACTCCACCTATTTCTTCAGTAAATTGTGCAATGTTTAAACCACCGTCAATTTTATTATAAGATTCCCCAAAAGAATCATCATATATAATTGTTTGAGGTGATAAATCTGTTTTATATAATGAGTTTAAAGTAGTATCTAAAATCTCAATTTGGAAGTAATAAGATCCTAAAGGTAAAGAACCACCGGAATCATTTACAGATTTTAAATCTATTTTAGGAGGTGATACATCAGGAACTAATTTAAATTTATTCAATACCCAGTTACCAAATTCATCTTTAAATAACTCTGGTCTATCAAAATTAAAATACCCATCCCAAGTATCACCATTACACCAATATATAATATTTTCACAACCGTTCCTAACTCTAAACTCTCCAGTAATAGGATAGTTTACATCCCAAGTAAAAGAAGTTCTTACAACTTCATTATATTTACCTTCTTTAAATATTCCAATAGTACCTAAGTTAAGATCTTGATTTGTAGCAAATATATATACATTATTATTATTACCATTAATAGCTCCCATAAAAGTAAAACCACTAGGTATTGATTCTACTAATTCATTTCCTGGTTCTGATTGATAATCGTACTTACCTCCATCATGAGCGTCTCTAATAGCATTTAAAGCAAATGTAACATCACCTTGCTTTTGCATATTCATATCTTTATTTAACCCGTTCTGTAATTGGGTTAATGAATTTTTATCTAGAATAGACATATTTCTCAGGTAGTTTTAAATAATGTTGATAACCATCGTATTGAGCAGCAGAAATATCATGAGGACTTATACCTCTCATTATTAATATACCTCTACATTTTTTCAAGTATATTTCAGCTTTAGTTAAAGCGTCTTGATACATATTCATTGCAGATTGTTCTTTTATCATAGCTCTTTCTTCCCAGTGTTTAGCTATAGCATAGTAAGCTAAGAACTGTTTTATTTCAGTTAAATCTACTATTAAAAAATCTCCTTTATCAGATTTCATTTCTCTACTATAATCTATACATAAATATCCTTTTTGAATATTTGTATGTAAAATACGATCTTTATTGATAGTAAAATAATTATTACATCTTACGGTTTTATTTACACAATCTGTACATAAAAGATCTCCATTACCTTTATATAGAAGAGGTAAATAATTATTCTTATAATAAGGAGAATTTAAAAATTGTCTATATGCTAAAGTATATTGACAAGGGTTATTTGTATCTTCAGTATTAGCATTAGATTCTGGTTCACATATACAAGCCTGTAAAGAATAAATATCATCTTGTGTAGGCTCTTTATCTAAATACTTTATAGAATTTATTTCTTTTAATTCTTGAGGAAGTTCTAATTTCCCATCAACAATTTCAAATATCTTAACATGATTTTCTACAGTAACAGGTAAATCTAATTGTCTATAACCATCTAACATCCATGATAAAAAATCATGTTCAGAAGATTGATTAAACAAAGGTCTTGGTATAAATCTTAAAGCTGATTTTATAGAAACATAGTTCATTTATATGTCCATTATATTATAAATATAAGTAGAATCTTCAAATATTTTTTTAGCTAACTCTTGTCTAAATCCAAATGTCATTCTTATCTTCCAATGATTTTTAAATTTAAAACTAGAATTGCTTGTAGAACGATCCCATTTTACAATTATTCGATCCGTGTCTTTAAAGTACACTTTTTCTTGTTTTTTAATAGTTTCTCCCCAATCAATTCTTCTATAAACTTTATATTTTTTAAATTGAACAGCACCTAATAATTTAGGAAATCTATATGATTTACCAGCGTATAATTCTTCTCTAACAAGTATTAAATATTCTTTTACAATATCTAACCATTGATCATACGTTAAAGAATATTGATGATCCGATACATCTTTTTTCTTAACATAAGGTTGCGGTACACCTATACTATTGATTGGATTTTTTTTGTAGGGATAAAAATAATAAATATCTTTTTCAGTTATTGTCTTATTTCTTTTCATGCGTGTATTTGAGAATTAGCATCATTAGTCATATCTTTAATTTTATTTAAAGTCATTCCTAATTTATCTAAAACCATTTGATAAGTTGCTAATTTTAATTTTTCACTAATTTTAAAATCAGAGTTTAACATATCAAAACAAGGACTAGTTGTGTATTCTCCATCTTCATCACAATGCGGTATTTTCATCCAGTCTAACACATCTTCCCAAATAGCACTAACTAATACCCATTTCCAAGTAGGTCTATTCCAAACAACTAAATAACCATTGATAATAGATACAAAAGGTTCTTTAGATTTAATATCATCATATTTACTATTTTGATAATCTTGTTCAGTACCTATTGTAATTTTAGAATAATCAAATGTAGTTACTCTAAATAAATCTTTTATGTTTGACGCTAATACTCTTGGTAGTTTGTATTCAGATCGTAATACATCGCACCCAACTTCTACACAACCTACAAGGTGAGATTTTGTTTTTATTAATTTTACTGGAAAACTTAACCAGTCCCATTCAGAAGTAAAACTTAATTTATTAGCTTCTTGTTCTAATATTGCAGTTCTTGCACCATTTAAAAGTGAATATAAAAAAGAATCCGTGTAGATGTCTTCACTTCTACCGGATTCTTTAATCAATGCTCTTAAATCAGAGATATATTGATTTATTGTTGTCATCTTCAAAAAATTCTTTTATTTTATCATGATAATCTAAAGTATCATAAACAGTATATGTTTGAGCTTTAGAAGAAAAATGAATAATCTTACATTTAGATATATTTATTTTAGTATTTCTTTCTATTAAATATTTATATATACCTAATTGTAAACTATATTTGTTTAATTCACAATCATCTACGTCAAAATATTTTATTTTATTTCCATAATCTGATTGAGTCTTTATTTCCTTATCTGTTTTAAAATCCCATAATTCAATTTTATTGGTTTCTTTATCTAATACAATTAGATCAAATGTACCAGCTATTTTTAAATCAGCGTCTCCTATAACAAATTCAGATAATAAAGGAACATATCTATCTATCATTGTATTATAAAAATCATTAGCTAATACACCTAATGTGTTTCTAGTATTCATATATTTAACAGCTTCCAAAGCAGGTAAACTACTAACAAACAATGGTATAGGTTGACTTAGCTCTTTTCTATGTATTTTATTTTCAATACTATTATGTAAAAACGTCCCTAATGTAGATCCTATTTTTGATTTAATATCCCACTCTTTTAATACATCTTTGTATGTAAAAGAAAGATCCCATAATTTAATATCATCTATATCATAGATGGCTCCATCTATCATTATTTTATATGGTTTCATAGGTCTAATATTCTCAAAGCCACTTCTTTTTAAAGAAGTATAACAAGCCCAAAATATAGATTCAAAAGGAGGTTTTAATTTCTTTAATAAAGTAGTTACTGAAATTAGACTCTCACCCGTATCAGAATCATAATACAGGTGAGAATCATCAATATATTGTATGTTTTGAAAGTTCTTATAAAAATCTAATATCATGACATTTTTTCAATTATAGGTGTTTTAGAATTTAATATTACAGTTGCTCCTAAAAGCCATTCTTTAGTATCCGTTCTAGCATACTCAAAAGCTAATGCTTTTCTATCAATACCAATCGGACATTGAACAGCAAATAAATTTTTTGCAGGATAATCTATATAACTTTCACTATGCCTATGTCCTTGTACAACAGATAATTGCTTTTGTAAAGCAGTAACTCTAGCTGTTGTACCCTCTCCATGACAAAAGTAAATATTATTATATTCATAATCAACAACAAAATCCCAATCAACATTTAAAATTTGTTTAAGTGAAAATTGCCATTGAGAACTTATTTGACTATCAAATAACTTTCTGGATATTCTTCTATCATGATTACCCATAATAACTGTCATGTTTGGAAAAGCTTTTTTCCAGTTTTCAATTTCTAATTTTGAAATTTCAAGTTCATAATAAGGGGAAAGACCATCGGGATGAGGTGTGTGATAAGTAGTAGACTGAAAATCTAAAATATCTCCGATGTGTATTATTTTACCACAATCCCATTTCTTTTGAAGACCTATACAGAACTCTAAATAATTAGGATCGTGGTAAGGAATATGAGTGTCTCCAATAACCAGTATATTTTCAGGATTTCCGTTATCATAACTTTTATAATTTTTTACTGGTTTATTGTATCTTATAAAAGTTTTAAACTCTTCAATAAGAGAAGAATTTTGAGAAGTTGTGACTGGTTTTTCTTTTTGTAATTTGTAATACAATCTTCTTACATAATCACATTTTTTCTTTCTAGTTTGATAAGTATCAGGTAAATCAGATAATATACCATACATATCAGCAAGTTTTCTCCAGTCATGAGTTTTTCCTTTTTCTGTTAAATGTTTAATTAAATCTTTTTGCATAATGTTATTATTTATGCAAAGGTACGATTTAGATGATTACTCTAATAATCCTTCAACATAAGTATCTCTTTCACATAATTCAAGATCATTATCTAAAACTAAATTTCTAATATAATCATTAGAATAACATTGAAAGATTATATGATTATATAGTTTCCTAGCGGTAGATAACGGATCGTCTCCACATTCTATACCGTATGTGTTAGATTGTATTTGAGATAATACTTCATTGTAAAACAAACATTTAACTTCAGTCACATCCGCAGGATTTATACACATTGTCTGTTGTTTTTGTGGTTAATAATGTTATTAAATAATCGTACAGTTCGCATTGTGTTGAACAATCACATTCATCACAATCATTTACTAAATCTAATGCTTTAATTAAATAAAGCAATAATTCATTTTCAGATGTTTCATAAAGACATAATGCTTTACATCTACTCGTAGTCCCTATATAAATACATCCTTTTAAAAAATAAGTACCAGGAACATTATCTGGTGGAACATCTGGACCACCGACTATAAGTTCAAAATAATAAACCCCATCATCAAATATTGTTTTCCCAGATATTATATCTGAAACATTTAAAGTTATACTGGTTGTAGCATCTATTATAGTTCCTATTTTAGAAGTAACGTTAACTGTTTGTAAAGTTCCACAATTTTTTTTATATCTTAAAGAAAGAGTAGAAACATCTCCTTGTTTTAAAACACTGTGGGTAAAAGTAATATCTGTATAATCTTGAGATATTGTTAATTGCATAATAAAAATATTAAAAATAAGCATGAGCTATTTCTAACCCATGCTTATTTATATTAATTGTTATCGTCTGAATTTACCAGACTTGTAACCATAGCTATAATGAATTGTTTAGCAGCTTCATTTTTAGCGTATTTTTCAACAAGTAATTCTGTAAGATTAATTACAACAGTATCAAACTCTTCTGATTTGATAAATTGTTCAAACATATCTTTTATTTGTTCTTTATTTTCAGGATTTTCATCCCCAAGTAAAGCAAAGAATCTTAATCTAAGATCATCAGTTTGTAATAAAAGATTACCTAATTTTTCATTTGGTATTTGTTTTACTATTTCTAAAGTAATATGTTTTTCAAGAGCTTGAAATTCTTCTGACATTAATGTTTGTTTTGCGATCAATTCTATTTGATCTTTATCATTAGGATCATTGTCAGTAAGTGCTTCTCCAAACAACTTTAATCTTTTAATAGTAAGATCTAAAGTTTTTTTAACCCATTCTACATTAATTCTAGAAATAACAATTTCTGAAAATAATGCTAAAGCATTGAGTAAAATTTTAATTGCAAAATTTTTCATTTTTTTGATTTTATTAATGTAATTATGTTTATCACTTTATCATATATAACACTGGCATGATTAATAAAACTCCATCCAAAAATAAAATTCCAATTTTCATCTATTGATTTAAGTTCTCTAACAATTAATAAAAATGCTAAAGCAGCTAAGAATTTAAATTGATTTACTGTTTCTACACCTTCATCTCCTACTATTACATTAAGTAAATTAGGTTTAAAATTCATTTCAACAAAATGGTCGAAAGAATGCATAACCATTAATAATGAAGTATAAAAAAACATTTTATAAGCTGACTTTATCATTTTACCAGAAGTTCTTATTTCACCTTTATATTTAGCTGCAGTAACGCCTGTTATAAAATCAATCAATATTAAGAAGCATACAAAAAATAGTAAATCCCCTATGGGAGCTACGAAAGCAGTAAATACACTAGCTGCAGAAATAAAAGAATTTTTTAAAGTTGTGAATAAAGAAAATAAATAAGATTTGAGCATATCGAGCGTGTTTTCCATAATATAACAAACTTTAAGTTTTAGAGGGGTATTAAAAAAAGAGCCCCA
>Ga0116144_10000757_pt1 | contig 42122 bp, 41 predicted proteins | sample AD_UKC035_MetaG_FD_89746 | JGI IMG/M metagenome (GOLD analysis project Ga0116144, IMG submission 89746) | Active sludge microbial communities of municipal wastewater-treating anaerobic digesters from USA - AD_UKC035_MetaG | ecosystem: Engineered > Bioreactor > Anaerobic > Digestate | place: USA...
CTCATTCGCTACACTCTCGCCAGTCGAGAGTTTCTCTTGATAGCTATGGCTCTGCGTCAAAACTACCTGGCTCGAAATTTCGCTCATGAGAAGCACGCCTGCGCCCTCACTGTGTCTGCTAAACCGGATAGAAAATGAACTATATTGACTATGCTATTCAAATGTGACAGAGCACTAGTCGACATTTCCTTTTCCGACACGCTTTGAGCTTAAGCTGAGCGATCAGCATCCCCTGGGAGCTCAGCAGGCAATCTGGCGCCCTTTTTCGGTCAGGCGGTATTTCTGCAGGCGACAGGCTGAAGAACGCCAAAGTTTTGACCGTGGTGCTTTGTTCGATTCCGAAAATTGTGATCAGCTTTAGATGATGGTAGCAGGCATGAATTAAATAGTGACCCTTTCTGGTGGACTAAAAAAATCGCTTCAGTAAGTAGTAGACAAGGGGGCTTGTTCTTTTTTGAAAAAAAGCTATAATTTGGCCTTGGAAAAGAACTGAATTCAGACTTTGAAGTCACATAACTTATGATTAAAGCCTTTCCGGGCCGTCTGCGGATTCCTGCTGTTGTCTTCATCATCTATTGCGCAATTTTTTCCTACAATCATCTTCTCGGTGTCGATCTGATGGAAGCGCGCAATTTTGTGACAGCCCGAGAAATGGTAGAATATGGCAACTGGCTTGTTCCGACTATGAATGGTGAATTGCGCATCACCAAACCACCCCTTCCGACCTGGCTTGTGGCGCTTAGCATGAAAGTTGTCGGCAGTGACACCAATCTGGCGGCTAACCGTTTCGCAACGGGTTTGGCTGCTCTGATTCTTCTTGTTTTTTTTTACAGGTTCGCTCTTATCTACACAGGCTGTCGGGAAACTTCTCAAGTTGCAACTTTATTGCTGGCGACGAGCTACATGTATATGTACATGAGCCGGCGCGGAAACTGGGACATGACCAGTCACACTTTTATAATGGGTGCCATATTCATGCTTTACCTGGCAACCAGGCAAAACAGCAGGCAGAATGGTCATCTGATTGGAGCGGGTATCTTTATTGGCCTGTCATTTATGAGTAAAGGTCCGGTTTCTATTTACATTCTACTTTTACCTTTTTTGTTCAGCGAAATGCTAAGTGGTGAGAGAGTAAGATATTTTACGCACTGGCGAATGCTGTTAATTGCAATACTTGTAGCGCTTCTGATCGGTATGGCCTGGCCTGCTTACCTTTATTCCGTATGCCCGGATGATCTGGCAAAAATCGTTGCCACCGAAACAGCGTCATGGACAAACCGGCACTTGAAGCCTTTCTACTGGTACCTTCAGTTCCCGGCAATGTCGGGAATATGGATTTTGTTTTTTCTGCCAGCTCTGTATTTACCTCACAGCAAAAGAATTCTGGCCAGTAGCTTTCCGACGCGAAAAGTCATCGGCTGGCTATTTCTTTCTTTGCTTCTGCTTTCGCTGATTCCCGAGAAAAAAGACCGCTATCTGCTGCCAGTGACAATTCCGATGGCTCTGTTGACAGGGGCTTATATGACCAGTCTTATCAAGTCAGCTGGCGAGGCCGGGAGATCTTTGGTTGAAAGGTATCTGTTAACCTTTTCAATCTGGGCTTTCGCGGCTTTATCGGCCGCTGGCCTGGCAACAGGTCTATATTGTTCGGTCAAATTTGATTTAAATGCATATTCAGTTCTGATCACGTTTGCAAGCGCTCTCATGTTGTTCAGTTATGCCAGAATGCTTTATAGACGTGAAACTCCAGAAATTCTTTACTTCATACTTGTCTTCATTTTGGCCACACAGTCTGGCGCATGTCTTACTGAAAAGCTGATCAAGCCCGATGATTACATGGAAATTTTGAAGGTGCGCAACTGCCCAAAACTGCTGGCGAATGACTTTTATGCCGAATATCCCGAGCTAAAGGCGGTGTGGGCTCTGGGCAAAAGAATTCATCGATGGAATCCTGATGGCTTACATGCTTTGGCTGAAGGCAGGCAGATTCTGCTGGTTGCCAGAAGCGACGTTCAGCCTTCATTTGCCGGTCTTGATAAAACGAAATTTGATATTCAGCCTGATCGGGATAATAAATTTCAACACTGGCAGCTGTATGTGTTAACCAGAAGGTTTCAGAACTCCCCGTAAGACATCATTTAGATATCTCAGAACGATGATGCAGATTATTCGATAAAACTCTTTTGCCAGTGACATTCAGGGCATCGGTAGTTTGATACAAAGAAATGCTCTGGCAAAAGCGGCTCATTCTGCTCATGACTTCATGAGCGAGAACCTGAGATGGCACAGCGCCAGATGTTGCTAAAATAAGGCGGGCCCGCCTTTGGCAGGCAGGCCCGGGTCAGAGCGAAAAAGTGTCTGGTGTCAGATGCGGCCGAGTTCGGCAGCGAGGGTCTGGTAGCTGCTGGAGCCTGGGTTGTTGTTCTGGTTGTGGGTCACGTTGTTTTTGACCGCTTCGATGACATCGTTAAGGGCAGCGCGTTTCTGCGGTTCAAGCTTCTGAACGCCAGCCTTGAACTGGTTGAATGTTTCGCCGGGGCGGCCGTTGTTGGCTTCGATTTCATTGATCAGCTTGCGGGTAAGGCTGTCGGCAACCAGGTCGCGCTGGTCGAGCCTGCTCTCATAGATTGATGAATCGGCAGTGCCGGCGAGGGCTTCGTTTCTGCTGCGATCGAGATCGTCAGACTGCATGACCAGGAACTGAACAGATTCTTCGACGCCCATATTGGCCGGATCGATGATGTTGATTTCTTCGCCTGAATCAGTAGTGTCTTCAGGGGCTGCTTCGGCTGAAGTGCCGGCGTCACCTGTCGGGGCTGCCGGGATTTCGGGTTCGACCTGAGCTGGTTCTTCAGGAATATCGGTGGGAAGGCTTTCGGCAGGTTCTTCGCGGCCAGCCGGTTCTGTGGTGGCGATGAAGCCGCCTTCGACAGTTTTGCCGGAATCTTTGATGTAGCCAGATGCAACGACAGTCCCTTTTTTGCCGCTGCCATAGTGGCAGGTGCCGTCATTGCAGCAGCCTTCGGCCACACAACCGATAGCAGCACCGACAACACCGCCGATGGCAGCGCCGGCCAGCATGCCGAGCGGACCGCCGCAGGCGCCGTGCATGGCGCCGATAGCAGCGCCGGTCAGGGCCGAGGTGCCGGTTGTCGAGGTAAGTGCGCCCATGGCGACTCCACCAATGACCGCGCCAGCTGCGAATCCAGCCAGAGCGCCGACTGGGCCGGCGGTGACACAGCCAACTACAGCACCAATGACTCCACCGGTGATGGCCGAAGCGGTAACGACAACAGCGCGGCCGATTTTGGCCAGAGCCTTGAACAGACCGGCTTCAGCCGGTGGTGTGGCGGCCAGGAAAAATATCGAAAACAGCATGCTGAAAGCCAGCAACATTGATATGTGGTTTTTTCTTGCGATTGTAAAAGTCATTTCGTTCCTCCAGTTTCAGGCAACATATAGGTCACCTTGCTTGAGCAAAAAGCATGCCATGTCGCAGAAGCTTTGTCAGCAGGGTTGTTCAGCAGTCATGCCGAAAAAATTGGAGAAAAATCGTCAATTCGGCGATGAAAAATTGATCGGGCGATGTACGGTTTGTCGTCAGCAGCAGGCGCTCATGCCGACAATTGCCAGTCGACACTGCCGGCCCACTTTTCGGCAGCGTGATAGATCAGGTCTACAGCAGGGTCTTTGACGTCAGGGTAGGTGTTTGCGTTAGCAAGATTGGCGGCCAGGCGCTTTTTCAGCTCACCATACGATTTGGCGTAATCGGGGTGCGCCCGCAGAAAATCTCGAAACAGCAGCGGGTAACGCTGGTTGGCGCGGCCGGCAATGCGGATGAGGGTGTTGGTTGGTCTTTGCCCGGGCGGTGCCTTGAAGAACCATTTCTGCCATTCATGCGGATCTTCGTTCATGCCGGCGGGTATATGGTCGCTGAGGGCAATCTCTGAGCGCGAATAGCCCATGGAGGTCATTGCCGCGAGCAGCTGGTCATTGAGTTCGCTGACGGTAATCTGAATGTCGACGACATCTTTGGCCGGCAAACCGGGTACCGCTGTCGAACCGATATGGTCGATGCGGCGGGCCAGGCTGCCGAGGCCTCTTCGCAGCTGTGCGCTGATTCTGGCAAATTCGTCGGGCCAGTCGGGATTGTATTCGACGATGCGGCGTTTGATGCCCTGCCAGTTAGCCGAATGATCTGAGCAGACCTCTATGGAAAGCTGCAGTGCGCGGGTAATATCGGCGAGTGGCAGGCCGGGCGCTTCATTGGAAGTCATTTCGGGAGTGCCCGGAACGTGAATGAAGCCGCCCATGATTCTGGGGCAGCGGTTAGCGATCAGATGCAGCAGGCGAAACATGACGTGGTTGCAGACGTAGGTTCCGGCCGAGTCTGAAATAGCAGCGGGAATGCCGGCGTGACTGATTCTCTCGCAGATAGCGCAAGCTGGCAGGCAGCTGAAGTAGGCGTCGGGTGCCGTGTAGTCAATTCTGCGATCTGTCGGCTGATAACCATCGTTGTCTGGAATCCGCGCATCATCGACATTTATGGCGACGCGCTCAACTGTGATCCCGGTTCGTCTGGCGGCCAGGCCGGTGCAGATGACCAGGTCAGGGCGACAGGTGGCGATGGCCTCTTCCAGCCTGGCAAAAGCGGCTTTAAAAGAGACCGGGAGCAGCAGGCGTGTCAGTTCGAACGAACCGATGCGGTCTGGCAGGGCGCTGACCGCCAGCCATGAGGGGTTGCAGCTGCAATTGTCGAAGGGCTCAAAACCTGTGATGATGGCTGTACTCATGCAGACAGCCTATCATTTTATCGAGGCGGGGGCAAATCATTCAGCTGGGGTACGTAAGAGAGATAAGATTTTAAAATTTTTTGAAACATTCCTTGGTATTTTAATCGTAACAGAATTAGAATGGATTCAGGTATTGCAGATCGGATTCTGAAAATATGGAGGAAATCTTATGAAATTCTGGAACAGGTTCTGGTTCGTTGTAGCAGTAATGTTCGTCTGTGCTTCGGTATGGCCGGTTTATGGGCAGGAAGGCGACACCGCAACTGAAACTCCGGCTTTGCCCAGTAGCGTAGACATGTCACTCGGCGCTGTCAACAGTGAAATGGCCATGCCTGAAGGCTTCAGAGGCCAGGAAACAGAAGAAGGAGATCTGCGCTGGCTCGAAGACGTCGGCATTCTGATGGCAGAAAACTCCGATCTTTATAACATTGACGCCAATGCGATTGCAGAAAGCGCCAGCTTTGAGGGTCCTCCGAACATCAACTGGGAAATCAAGAAAGAAGACGAAAGCGGCAACCTGAACACCGAAAGTTCAGAGAATACCAATGTTGCCTCAAATCCCTGCAATATTACCGATCCTGGTTATTATCAGGTTCACAATGGTGGTGCCAGACAGGTTTCGTCTGCTGGTGGCGCTGAAGACGCAGTGGGTGGAACAGACGAAGAAGCCGGTGGTGAAGCCGGCGGTTCATCGACCGATACGGCCGGCAATACCGGCGACGAAGGTGGCGCAGCCTCTGGCGATGCCCAGACCGTTACCGCTCAGCAGCGCATCGGTATTCAGGTTTATGACTGCACAGCTCCCGACGTCTGGATCGCTTTCCAGGAAGGCGCCGGTACTGTCGATATGGCGGCCTCTGAAGAAGCTCTGAAAGCCCAGATGGTCGACAGAATCATCGAAAATCTTGGCAAGCCTTTCTCTACTGATGCCAAAGATTTCGAAGATGCCAGCTATATCTTTATTGAAGAAGGCAAAGACGACGAACGCAACAGCATCCCCTGGGAAAAGACAGCCCGCCTGTCTATCGCCGGCACTCTGTTCAACGAACGCGGCGCGCCCAAATATGAAAGCGGCAAGCTGAGTTCAATTATCGACAAGAAGGAATACACCAACCACGTAAGCGTTGTCGGTGGCGAAGACAAGAGCGTCAAGGGCGTCTATGTGCGTCGCAACGTGCCTTTTATCATCGCTGCAGTTTCTACCGACAACGGCAACAAGCGTGCCAGTGCCGGTGAAGTCGAAGTCAAAATCGTCGATGCCAATGACCAGGAAGTTGCCAGAGACGGTGACGCTTATCTGTTCCGTGTTCCCAATTACCCCCGTGAAGAATACAAAGACCAGCCGGATTACTTTTTCACTACTCAGGCAGCTGACAAAGATGGCAATATGACCACAATCAGAATGCCTCTTTACATCGTCAATACTCAGGCTGCATTTGAAGGTGGCAGCAATCGGTAATCTGTTCTGGAGAAGAATAAAGCATGAATAAACGTTCTATCTTGGTAATTGTCGCAATAATGGTCAGTCTGGCGGGTTCTGTGGCTGTGCTTGCCCAGGACTCCGCCACCGGCAAAGAGGGTACACCCTGGCTCGAGGGTATCAATATGCCCCCGCACCCGGAAGACCTCAGCCCGGTTTTGCCACTGAAGATCTACATGGAAAATGGCGAGGCCATTCCGGCGACCCTGACAGAAGACGTTCCGGTCACTCTGGTTGCTGATACTGCCATCTTCGATCCTGAACCGCCGGCTGAATACAACGGAACTGAACTGCCCAATGCGAAATGGTCGCGCAACGCTGCGGTCTCCTGGTTCTTCATCGACTGGGAAAAGAACAAGAACATTCCGGCCTCTTCGTCAGTGCAGATGGCGGTCAATCAGATGATAGTCACTCCGATCAACCCGACCGGAAGAGGCGCAATAACCTGCCATATCGGCCGCAAGATGCGATACAGCGATCCGGTCACCGGAAAAAACAGGGGCACCTTCGCCAATGCGAGCGTCGGCCATGATGCGCGAGTTCTCGACATTACGCCGCCGACCTGCGGTCTTGAGATATCGGTTCAGGGTGGCAGATCAGGAACTTTCTGGGTGGCCGAAAATCCGCCCAACAAGTATCCGCTGCCCAAGATGGCCGATGTCTACTTCAGCGGCGCTCTGATCAATGAAGCTGACCCGGCTGCGATTCTCACTGTGCAGGGTCTTGAACTCGGCAGTGGCATGGTTGTAGCACCTGAACAGGCCGCAGTGCATGTTCCTGCTGATGCTGTTCTGAACATCAAGGTCAACGGTGAAGACAACTACAAGCTCGACACCGCCAAACTGAAGTATGGTATCTGCAAGGGCGCCGGCGGTGAACCAGTGCCGGTAAGCGCGATCAACGCCAGCGAAATTGCCCTGGCTGAGCTCGAGCTTCCCGAAAAGCCCTATCTCTATGTCGATGCTACTGATGTGAGCGGTAATCGCCAGGTTCTTTACGTGCCGCTCAAAATTAAGTAACCCGGCCCGACATTTCTGCGAAAAGTTCTTTAGAAAGGCTGCTCCGGCAACGGGGCAGTCTTTCTGCGTCAATTTTCAGATGAACCGGCATTGCGCGCACTGGCCGGGAATATGCTATACTGCAGCGCCGGCAAAGCCAGAACTGTCGGCAAAATAATCAGAACGAGGCGGATGATTCGATGAGCGAGGCTCGACGCCTGCAACAGAGGTTGATTTCGTCTTTTACTGCGCCGGGAAAAGGCGGCCGTATTGCCGCGGCTGTTTCGGGCGGGGTTGATTCGGTGGCGATGCTGCTGCTGCTGTCACATTATTGTCGCATGAACCGGTTGCAGCTCTGTGTGCTTCATGTCGATCATGCAATGCGTGATTCTTCAGAGGCAGACCGGGCGTGGGTTGGCGAGCTGGCGCAACGGCTTGGGCTGCCATTCTTCTGGCGGCGTGCTGGCGCCGGTGATCGGGATGGCCGGTCGAACAGCGAAGCCTGGGCAAGAAGTTTCCGTTACCGCTGTTTTGCGCAGATGCTTGAAGAATCGGGTGCCGAAATAATCGCAACCGGGCATACCGCCGACGATCAGACCGAAACCGTGCTCATGCGCATGTTGCGCGGATGTGGCGTCGCCGGTGCCGGTGGTATTCGAAGCTGCCGAAACGTTCTGGTCGAAAGTCGCCGGCTGCAGCTGTGGCGGCCGTTGCTGCAGGTTGAACGGCGTGAACTGCTGCAGTATCTGTCGGCCGTCGGGCAGGACTGGCGCGAAGACGAGACCAACCGCAGCGAGGTTTATTTTCGTAATCTTCTGCGTCATCGTATTCTGCCGGCCATGCAGGAGGCGGCGCCTGGCGGGCCACGCCATTTTGCCGAACTGGCTGTCGAGTTGCAGCAGCAGCATGCGATGGTAAGGCGCATGGCCCGCGCTTTTCTGCGGCGGCACCGGCATGGCGAAACCCTTGAGGTTAAAAAGGTTCCGTCAGAGTTTCTGCGGCGGGAGGTAATCAGATTGTGGATGATTGAAGCCGGTCTTGGCGAAAGCGCAAACCGCCGTCTGATCGAACAGATCGACAGTCTCTGGTGTAAAAAGGGTGGCGGCCGGCAGATCCGCTGCGGCAGTCGAACTTTCAGCCGCCGCGCTGATTTGCTTATTCTGACTGAGAACAACCAGTAAAGGTTATCTGGTCGGGAAAATTGACGTTGGCGCTCGCAGAAAAGACTCTGTTCAGCTGGTTGCCGGTGATGCTGCCTTCAAATTGCCAGTCACCATTTGCTTTGGCGACCCCTTTCAGCTTAAGGGTAACGCCGGGCATGATTTCCTTGGCGAAGTTCTGCTCAGGCAGTGCCGGATTGAAATGCGCTTTCTGCAGCTGCATGATTATGGCCGATTCAGCCTGATAGTCGGCATTTATCAAAGAGATAGCCGGAACGATGTTCGAACTGCGTACGCTGCTGAGGAAAATGGCGACCAGAACGACGAAAAACGAGAGCAGTGCGGCCATAACCAGGTGAGAGATCGAGCCGAGGCGCGGTTTTTTCATGGCTGGCGCCCTCTGAGTGCAAATGACGTGAAAAACGGCAACTGCATACGATCGATCGGCAGCAGAGTTACCAGAAGAAGATTCTTGAGCTCGGGATGCAGTCTGAAAGAGGCTTTTTCAAGATTGCTGATGACCAGCTGCCCCTTTTCGCCGTCGTCGAAGCGGTACAGGCTTTTGTCGAGCAGACGATAAACGGCGACCGGCTTATCATTGCTGCCGATAACGGCGACGCCGTTTTCGACAATTTCGAAGCGGCTGCCGATGCGGGTATCCTGGCGCATATTCTGAAGAACCAGGTTGTAACCCACGGTTATGTCGTGATCGACGCGTTGTTCTATCTGCCGCGACAGGTGAAACTGCAGCACAGCAAGGCCGGTAGCTATAATGACCGAGATGAAGGCAAGGGTGATGATGCCGTCGAGTGACAGTTCGCCGCGTCGCTTTTTCATCAGTCTGTCTCTCCTGAATCGTCATCTTCGGTGGCGTCGGCCTGCGGCAGCAGACGTTCGAAGAACACCCGCATTTTACGGCCTTCATTGAGATAAGAGATGTAGACGATCACTTTATAAAGTGCGCCTTCGAGATAGTAGGTGTCGATCTGGCAGTTAAACTGTTTGAGGTGCCAGAACAGCTGGTTCGGGTCGTTTTCGGTGATGTTTTCACCGTCTTCGCCGATACTCCTGAAGTAATGGCTCACCGGCGCCACCGAATCAGACGACTGTACAACCGGTTCGGCCTCGCTCATATATGGCAGAAAAGCGGGGTTGACGCTTTTGCGCGCGACAATTGATTCGATTACATGGTGTGCAAGCAGGGTCGCGAGATATTCGGTCTGGGTTTTCTGGCGCGGCGCATGTGAAATGCGAAAAATATAAACGAGCGGATACATCGAGACCGATAATATAGACAGTGCCAGCAGCAGCTCGAGAATATTGGCCGGCTGTTTCTGCTTTTTCGGTTGTGTGTCGGGGTCGATATGGTTCGCCATGGCAAGATTATAGCACGTGAAACCCTGTCGGTCGCAAAATTTTTGCCGATTTGCAACTTGCCTGTCAAATTTGTGAGGGTTTTTGCCGATGAAGTTCGCAGGAATGATAGCTCAGGAAGGAGCAGGGTATGGTTAAAAAGTTTCAATTTCTGCTGGCGCTGGTTTTGAGTCTGTCGCTGTTAACGGCGGTGGGCTGCGGCACCAAAAGTACATTGCGTGGAACACTGGTCGGAACGGTTGTCGATTCACAGACCGGCATTGGCATTGCCGGCGCTACGGTAATGACCTCGCCGACGACAGTATCGGTAATGACAGATATCAACGGCAATTTCACGATTGCCGATGTTCAGCCCGGCGTTTATACGGTCACTGCACACGCCACCGACTTCAACTCGAACTCTCTGACGGTTACGGTTGACAGCGGTCTGTCGGCAACCACTCATCTGGTGCTGGTGTCGATGGGGGGAAGTTTTTCGCGTAACATTCTGCCGATTCTGAATGTTAACTGTGCGATTGTGGGCTGCCATAACGATGGCGCCGCTGCTGGCGGTCTCAGACTAAACAGTTATGCCAATCTGATGCGTGGTTCGCGTTACGGCGCGGTCGTATATCCTTACGATGCCCAGAGCAGCAAGCTGGTCAAGCGCATAAAAGGAACAGAGACGCCAAGAATGCCGAAAGACCGGCCTTCGCTGTCAACTTCCGACCAGGGCCTGATCGTTAACTGGATCAATGGTGGAGCAAGAAACAACTGAGTTGTTTAAAGAATACGAGGAGAAATCTATGAAAAATTTCAGGCTGGGAACATTTATCGCAGGAGCTCTGGTGATCGGCGGGACGATGTTCGTTTCATCGACATTTGCCGGAACCGAAAACAACGCCGCTTTGACTGTTGTCAGGCATAACCGGCCTGTGGCAGCAGCCAGAAGGGTTGCCGACCATGCTGCTCCGGTGCGCTCTGCCGGCGTAGTAGACAGCAAAGTTGTTCTTGTCGCTCCTCCTTCTGAATTGCCACCGAACGCTGCAGCAGCCAGAACTGCTTCGGCCAACATGGTTACCTCGACCAGAGCATTTGCGCCGCCGGCTCAAACAGCCAGTTTGGCTACGACTCCCACTGCAACCACCAAAGTTGCAACTGCCAGAAAAGCCACACCGACCAAAACTGTCGTGACCGCAAAAGTTGCCGGTGACAACAAAGCAGCTCGGGCGAGCAAGGTTGCTTCAGCGCAGGCACCAGCTCAGAAAGCCGAACTCAAGAACCTGTTCACTCTGGTCAGAATGCTCAACTATTCTCCTCACCCGCTCGACGAAGATCTGCTCAGACAGGCACCTCTGTCGCTCAATGGCAACAACTACTGGTTTACCGTGAAATATGACGAAGACTGGAAAGTCATCAACGATGAAGAAGCCTACATGAAAGGTATCAGCTTCGAAATTTCGGTAATGGAAAACAATCAGAAAGTACGTTCGCTCAAGACACCCAAGGCTGCCATCAATCCGGCCAATATCAAAAAGGGCCAGGTTCTCGGTATCGCCGAAGTGGCACCCTATAAATTTACAATTTCGGTAGAAGAATTCACCAAAACCAAAAAGGGTATTTCTGAACTGGTGTTCAAACTCGACCTGCTTGGCTGATTTGAGTCTTCTTCAGCCAGGGCTGAAAGACAGGAGAATTTCCTTTGGATAACAATACCGTACTGGGCACATTGCTGGGATTCCTGCTGATCGCCATCGGGATCAAAATGGATGGCAATCTGAGTGCCTTCATCAATATTCCATCCGTATTCATCGTATTTGGTGGCGGACTCTCGGCCATGGCGGTCGCATTCAGCAGCGAGCGCATGCGTGCGGCCCTGAACATGATCAAATTCTGCTACATGGCTCCAAAGGAATACAACTACATGAAACTGATCAGCAGTATTCTGCTGACCGCCGACGTTGCGCGAAAAGAGGGTATTCTTGCCCTCGATTCGCGGATCGCCGAAATCGAAGAGCCGTTTTTTGCACGTGGCCTGCAGATGGTTGTTGATGGTGTAGATGTCAAACTCATTCAGGATATTCTCGATACCGAACTTGAAGCGCGCGCTGCCCGGCATGCCGATATCAAAGGGGCGCTGGATTTCCTTGCTTCTGTCGTTCCAGCTTTCGGTATGATCGGCACAATCATGGGCCTGGTCGGTCTGCTCGGCAACCTCGATGATCCGACTTCAATCGGCCCGAATATGGCGGTAGCTCTGATCACGACCTTTTATGGCGCTGTTTCGGCCAATCTGTTGTTCATTCCATACGGCAAAAAGGCTGAAGAACGAAGTGTTGCCGAGCAGATGTATGGCGAAATCATCTCGCGCGGCTGCATGTTGATCGCTGGTGGTATACACCCGCGCATCATTCAGGAGCGCCTGCTGGCCTTCATGTCTGACCGCTCGCGCGTGCAGTTCAACGAACTCCATCTCTCAGAGGAACTTGGTCAGGGCGGCGGCTGATGAAAAGAAGAAAGTCTGAAGAAGTTTCGGCGCCATTATGGTTTGTATCATTTGCAGACCTGATGACGAACATGCTCTGCTTCTTCGTCATGCTGTTCGCTTTCTCATCGCTCGATTCTCCAAAAAAGCGTCAGGAAAGCGAATCGCGTGACGAAAAATTTCATGCCGTATTCAGCATCAACTCGGCGCAGGGTTCGAGTCAATGGCTTACCCACGGTGGCAAGGGCATTCTGCTGACACCGGCTTCGCGCAAGAGCGAGATTCCGCATCTGGTCAAGAAGGTCAAGAATCAGCTGCGCAAGACGCCGGCGGCCGATCGTATGCTGGTTATGGCTGCCGATCAGATGGTAAAGATCGAGATTCCTTCGAACGTTCTCTTCGAAAGCGGCAGTGCCGAAATGAAGCGTGGTGCCGAAGATGTGTTGATCTCGCTGGTGCCGGTACTGAGCACTATCGACAATCACATACGTATCGATGGTCATACTGATGACCAGCCGACACGCAGCAGTACTTACCCGTCGAACTGGGAACTCTCGACTGCCCGCGCCTGCTCGGTGGTGCGCTTTTTCGTCGATAAAATGCAGCAGGACCCAGAACGCTTTTCTGCTCAGGGTTACGGCGAATTCCGGCCAAAAGTACCTAATATCAGTCCAGAAAATCGCGAGATCAACCGTCGCGTTGAAATCATCGTTCTTTCGACCAAAAAGAAAGTTATCAGGGATTTCAGCTGGGAATAAAACCGGGCCCTTAAGGCTGGTCTGTAAAAGCTTTTTGTCGCGCGTCGCCTAACAGCTGACGTGCCTTTTTTATTTCGGCATCACTGAAACCGCCGGGCTCTGGTGCCGCCAGCAGTGGCCCCAGTATGTCAATCACCTGCCGGTAGCGTTTCATGTGAAACGCTGATTCAGCACGTCCAATTAGAAACCGGCGACTGGCCGGCTCTGAAGCCAGCAGCTGCGAATAAAAAAGATAGGCTTTGTGAAAATTGCCTTCGTTAAAAGCCTGCTCAGCTATGTCAGCCACCGGCTGTGTCGTAAAAATGCTCTCTGTCGAAGGGTGCGGCATGGGCAGGGCGACCTCGGCCGTTGCCAGCGCCGGATCGATGACGTAGCCTGATGTGTGAGTGAATCCCGGGCCAAAGTAACCGCGTTTAAAATACCCGGCAGTTTCGTATTCATTGCTGTCTGGCGGTTGTAATGGCACTGTTGACAGTGTTCCGCTGCGGTATTCGATTTCGCGAATCAGGCCGGTGTATTCGACAACCAGCGGGTGTCGTGGCATTATCGCGTGCGCCCGGGTGAAATGCTGCTTTGCCTTGAAATAATCGCCATGATTGAATGCGCTCATGCCGGCGAGCAGAAGCGCCTGAAAGTCATCTGGGAAAAAACGCAGATAACTGTCTGCTTCTCTGGCGGCATCCTGATAACGGCCGGCCTGATAAAGCCGTTCAGCTTCGCGCAGCTGAGGCTGCAATTCGCTGCCGTCAAGGCAGGCAGCAGAGAGCACCAGCAATCCGGCCAGCGCTGAAGCGCAAACATGCGTGATACGCATTGCTGTCATTCCTCAGAAGGATCTTTAACATTGTTCCAGTCAATGTCTTCGTCGATGACTACCGGTTCAAAAGCGGTTTCTGATGCCGGAGCAGCTTCGCCCAGCGGTCGGTCGAAACCCTCAGGCTGATCCGGAGACAGCTGCATCGGCTGCCCGGCGCCAGGACCGCTCTGATGCTCAAGATCCCAGGAGTCGCCCTTGAGATAATCATCAGGTGGTTCATAGTTTTCCTGACTGGTGACATGCTGATAGGCCTGGTTGGCAGTTACCAGAAAAATCGCCAGCAATATGAACACGACTCCCCATTTCCAGGTTTCGTTTCCGTTCTGCATGTGTGTCTCCTCGGTTTTAAGCTGCTAATTGCCGCTCTCAGCAACTGGAAAATTCATGATCAGCGTGCCTTTGACGATTCCATCGCTTTTCAGCAGCAGGTCCATAGACCTGACTGCACTTACCGGCATGCCACGGCCGGCGTCGCTGAGGAACTTACCAAAAGAACGATAGGTCGATGTGAAAGTCATTTTGACCGGTATGATTTCGACGCCGGGCCATTCTTCATCATCATCAGCCGCGAGACCTACCGGCATGCCCTGTTCATCGAGCTGTGGCAGTTCCTGCGTGCCTTCCGGGGCCTGAGGCGGGTTGTCAGAAATCATGCTGTCATCATTGGCCTTTACTCTGAACGAAGGCAGCATCGAGTAGGAATTGAGCCGCAGGCTTTTGCCGCCAAGATCTAGAATCGAGCGAAGCAGAGCGGCCTCCTGACCGGCCAGCAGAAGTTTGTTGTTGCGCACTGGGGCATCTTCACCCTTTACTCGCGCTTTCAATGTTTCGTTTTCTGTATCGAGGGCCTCCTGTTCGGAGGTGAGCTGTTCAAGCTCCTGTTCTGCCTGTTCCAGCTGCTTCTGTGCGTCAGCCAGAATGAAAATGCGTCCGACGAAAAACACAACGATCAGGACGATGAGAAGCGCCGCCAGATTGGCTCCTATGTTGTTCATGGCAATTCTCCTCTGATGATGAATTCAAGACCGGAGGGTCTGGCTTTGCGACTGTTGATGGCTCTATAGCGTCTGATAACCCGCTTTTCAGCCATCAGACCGGCAAACTTGCTGAGCTCTTCGTTGCTGGTGACTGTGCCTCTGATGATGATAGTCTTGCCGATGAGGTCTTCGCCGATTTCATCAGAATCGCCGCTTTCATCAGTCAGCGCGCTGGCAAATTCGTTTCTGGGAACACTGTCGCCATATTCGCCGGGTTCACTGGTTGAATCTGGTGCCTGGATGCTCTCATTGGCAAAACCTGCGTCTTCGGCTTCGGCTTCGCTGCGAATGAGAATCTCGTCGATTTTGAGTCCCTCGGGGCGGGTCTGTGCAATTATGAAGAGCAGCTGATCGACGCTGAGACGATTCTGTAAGATCGGCAAAAGAGCTTTGCGGGCCGGCTGACTAAGCTTCACGCTGTTGTCGAGAGAAGCACGCAGGCGGTTGACTTTGATAGTTGCCGCTTCAACGCCTCTTTTCGCAGAATCAAGCTGATTTCTGGTTTCCTGTATGCGTTGTTGCAGACCGCTGCGACTGCCCAGCAAAATCAGGAATATCAGCAGCAGACCGATTATACCTGCCCACAGGGGCAGAAGCTTTGCCAGTTCCTGCAGGCGTTTGTCACGCTTTTTGTTTTTGAGGCATTCACTCAGGTTCATGGTCGCTGCCTGCTCAGACAGACAGGCAAGAATGGCGCCGATCGCCGGAATGAACGGCAGCAGACGTCTCTGTTTTTCTTCAGCCGGCGAATTGTCGGTGATTTCGGGCAATATCGGGCTTATGTCGATGCCACCTGAGGTATCGACTATATTGACCCGCGACGGATTGAAATAGCTGCGGGAAAACGGCAGGGCACCGGGCAGCGCCGCGCCACCACCCATGAAAAACAGGCTGTCGATCTGGTTCAGCTTGCTGATGGCGCGAAAATAGTCGAAACTGAACCTGATTTTCTGGGCGAACATTTCGAGTTCGTTGTCTGATGGAGGCACTGTCATTTCACTCATCCCGGAAGGAATGAAGCGATAGAAGCGCAGTTCACCAGCAGCAAAAATCTGCAGGTGGGTGCCACTGTAGCCGAAATTTACGATCGACATTGCGGGCAGGCCCGAAATATCGACGACTTCTCTGAGTGCATCAGCTGCGAACACTTCGCCATAAGAACTGTCGAGCCTGATGCCGGCTGCCTCGAAAATGTCGGCAAAGCGCTCGAGCAATCGCTGTGGAATTACCGAAAGAGCGACCATATACGGGTTTTTGCGAATGATCCGGTAGGCAAAAGCATAAGGCTCTTCACGAAAATTTGGTGAAAGAAGCTTTTTGGCCTCCCAGTTGAGGATTTTGTCGATCTGCTCAACCTGTATCTGAGCGGGCAGTTCAATGATTTTGACCTGCAGTTCGCGGTTTGAATACAAGGCGGCGACGTGTCGGCATTCTTTCATGGGCAGGCGGCCGGCCAGGTTTTTCAGCGAGTCGATGAGGTGCTGACGATATTCGTCTTCCCCTGGAAATTCAGAAATAAGTTTGACCGGCTCATCTTCGATAGTGGCCAGGCGCCGGCCGGTTTCGGTAACTTCGACTATGACCGCCTTGATCGCTGCAGTTCCGATGTCAAATGCTGCATATAAGCCTTTATTGCTGGTGCTCTTCATGTGGCCTCCACTAACTTTCCGATACCGTTGCGCCCACTTCTGTTTTCGATTTCACTGCGTTTAAGCTTCTGACCGGCAACTTCCCGGTTGCCTTCAAACAACAGTGCTGATACGAGCAGATCGATCAAATTGCCATTCTTTACAGCTTCGACATTGATCACCAGCCGCCGCCGACTGTTGATGACAGAGCTGTAGTTCATGGTAAAAGGCGCATACTTTTTGCGAAGGCGCGCCAGTCCACGCTCCAGGCCGCCATCGGCCGCATGGAAAACCTGAGTTTCGATTGCTTCTGAACGCCCGAGGTCGAGTGCGGTCTTGCTGATCTCATAACTGGTGGTGACCAGTAAAAAGATGACAGTGGTGATGAGAAATGTCAGATAAAGACTGAATCCGCGCCTGTTCATGCCGACCTCCCCCTGAAGCAGAATAGCCGGGAGTCTGATTCGCCGGGATCAGGTTTCTGGTTGCGGTTACGGTCTTCGAAGTAATCGATCGTGATGAACCAGGTATTGTCGTTGTGTTCGCGCAGTTTGAGCCCCGCAATGTGCATGCCGGCAGGAAGCCGTACTGCGCTGGTCAGGTTCTCCGTGTTTATATTTGCGAAATCGGAATGAATCACCCTGTCGCGCAGCCACAGCCTGACTTCGGTAAGACCCGCCCGCCGTTGCCAGCCCCGCGAAATGTCGTTGTAGCGCATCTGGCTCCAGTCGAACATCTGCAGCAGGGCGGTGATGGTCAGCCCCATGACCAGCATGACCACTGTTATCTCAAGTAGTGAAAAGCCCTGGCGGTATGTCATTGCTTCACTCCTGAGTCAGGAACGAATACGAAAGACTCCAGCTGAAACTGGCGGTCACCTTTGCTGACCGAACAGATCAGCCGCACCGCTCCTTCGCTGTCGGCGTCGGCCATGACGCTGGTCAGCTTCCAGCCTGGTTTCAGGCGAAAACGGCTCTTCAGCGAGCCTGCTGCCGGCTTGACTCGCCCCTGCAGCAGCTCGGATTTGAGCAGTTCGATTTCACGTTCGGCGAGAAACGCCGCTTCTGATTCGAAGCTGGCAAACATGTCGAGCTGTGCCGCTGTGTCGAAGCCTGAAAACATGATTACCACAGAGCCTGAGAGCACCAGCAGAGTGATGAGGATTTCAAGCAGTGAAAAGCCCCGCCGGCTGGCGGCTGTTGCCAAAATCTCTGTTCGTGCTCCTGTCTGCATTTAAAGGCCTACTTTGATGACGCTGGAGTGCCCTCCCGGCAGCTTGACCGGCAGGTGCAGCTGGCTGACCGGCCGACCATTCAGCATGAAGGTGCCGCTGCGGTCGACCGCAAGATTGTTGAAAAGCTTTGACGCAAGCTGAAAGTCGACTTCGCTGATGCGCTGGTGAAGATTATTCGACTGGTCGGTGCCAAGAATGCCGTTGTCATAAATAAATTTTACTGGCGTTTTACGCAACATCGCACGATGCCGGCAGGCCGCAAAAAAACTGGTGAGCTCGTCGGTTCGTGTGCGCAGCTGTGAATCGCGGGTGACCCCGGAATATACCGAAAGGCCGGTGCCGAAAAGAACACCCATGACCAGAACTACGATCAATACTTCGATCAGAGTGAAGCCAGAAACTCTGCTCCGGTGACTGAACAGACTGCAGTGGTGGAGGCTCGATCCCGGAGTTGCATTGTCAGCTGAGTTTGTGGCCTGGCAGCTTGTGCTTTTAGCCATTCAGCTTACCAGTAATGGTGAGCGCTGTCCTTTGAACCGTCTGGACCCACCTGACCGTTCATACCGATCCAGCGGGTGCCGAGTCTGAGGGCGCATACGACGCCGCGGCCGCCCATTTTTCCGGTTGATCCGATGATCCACAGACCGGTGTTGTCCGTGTTGTAAAAACGATAACTCGAGCCGTTCCAGGTGTAACCCCAGCGGTTGGCCGCTTCCGGGCAGATGAACAGCTTGGTGTCCTTGGCGATATCGTTGAGCATCAGAAGTTGATTAGAATATTTCCAGCGCATGTTGCCTGAACGATCGACCCATGACCAGCGGTTCTTACCTGAATCGAGCTCGAAGTTCTTGGCTTCCCAGAGGGAGATCAGGCTTTCGACGCCCTTCTGATTCGACAGGCATGATTTAGCGCGGGCAATGGAGGCGATACTCTGATATCTCGGAATGGCAATGGCAACTAGAATGCCTATTACCAGCACAACGATCAATAATTCGACGAGTGAAAAACCTTTTTTTCGCATAGAGCCTCCACGAAGATTTTGCGACAAACGATTGCAGTCTCTGTTACTTTATCTCACAGTTTTAATTATGTCAAACAATGGAAGGTACATTGCCATGGTTAAAGTTACCACGAAAATCGCGAGAAAAATTACCATGGCCGGTTGCAGCAACGAAACCAGCGTTTCGATTGTGGTTTCGAGGTCCCGTTCGTAGATGATGCCAGCTTTTTCCAGCATGTCGCCGGTGTTGCCACCGCGCTCGCCGACATCGGTCATCAGAATGATGCTTTCGGGAAAAAGATCGCGATGCTTGCTGATCGCTTGAGTCAGCGACTCACCGCGGCTGACTGCTTCGCGGATGCTGTTGATGGCTTCTTTGTAGATCACGTTGCCAAGCGCCTTCTCTACCGCCTGCAGCGAAGTCAGTATCGGCACGCCGCACTTGAGCAGCGTACCGAGTATGCGCGCGAACAGCGAAAGTTCCATCTGCATGAACATCGAATTGAGCAATGGGATGCTGATCATCGCTTTCGATATCCAGCGCGAGCCAAATTCAGAGCTGCGCAGCATGAAAAAGCCGAATATCGCAAGAGCCAGCAGGCTGCCGATCAGAATCGAATGGCCGGTGATAATGTCAGAAACGAAGAGAACTATTCTGGTCGGGAGCGGCAACATTTCACCGCTGACCTGAATCTTTTCGATGAACACCGGAAAAACATAGGCGAGCAGCGCCCAGGCCACGAGAATGGTGAATATAAGCAGAATTGCCGGGTAAATCATCGACTTGATGATTTTGGCGCGCAGCCGGTACATCGCATCGTTGATATAGGCATAGCGTTCGAGAATTTCGCCGAGAATGCCTCCGATCTCGCCGACTTCGACCATAGTTATGAAAAGATTCGAAAACACCCTGCGATGAGCTTTGAGAGCCTCAGAAAAAGATTTGCCTGATTCGATCTTTTCGCGCAGGTCTTTTAAAAGCTCGCGCAACGGGCCTTTAGGCGACTGGCGAAATAACGCGTGCAGGCTCATGATCAGTGGACATCCGGCATTGATCAGACTTGAGAGCTGGAGCAGAAAAAAGTTCATGGTGCGGGCCGGAATTTTAAGTTCGGCCTTGCCGGTGGCTACCAATGTTTGCAACGGAGCCGAGGCAATTTCGAGCACGAAATAATTGCGATCTGCCAGCCAGGTGCCGACTTCTTCGGGGGTTGCGGCTTCCATGAAGCCTTCCATGGTTTTGCCGTTAAGGTCGAGGGCCTTGTATGCGAATCGTCTGTTCACCCGGTCTTACCTGTTTTTGCACTGCTGACCCGGCGTATTTCCTCGCCGCGGGTGAGACGCATGACTTCTTCAAGTGTGGTCACGCCCTTGACTGCCTTGATGATGCCGTCTACGCGCATGGTGCGCATGCCGGCCCCGATCGATGCATGCCTGATATCACGTGCCGAAGATGATTTGAGGATCAGGCTGTGAATCTCTTCATTGATCGTCATGATTTCATGAATAGCCGTGCGGCCTGAGTAGCCTGTGCGGCGGCAGGTCAGGCAGCCTTTGCCGCTGAACAGTTCTGAGTCGGCGTATCCATGCTCAGTCAACAGTTCGAGCGCTTCACCGGCAGGTTTATAAGAGGCACGGCATGACGGACAGATTTTGCGGACAAGGCGCTGACCGCCGACGCCAATAACTGCTGAGGCAACCAGATAAGGCTCGACGCCCATTTCGATCAGTCGCGTAACGGCCGAAGCGGCATCGTTGGTGTGCAGTGTCGAAAACACCAGATGACCGGTCAAGGCTGATTCTATGGCGATCTGGGCGGTTTCAAAATCGCGGATTTCGCCGATGAGAATGACGTTGGGGTCCTGGCGCAGAATCGAGCGCAGGGTGCGCGCAAAGGTCAGGCCGATTTCGGGACGCACCTGCACCTGATTGATGCTTGGTATCAGATACTCGACCGGGTCTTCGACCGTGGTAATGTTGATCTGGCCGTTTCTGATGAAGTTGATGGCGGCGTAAAGAGTAGAGGTCTTACCTGAACCGGTCGGTCCGGTCATCAGAAAGATGCCGTTAGGTGACGAAGACAGAGTCTTGAAGAGTTCGAGCAGGTCACTGTCGAAGCCAACCTGGTCAAGTGTGAGCTGCATGCGGCTCTTGTCGAGAATACGAATGACGATTTTTTCGCCATATACGGTTGGCAGTGATGAAACGCGCAGGTCGATGCTCTTATTCTGTACTTTGACCTTGATGCGGCCGTCCTGTGGCAGACGTTTCTCTGAGATATCCATCTGTGCCATGATTTTGAGACGAGAAAGAAGTTCGCTCTGAATCGTTTTGGGCGCCTTCATCAGCTCGTTGAGAATGCCGTCGATGCGGTATCTGACTCTGATGATCTCTTCGTCGGGTTCGATGTGAATGTCGCTGGCGCGGTCGTTGATCGCCTGTTGAATAATCGTGTTGACCAGATTGATGATCGGCACGCTCTGTTCTTCGCCGCCCAGTTCGAAGGTCGTAAAGAAGCTCTCATCGAGTGTGACTTCTGAACTACGTTCGGCTGCGATATTGTCGACGGCATTCTGCAGGCTGTCGCTGGTGCCGTAGTAATGCCGGATTGCCGCTTCGACCTGCGATTCAGGGCTGATGGCGACTTCGAGCTCATAGCCGGTCTGGTAATGAATTTCATCGATGATAAAAACGTCAAGCGGGTCAGCCATGCTGATCTGCAACAGGTTGCCGGTAAGCTGAACCGGCAGCAGATTGTGGCTGCGAACTATGCCTTCTGGAATCGTCGTCAGCACCTCGGGGGGCACAGTCATTTCGTTGAGGTTCAGATATGGTATGTTCATCTGGCGCGCCAGCGTGGTGGCAATGCTGTCTTCGTTGGTCATGCCGGTTTCGACGAGAACCTTGCCGAGACGTTTGCCCAGAACCTTCTGTTTGCCGAGGGCCTCCTGCAGCTGTTCAGAAGTTATCAGGCCGGCTTCGACGAGAATGTCACCAAGTCGTTTGCGTTGCTGTGGGGCTGGTTTAGCGCACATTACAATTCACTTATCTTTTCCAGAAACATTTTCTGGCGGTTTCGTAACTGGGATTTATCTCAAGTGCGCGCCGAAAGGCCATCATCGCTTCATTTTTAAGACCCTTGGCCTCGAGGGCCTGGCCAAGTTTGTAGTAGCCATCGGCAAAGCCAGGAAATTTCTGGATATAGCGGCGCAGCTGTCTGATCAATTCTTCGACAAGTTCATCGCTGTCGAGTAATACCGAGGTTTCGTAGCTGTACATCTCAGCCTCGTTCGCCTGGTATTCGGCAAAAAACAGGGCAATTACCTTTTTATATTCGATCAGCGCATCTTCAGTGCGACCAAGTACTTCAAGAATATGAGCACGCTCGTTGAGTGCCTCGCGATATTTCGGGTTGATTCTTATTGCTTCAAGCAGCTCTTCGTCGGCCTTGTCGAGCTGATTGAGGCTGCGATAGGCGAGAGCCTTGTGATAATGGGCATCAGGCCACTTCTGCCGGCTGAGAACCTGCGAAAATGCTTCGATGGCTTCCTGGTATTGCCCTGCGTTCAACAGCGCCTTACCGAGATTGTTCCAGTATTCAGCGTTGGCATTGATTTCGATGCATTTCTTATAATGTGCGATAGCTTCGTTGAACAGCCCAAGCTGAGCCAGGCCGTTGGCCAGACTGCATCTGAGCATGTGATTGTCGGGTTCCTGTTCGAGTTTTCTGCGGTTTTCCTGAACCGCCTCTTCAAGCAGTCCCTCACTGTAATAGGAGCTTTTCGCCTCGGAAAGTGTCATTATTTGTCCTTGCCGGTTTTAAGCTTGAGTTCGTCGGCAGGTTTGACGGTGTTCTCTGGTGTGCCTTCGTTTACTGTGCCGAGAACGGGCTTCGGGCTGCCGGGAACCGGTGGCAGGGCAGGGGCTATGACATGCGCCGGGCCTTCGCTCTTCGTGGCAGATGCTTCTTTTTTAGCACTGTCAGGCTGGGCTGGCGGTGTTGCGCCGGGTTTTTCCCAGTTGCGATATTCTTCTTCGGGGCCAGAAGGCGAATAATACTGCAAAAACTTGACAACATCGGTCGAATCGTTGAGATACTCATGAAACGATTTGGCCGGAATGTAGGCAGTACTGTTCGGCCCGAGGATTTTGATTTCATCGCCGATGCGCAGGGTCAGATTGCCTTCGAGCACGTAGATTACCTCGGTCACGTATACATGGCGGTGGCTGGTGATATGAGCGCCCGGCAAGTAGGTCAGGTGAACGAGAGACGACATCGAAGGCCCGACTTTGGCCGGATCGGCAATTATTTTGGCGCCGATGCGTTTGTCGGGAGACGTGTGATAGGCTGCGTCTTCGAAGGCGAAGAAGAGGTTGGAAGATGCGGTTTTGCCGGCGGCTTTTTCTGCAGAAAATGAAATTGCAGGACACGTCAGCATTACTGCGATCAGGATGGATCCTAAGTTTGTGAACAGGTTTGTTGATTTTTTCATGTGCAAATTTTAGCCTGAATACTGAGGCTTGTCAAGGCAAGTTTAATTGAGTCACTGCAACCTGTATGATTGACTTTGCATACTCTATGGGGTACTATTATTAGAAAATTATCGTAGTTACAGGAAATCCGCTTTGCTCAGAAACATGAAATGGCTGCTCATTCTCAACGTTATGGCAGTCGTTTTGTGCTGTACTGGCTGCTGTACAAGAGTGGGCTCGCGCCCGATCCGGAATATTTTCCCCAGCGGCCCGAGCGAAACTGTCGAAAAATCAGATTCTTCACTGGTCGAACAGCATCTCTCAGAGGCATCGGCGCTTGCCGGGAAACAGATGCCAGAACGTGAGAAGGATCGCCGCACTCAGGAATTGTATCGTCGTTTTGAGCTTTCTTTCGAGATGTTTCAAAAGGACAATTTCGACGGGGCGCTGCGTGAAGTTGAGAGAATCCAGATGGATCTGAACGACGATCCTTATCTTGAAATGCAGACCTGGTATCTTTCGGCGATGATCTATCATAAAACGGAGAAACCTAGCCGAAGAGGTAGAGCGATGCGAAAGATGCTCGAACTTATGGAGACCCTGCAGAAAGACCCGCGGTTTCGTGAGTCGTTCGAAGAAGGAATGATGAGTCAGCAGGTAATCGACATGGCTCTCACGCAGGGGGAGGGAAAATATGTCGACTAAAAGCGGCTCGATATTCCTTCTCACTCTGACCTGCATGACCGTTCTGTTCATTCTTGGTTTTTCACTGACATTTTTCACGGGCTCTGAAGACTACTCTTCGGCCATGTCCTATGAGTCCGAAGTTGCCTTCAACCTGGCTGAATCAGCAATCGAAGAATTTGTCGCGCGCCTCAAGAACTCTCTCAATCACGATGATGAAAACAACCAGTTATACAAGGTTCTGCGCTCGGCCGGGGTCGATGTCAGCAAGGAAATACCTCTCGAAGCCAGTCAGGTGGCCAAGCTGACCGCGTATACCCGTGAGACTGCCCGCCAGATTTATGGCATACAGTTTGGTCGGGGTCTCGTCGACTCAAAAGATTTTCTTGTCGATGCCGTGATCAAGTTGCAGCATATCAACGCGGTCGAAGCCGCCAACGGCGACCAGGTTCTTTACAAAATCAAACAGGATAAAAAAGAAAAGCAGGGTGAGCTCGAAGTTCGCGCCAAGGTCACCTATCGCGGCCATACCGCCAAAATTTCGCTTAAATTTCTGATCAGGGTGGTCAAAACCTTTGTTCCGCCGTTCAATTATTTCACGCTTTATGTTAAAGATGCCAGCGTTTATGGGGGTTCGCACTTCAATCACCATGAGTCAGCCAGCGGTCTGCAGGAAGGAATCAAGCGCGACGATAACAAACCTTCGGTTGGTCTGTTGCGCTTAGATCATGGATGGAACGCAATTCGCCGAGATTTTAACGCTCTCAACAATGCCAGCAGCTGGGAAACAGATCTGGCTCAATTCGGCAACGGCGCTCTTACACCGCCTGGTCGCGTCTATCTTGGCCAGGATCTCAGCAGTCTTCTTCAGGCGGGGCCGGCCGTTATCGTGCGTTCTACCAATGGCGCCAAACTTCTATTTGGCTCAAATGTCGATCCGAACGATCGCAATGCCCGTCAGGTGAACGGCCAGGAAAACTTCTATCTGCGTTTCGATGTGCCATGGTATGGCATGAAGGATTACGTCAAAGATTTCATGGAACTTCAGGGCCAGAAGAAAACCAAAGACGGCATTCTCTGGACGACCGGCTGGAACAACAAACATAAGATCCGCCTGTTCAATGTTGGTTCAGGCAAAGAACTGATCGAGCCTCTGACCGATGGCCCGCCATCATTTATCAACTGTTTTCAGACCTACAAGACTCACACCGGTGAGCTGATCAATCAGACCCCGGGCGCGCCAAATTCAAGCGAAGCGATGATGAAGTCACGCCTGATGCCGCCTCTGGATCGCAGCGGTCTCGATATCTTCGGCAATATGCCGCCAATCGGCGGCTCGCGTCTGGCTCCCGATTCGCCGGCCGACGCCACAAGATTGTCGCCGACACTGGTTTATGGCCCCGCCATGCGCCAGTATTTCAGAGCTGTCCAGATTCATCCCGATGGCGGTGAGCCTTTTGAACTGCCTTTTATCGCAACCAGCGGCCCGATCGTGACCTCACTGAACATCAAAGGCAACACCGAGCTGACGGCTACACAGGCCAAAGATCTGTTCGTTCTGGCCGGTGTTTCAACCGAATTTGCCGAAAAAATCTACAAGAACTGGGACAAGCTGCCCGACGGTCTCAAGGAGCTCGATAAATACGGCAACTTCATGAGCGACTCAGGGGTTGAATTGTATAATCGCGGTCTCAGCAACTTTCTGCAGCGAACACGTGGTGAAACCAAAGAATACAGCGGACCTCTCAAAGATGCGCTCGGAGGCTTCCTCGAAAACTTCCCATATCCTTATGATCAGATCCCTTCTGGAATGGATCAGGTCATCAAGAACAGCCCGATGCTGGAATTTTATGAAGGCGCACTCTGGCACGCTTTGCCCGATGCCTACAGCTCTTATCTGCTGGATTTTTACTTCATTCCGCGCAGCACAGAAGATTTTTTCCGCGGACGTACTACAGTCGCCATCGGCGGCACCTCGTATGACCGTTTTGAGTTCAAGTATATCAACGAGGTTGCAGCATATCGCAGTGGTGCCAACAACCAGGTTCTTGAACTCAATGGTATTCTCGCTCTCAACGACTCTGAGCCGCTGGGCCTGAGAAATCTGCGTTTCCGCGGTCACAGTGTCATTTATTCGAGCCCGATGATGGGCGGCGGCAAGGTGCTCATCGAAGGCGATCTCGTCGGCGTCGATACAGATATCAACAATTTCAGCTCATCGATCGGCAACGACATGATCACCATCATTGCCCCGCAGATCGTCATCAGAACAACGAATGCCCAGGCCAGCCGCTGTTATGTCGAGGCGAACCTGATTTCGGTTTCTGAACCGCTGCAGGTGATTGGCGACAAGCCGGTAACGATCAAAGGCACTGTTGTCACTCCTTTCCTGAACCTGGAAGAGCATTTTGCCACACCTGGCGAAAATGTTATCATCTACAACGCCCTGAACGGTATCTGGCGCAATGCCATGCCCCAGCTGATGGACAAACAATATGTCGCCAAGATAGTTACCGGCGGCGTCGGCAAATTCGACTGGAAGTACGAACGCGAATGATGACAGCAGCAACTGATAAAAGAGCTTTTTCGCTGGTGGAAATTCTCATCGTAATCATGATGATTACCGCCGGAATTCTGCCGATCTATTCGTTGATGCAATCAGGTCAGAAGCGCATTGTGCGGGCCGACACCAGAACCATGGCGACCCTGTTCGGCGCCTCTGCCGTCGAGCTGGCACGTACTCTCGGCTACGACAAGGCCCAGAAGCTGCATAACGATGAAGAATACATGGAGCTCGTCAAAACAGCCGACAAAAACGGTTTTGAAATGCACTTCGAGCCGACACTGCAGCCGGTGACTCCGCTGCCGAAAGATGCCAAGCCGCTTTTTCTGCTGCGCATAAAGATCACCGTCGTCTCAAAACATCGCACCGCCGAAACTGATGTGCCGGTACTCACGTTTGTCTCGATATTGACCGATCCGAGGTACAATTACTACTGATGAAGATGTTCAGACGCAACCGAACTACCGGCACGACGATTATCGAGCTGATTTTTGCCGTTGGCCTGTTTGTGTTGCTCTCGACTTCTCTTTATCAGATTCTGCGCATGGTTAGAACTTCTTTTACGCACTCGCGCAACAAACTCGATATTCTGCAGACGACGCGTATCATCATGTCGGGTATTCGTAACGAGCTGCGTAATGCGCACGACAAGCCGGTAGTTTATGAAGATATCCTGCAGATTCCCTTGTCGCCGACCGAAACTGTGCTTTATCATTTCGACCCCGAAACCCGCCGCCTGGCCCGCGACAAAAAGGGCGCGCTGTCAGAGCCGAATCCGCACCCGAGTCAGATGCGTCCGTTCCTTTTCAGTGACGGCCAGATTCTGAATTTTGAATATGATTCAAGTTATCGCGACTCGAATGCTTTTGTCGAATCAGAGCTTGCGCTCAACTCAAAGGTCTGGTTCAAGGTTTCGATGAAAATTCTTTATACCGAAAAGTTCGATCGTCTGCCAGAAGACGAGAAGGCCAAAATTATCGCAAACCCCGATGAAGACCCGCGGGTCAAATCTTTTTTCATGATGATCACTCCGCGAAAGGTCAACTGGCTGCTGCAGGCCACTCAGTAGTTCCCTCTCATTGTTCGCGTCCGCGCTACTCGCAGGTATTTCTGTGTCGGTATCTCCAATTAATTCGTGCTCGTAATCGTAATCGTGCTCGTAATCGAAAAACAAAAACCGTCACTGCGAGAAGGCGCAGCCCGACGAAGCAGTTCCTATGTCAAAGAGATCGCCACGTCGCTTCGCTCCTCGCGATGACAAAATAAAATGCCATAGCAACCACATCGACTGATGAACGAGCAATAAAAAACCACCACCAGACGTCAGTCGGGTGGTGGTTTTGTGTCAGCAGCTTACTGCGGGTCTTTTCCGGTCAGCTTTTTATAATCTTCGAGGGCTTTGAGATAAGCTTTGTGGGTCTCGCTGATGTTCTTCGAATTGCCTTCGCGGGTTGCACTGATATATGCCTGATAAGCATTGCGATAAGTGGCGTCGGCCTGCCGTATTTCTTCGGTAGTCGGTGCTATGGTCACCGAACCGCCAGTGTTTACACTTGAAGTTACCGGCACTGGAGCCGGAGCTGCGTTGTCGAGTGAGACAGGTACTTCGGGGGACAGAGCAACACCCGAAGTGGTCGCGGGTGAAGAACCACCCTTCATGAACAGAATGCCGCCGGTCGCTTCGCGGTCAGCCTTATGCAGAAGCGACATTGCTGTCTTACCCAGGAAGCCGCCGATCAGGGCGCCGGCAACATATCCTACCGGGCCGAAAGACGAGAGTGCCATGACGCCGGCTGCGGCGCCGCCAAGAGCTGCCAGATTACTCAGGCTGCCGGTAGCGTAACCTGTTACTATTCCGCCGACTATCCAGCCGGCAATACCACCGGCGATCATGCCAAGAGGCGGAACGAACCCGGCGCACAATGAAGCACCGGCTACTGCGCCCGCTATTTTACCGATAACCTTGGCGTAGGGTCTAACTGAATTGAGTATGCTGCCGAGGATTCCGGCTTCCGCTGTTGCCGGCACGATAAGAATCGCGAATATGAACGAAGCCAACAGAAACAGGTTGAACTGTCGATTTTTCACAAGTTTGTAAACCATTTTTGCAACCTCCCTTGAACATCTTTTGTAAGTATAAGAAAAACTTACAACACCCGCAATGTACCGAGCAAAAATGTTTCGGCAAGCTGCCGGGTTGCCAGAAAAACTGGCTGATTATCTGGGTTTGAAGACGATTCCCTGCACTGATTTTTCGCTGTCGCTGTTGTCGAATTCAAAAATTGCCAGATAGCGTTGGCGCCGCCGCATGGCATCTATCTGGTCATCTTTGAAAACCCAGCCCTCGCCTTCACTCTCGCGCCCGACAATTCGACCGGTGCCGAGCAGATGCATCTCCGGCAGAGTAACAAGATACAGATTGGCGCTGACAACCCAGTCTTCCGGGCGATTGGCGTAGATTTCAGCAATCAGACTGCCGGGTTCGCGTTCAACTTCCTCGTCAGCATCCTGTTCTTTGAGATCTCGCGATTTTACCGGTTTTTTTGCACGTTTAACCACGCCTCTCTTATGTGTCAGCCCAAGAGCCCAGGGCTTGCCGGTAATGCTTTTGACAAAACTCTGACCTTCATGATCGATGCGGCGCTGCGAAAATTTTTCGTCGGCATCCATCACATAACGGGCCAGAAGATAACCGATTCTCTCTGTCTGCAAAGGAGTCAGAGAGTCGTTTTCTGCTAATGCCACCATTTCTTCGAGCAGGTCATCGGTGATGGTCTGGCCTGAATACAGCATCGCCTCGACCAGCATGATTCTTGTCGAAATCCGGTTGCTGCTCGACATCAGGCCTCGATTATCGAGCTGTTTGAGCAGTTCTACGGCTTCGGCGAAGCGGCCGCGGTTGAATTTCGTCACTGCCTCGTAAAACGTGTTGTCACCTGGCATCAGACGTGGATAAAGATGTGCCGCGGTCGAATACTGTTCTTTAGAAAACGGCCCTTTGAGCTTTTTGAGCATGGCGGCGACTATGCGCGCCTCCATTTTGTAGCGATCTTCGCGGCTGATGTCGGCGAGCCGGTCGAATACTCCTTCGAGCAGCCACAGGGCTTCGTCGACCTGCGGGTAATCCTGCGGCACAACGATTTTGAATTTTTCCAGCACTTCGGCTGCTTCTTCATAGCGCCCCATCATCGCCAGGGTCAGACCGCGCATGTGGTTCCAGGCGGCATCCTGAATGTCGGTAGTGCCTGGTGCCGGCCGGGCCGCGGCAAAGCTGTATTCATTGAGCAGGGCATAAGCTTCTGCCTGTTGCCCGCCCAGTGCGAGAGTCTCGATAAGCCGCATTCGCACTTCGCGCACGGTCTGGTCGCGGCCGAACAGACGAAAGTCAGCCTTGAACGAAGGGGCCTGCCCAAGGCAACGGCGCAGCGCCAGAACAGCTTCATTGAGGCTCGCTTTTCTTTCGCGACTGTGCTGTGTCAGCATTTTCTGGGTCAGATACAGGCCTCTGACAAAATTCAGATCGGCCTGCAGCAGGCTGGTTTTAAACTGGGCATTGCACGAGCGCAACCATTTGTTGGCAATACGCAGAGTCTCTTTGACGTCTTTGGTGTTAACCACAAAAAACGGTTCGGCGCGGTTGGCAACGTATTCGCCTTTCATCAAAGCGGTCTGATAAAGCTTGCGCGCTTTAAGAGTGTTGGCAAGCACCAGATACATGCGCGATTTATCGATTATATCTGACTTCTTGGCGTCCTTTTCAGCGTTTTCAAGAATTCTGATGATCTCATCGAGGTCACGAATCTCGTAATTACGCTCATCGATGGTTTCAAGGCTTTCTTTGGCCGAATAGAAATACTGCTCGGGAGTGATTGTCAAAAGACCCTTCTGGCCGGCGGAACAGCCGCCAAGCACGCTGGCGAGCCATGCGATGGTGCAGATATATGCCAGAACCGACAGCGGTCTTCTGGCAGCAGATAAAAATGCCATGATTTTCCCCATTAGAAGTTTTTGAGTTTGATTGAGACGCGGCCTTTGTTATACGAGGCGTCGCGTGGTTTGTCAAAGAAAACGATGAAGTTCTGCTCGATGAGCTTGTCGACGAGTTCTTCGATTTTGCTGAATCTGAAACGGTCGTCGTCGAACTTCGGACCGAGCTCGATAAACTTGTTGTCTTCGATGAAGAACAGATACTGAATTGTCGAGAAAATGCCTTCGGGCGCGTCGCGGTTCTTGTCGAGGTAAAGGTTGACGACATCGACCTTGGGAATGCGTGTCGTATCTTTGCCGAGTTCTTCAGCCTTGTGCTGCAGCTGCTGATAAAGCTCTTTGGTGTCGCCCCAGTCCTTGGCCTGAATCATTGCGCAGTCAAGGTCGTATTCAAGGTCGCCGCTGCCCTTGCAATGATACATTGTCGGTCTTTCGGCGTCTGGAGTGGCATCGATCATACAGCCCTCTTTTGACAGAGAGCTGATCGTCATGATCGGGTTGTTCAATTCGATGCACAGCCCCTTGAGCTCGGTCGAAATTTCTTCAACCTTGAATTTCTCATCCATGTAATTGCGCGACAGCGGCATTTTCTGGATATAGTCGACGAAGATCATGATGTTCTCAGTGTTGAAATCCTGCATGGCGTTGTATGCATAAGATCTGATGCGGTCTACCGTATCTTCTTTGGTCGCTTCGATGATGTAAAAATAATCCATGTAATCCTGCATCTTTTTCCAGCCGCCCATGAACTTGGCATCTGAAATCATGTCGGAACGGATTTTCTTGCGCTGCAGAGTATCAGGGTTGAGGCGACTCTCTTTGGCAAGAAGACGATAGGTCAGATTCTTTTTCGTCTGTTCATAGGTGAAGAAAAGAACCGGAATCTTGTTGAGTGTCGCTACTCTGGTTGCCAGTTCCAGGGTGAAGGTCGTTTTACCACGGCGTGGGGCGCCGGCGATTGCATACATGAAACCTTTGCGGAACCCTGAAATTGCTACATTCAAATAGTGCATGGGCTCGAATGAGTAGCCGATGATATCGATTTCGCCAACACGTTCACGGTTTTCGATATCTCCGATGATATCGCGCATCTCTTCCTTGACCAGGTTGATACGCTTGGTCGTGCGCGCTTTCTGGATATTGCGGACATCCTGAATGATCTTGTTGGTAAAAGTCTCGATGTTTTCGTTGGCGTGATCGGTCGGCTTTTCGATGAAGTCGGAAATATTGTGCGAAACTTCCTTGAGCTTGCGTTTGAGCGCCTGCTCCTTCATCAGTTCGAGAAAGTGCAGAGCGCGGTCAAGCTCTGGTGGCGGTTCGGCGACAATTTTTTCGATCATTGCCTGGACCGAGCTGTCCCACAGGTTGAGCTGCCGCAGCTTGTTCTTGAGCACTATGCGGTCGAGACCGCTAAGTTCCGGGTTTTCTTCGCGCAGCGAGAGAATGCTCTGATAGATGGCACGGGTAAAGCGTGTCGAAAACAGTCCTGACATCAGGCCTTTGCCCTTGAGACTGTCGAGAATGAAAGAATCTTTCATGATACCGGCGAGAACGGCAATCTCAAGCTCCTCGTCGCCGTAACCGGTCATGTCTGAGCTGAAAACCTCGTGTTCTATCTGTTGCTGCTCTTCGGAAGAAGCCGTCGGACGGTCTGCGGGCTTCTCGACGCTGAGAGCCGGGCGTCGGCTTGTGGCAGGCGACGAAACGGGCGTGGCAGGCGGTGTTGGTGGCCGCGTAAACGCTGGCTGCTGTGGGGCTTCGTATGAAACTGGCGCCACTTCTGACTGTGTCTGAGCTGCAGGTTCTTCTACGGGCTGCTGAGAAGAAGGCTCTTCGGTGCTCGCAGTGTTGAAGTCAAACTGCGAAAAATCGAGGGGCTCGCTGATTTCCGGGTTCGCGACCGGTTCCGGGGCTGATTCAGATTTTCGGCCAGGTCCTGATAAGGAAAAGCTCTCGGGCTTGTTCAGAGGCGGAGTTGCGGCTGGTCTGGGCAGAGGTTTGGGTGGTGGCAGCGGTGATGCCCCTGACGGCTGAGACGGGCTCAATGGTGGAGTTGTCGGGCGTGGCTGTGGTGCCGGAGCTGGGGTGCCGCGCAGATTGTTAAGAGAAAACCCGCCGCCTGCCGGGCGTTGGCCGGGTGCGGAACTTTTTGGCGGGGTCGTCTGCCCGGACTGTTGTCTCTGAACTCTTGCACAGTCTACACAGATATAGCCTTCTTCTATTTCCTTGTTGCAAATATTGCAGTTTGCCACTCGCAGCCTCCGGTTATTACAGTTATTCAATACTACAGGATAACCGCCCGCGATGGCGAATTCAAGTAACTTGCCGGGAAAACCGAAAAAAAACAGGGCAGCTTATTTGTTATGCAGATTTGAAGCTGATTTCTTGACAAGCTCAAGGCAACAAAGTATCATGCCGATACTTTGTATAGATTATTCCGAGAAGGAGCCTATGAACAGATCCACCTTCAGCCCGATAAAGAGTCTATTTCTGTGTTTTCTCGTTTTTGTGAGCCTCACGGCCGGCGCTTATGAAAGCAATGTCGTAACTGGCGTAAAGGTTGAAGGCAATCGTCTGATCGAAGAAAAGATCATACTGTTGAACCTTGCGATCAAGGCTGGTGATAAACTCGAATCAGACAAGATTCAGGAAGACATTGCCCGCATCGGCGAAATGGGTTATTTCTCATATGTTGGCGCCGAAGTTCGCCAGGGCGCAGCCGGCCGCGAAGTTGTATTCAAGGTTGAAGAAAACGCCATTATCGGTGAGATCGAGATCAAAGGTGTCACCAGGGTTTCTCAGTCTGTTCTGACTTCAGCCATGGAAAGCAAAGTAGGTTCTGTTTTCAACAGTAAACTGCTGACTCAGGATATACAGCATGTCAATGAGGCTCTTGGCCGCGAAGGCTTTCTCTTTTCAAAAGTTTCCGATGCCTACGTCCAGGATCAGGGCCGCAAAATCAATATCGAAATTATCGAAGGCGTTCTGGCTGATATCAAGATCGAAGGTCTCAAAAAGACTAAAGAAAAGGTCGTTCGCCGTGAACTTACCGTAAAGCCCGGCGAGATTTATGACAACAAAAAGATCGTGCGCGATCTGCAGCGTCTTTATAACCTTGGCTTCTTCGAAGAAGTTCGCCGCGACCATCTGCCTGGCAAAACTCCAGAAGAAGTCGTGCTGGTTATTCACGTCGTCGAACAGAAAACTGGTCGAGCCGGCGTTGGTGCTGGTTATTCTTCACTCAATGGCCTGGTTGGCTTTGTGAACCTTTCTCAGAACAATTTTCAGGGCGAAGGCAAGCGCGTTTATCTCAAGACCGAATTCGGTGGTATCGAAACCTACGAACTTGGTTACTTCGATCCGTGGCTCAATAACAAACCGCAGAGCTTCGGTATCGACCTGTATAACACCGAATACACCCGCAACCTTTACGCTGGCGGCAATGAGCTCACCGAATACGACGAAAAACGCACCGGTGGCGCCATCACTCTCGGTCGCAGGCTTAACAGCGATCTTGATCTCTCGTTCCGCTTCCGTGATGAAGACATCAAGCTTACGCCAAAAGATCCGAGCGTCGCTCCTGCTGCCGGTCTTCTCAATGGGCGTATTCAGACGCTCGCCGCAATACTGGCCAAAGATACCAGAGACAACCGTTTCCGACCGACTACCGGTGTGCATGATACCTTCTGGGCTGAAACAACCGGCGGTTTCCTCAAGGGCGACAATCAGTATACCAAGTATATGCTGGCGCTGCGTCGCTATCTTGCCATCAGCAAAAACCGCAAAACAGTTTTTGCCGTGCAGAGTGTGGCCGGTCAGACAACCATCGGCGAAGGCTTCGTGCCTGTCTACGACATGTTCTCGGTCGGTGGCAGCAGCACCATTCGCGGTTATGAAGAGCGCGAATTTCTCGGCACCAAAGTGTTCTATACCAACTTCGAATTGCGCCAGAACTTCGCAAAGAACTTCGATCTGGTCGCCTTTTATGACATAGGAAGTGCCTGGGGCACTGACTACAACCGCCAGAAACTCAATTATGACCTCAAGGGAGGTTATGGTCTGGGTATTCGCCTGCAGACTCCGCTTGGCCCGGTCGCTCTCGATTACGGTAAGGCAGATGATCGAGATTCAGGCAACACTTACATCAACTTTGGTTCATCGTTCTAATCACATATAAAGCTCCGTGGTGGAGCAAAGAAAATAAGGAGACTCGATCCCGATGAAAAAACATTTATTGAAGCTTTGTCTCGCAGCAGGACTCGTTGCCAGCCCGATGGTGGCTTTTGCCTTTGAATTCGGCGTTGTCGATGCCGGTCAGATTTTCAACAAATACAGCGAAACCCAGAAGACCAAACAGGTTCTTGAAGGTAAGAAGGAAAATCTGCAGAAAGAACTCGAAACCCGCAAAGGTGAAGTTCAGAAGCTCGACGACGATTATCTGACCACAGCCAAGCGCATGCAGGAACTCAGAGACGGCAAGAAGGAAAAAGAAGCTCAGGCTCTCGAACCTAAGCTCAAAGATCTGCGCCAGCAGCTGGCTCAGAAACAGAGCGAACTGCAGAAGTTTTTCGAAGACTCTCAGAAAGCCCTTTACGAAATGGAAGAAAAGGAAATGGGCGACCTTTCGAAAAAGCTCGACGAAAGAGTCGACACTGTTATCAAGCAGATCGCGCAGAAACACAAGATCAAAGCCGTATTTGAAAAGCGTTTCTTTTATTTTGGTGAAGAAGATGTCGTAAAAGACATTACCGAAGAAGTGCTGCAGGCACTTAACAGCGCAGGCCCGGCCAAGGCTCCGGCCAAGGCCCCCGCCAAAGGCAAATAAGCAGATTGCAGCGGGCAGGTGATAAACCTGCCCGCATATTATCTGCCATGCTGCCACAGTGACAGTCTGTGAATATGATAGAGAAGCAAAACCGTACAATCAGTCTGCAGGAACTCGCCCGCCTCGCCGAAGGCCGGGTGGTCGGTAATGGCGAGGTCATGCTGAACGGCGTGGCTTCTGCCCACGATGCCGGTGCCGGTCAGATCACCTTTCTTTCAGGCGCCAAAAACTATGCTTCCTATCTTGAACTCCTCAAAAATTCGAAAGCGGCCGCTGTTATTGCACCAGACGATGCCCCGGAGCTGAACTTGCCGTCGCTGCGACTGAAGAACCCTTATTACGGGCTGGTTAAAGCTCTTGAGTTCTTTTTTCCTCTCGAAAAACCGGGTTATTCGATTCATCCGGCTGCGTTCGTCAGCGAAAATGCTGAAGTTGCGCCGTCAGCCAGCGTTGGCCCGCACGCTGTCGTAGAAGATGGCGCAGTAATCGAAGCCGGCGCGGTGATCTGTGCCCAGGCTTATGTTGGCCGCGGTGCCCGTGTTGGCAAAAACACTTTTCTTCACCCGGGCGTGCGTATATTGGCCGACTGTGTTGTCGGCAACAACTGCATAATTCATGCAAATGCTGTTATCGGCAGTGATGGTTTCGGTTTTACCCTGCATCAGGGGCGGCAGCTGAAAGTGCCACAGGTCGGCAATGTCATCATCGAAGATGATGTCGAAATTGGCGCCTGTGTCACTGTTGATCGTGGTGCTCTTGTCTCTACCGTTATCGGCTCGGGAACCAAAATCGACAATATGGTGCATATTGCGCATAACGTGCAGATTGGCAAAAATTGCGTGATCGTCGCTCAGGTTGGTATTTCGGGCAGCACCATTCTTGAAGATGAAGTTACGCTGGCCGGTCAGGTCGGCACTGCCGGCCATGTCAGAGTTGGCAAGGGCACTACTGTAGCCGCGCGCGGCGTGGTGACCTCTGACGTAGAACCTGGCAGTTTTGTTTCGGGTTTTCCGCTCAAACCTCACAACGAAGAGCGCCGAATCATGGCTTCGCTGCGCAAACTGCCAGATCTTATCAAAAAAGTGCGCGAACTCGAAAAAATGCTTGAAGGGAATGACAATAAATGACGTTTTGCAGAACTCTCAAACTTGCGGTAGTGTTGATTCTGGTGGTGTTTTCCGTCTCGCCAGTTTCTGCTGCCGATAGTATAAGACGTTCCCGCTATATGGGTACTGCGATTTTTTCGATGCCTACCGGTTATGTAAGGTCGGCGACCAACTATATCAACGATGACAGCCATTCTGCTTTTATGCTTTCGCAGGCAATGTTTGGCGAACTCGTCGAATTATCGATTCTGCGTCACCTCAACGGCGAATTTAAGGGTAAGAACCCGATGAGCGTTAAAATCAAGCTGCTCGAAGAGGGCGAAATGCTGCCCAGCATTGTTTATGGCGCTTCTGACTTTACCAAAGCAATTGGTTCAAAACTGTTTTACTTTGCCGCCTCAAAGTCGATCGAAACTTTCGGAGTTCACCTGCACGGTGGCTTTTATAAAGAGCCGGTAACCACCGACCGCAAGTTTTTTTATGGCGTTGAAAAAATGGTTTTTCCGCTTGTCACCCTGAGTGCCGAGCGCACCGACGAAGTTAATACCTTTGGCGTAAAACTGAGTCCTTATCCGGGCGTCAGCCTCGAATTAGGGCAGCGTGATGCCAAAGAAGAGATTTATAACATCAACTATTTTCGTTCTTTTTAATAATGACCCAAGCCACCCGACAATTTACCCTGGCAGAAATCTGCAACTGTGAAGGACTCGGCCTGCACACCGGAAAACCGGTAACCATGCAGTTCATACCGGCTCCCGCGAACGCCGGCATCAGGTTCGTCCGAACCGATCTTGCTGGCAGCCCTTCTATTCGTCCTCTCCTTGACAATGTCGTCGCGACCAACCGTGGCACGATTATCAGCGAAAACGGGTCATCGGTTCACACGGTCGAACATGTTCTTTCGGCTCTGCATGGCTGCGGTGTCGATAACCTTGAAATCAGACTGTCGAGCGAAGAGCCACCAGTGCTCGACGGCAGTGCGATGAACTTTGTCGCGATGATCGAAAAAGCAGGTCTGGCAGCTCAGGAAGCCGAAAAACAGTATTGTGAAGTCCATGAAATATTCAGCCTCTGCGAGGGCGAGAAGTCAATGTCTTATCTGCCCTCAGATCGTTTCGAAGTGACCTATCACCTCGCTTATTCTGACGATCTGGTGGCGCCCCGCCACCTGCACATCGAAATCAGCCCGGAAATGTTTAAAAGCCGGGTCTGTCGGGCGAGAACCTTTGGTTTCGAGCGCGAATTCGATATGCTTAAACAGCATAATCTGGCGCGTGGCGGCAGTCTCGAAAACGCTATCGTCATCGACAATCACGGAAAAGTGATGAACCCGGAGGGTTTGCGCGATGAAGACGAGCTGATTCTGCATAAGATTCTCGACCTCGTCGGTGATTTTTCTTTGATAGGTCAGCCTGTTCGCGGTCATATCATTGCCGAAAGAACCGGCCACAGTTTTAACGTGAAATTTGCTAAGATGCTGAGGGCAAAATTTGCCGAGTCTCAGCAGAGAAAGGAAAACAAGATGATGTATATCGAACAAATCAAGGAGATTCTGCCGCATCGCTATCCTTTTCTGCTTGTCGACAGAATTCTTTCACTGGTACCAGGCGAATCGATCGTCGGCATCAAGAATGTCACTGCCAACGAAGAATTTTTCAACGGGCACTTCCCTCGCAAGCCGGTAATGCCGGGAGTCCTGATCGTCGAGGCCATGGCTCAGGTTGCCGGCGTTCTGTTTTTGTCGCAGCCTGAACACAAGGGCAAGGTGCCGTTCTTTTGTGGTATTGATAATGTGCGCTTTCGCCGCCCCGTCGTTCCCGGAGACCGGCTTGAGTTTCATATCAAGGTTCTCAAGGTCCGTGGTAATACCGGTAAGGTTGAAGCCGAAGCGCGCGTCGATGGTGAGCTGGTCACCGGCGGCGAGCTCATGTTCCAGATCGTCTGACCTTGAGCAAGGAGTAGACAAATGTCTGTTCATCCAACAGCGATAGTTCATCAAAATGCGAAGCTTCATCCCACCGTCACGGTCGGCCCGTTCGCCAGAATCGGCGAGCATGTCGAAATTGGCGCCAACACCACGATCGGGTCGAGCTCTGTCATAGAGGGTTACACTACCATAGGTGAAGGCAACGTCGTTCATCCGTCGGTAATCATCGGCGCCCCCCCACAGGACCTCAAATACAAAGGCGAGAAGACCTTCGTCAAAATAGGTAATGGCAACCATTTTCGCGAATTCACCACCGTTCACCTCGCTGAAGGAGAAGGCAATTCGACGATTATCGGTGATGGAAACCTGTTTATGGCTTATGTTCATATTGCCCATAACTGCAAAGTCGGCAGCTACAACATAATGTCGAACTGTACAACCCTGGCTGGCCATGTTGAAATCGGTAACCGCGCGGTTCTCGGTGGTTTCACCGGCATTCACCAGTTCTGCAAGGTTGGCAGCATGGTGATGATCGGTGGTATGAGCAAGATAGTCAAAGATGTTCCGCCGTTTATCAAGATCGACGGGAACCCGGCCCGCGTAGTCGGTCTTAATGCTGTAGGTCTGCGCCGCAACAATGTCTCAAAAGAGTCTCTGGCCAGCATCAAAGAATTGTACAAAGTGTTTTTCCGCTCAGAAATGAACGTGTCACAGGTTTTGGCAAAATGGGAAGAACTGGTAGACGCAAACGACGACAACGTCAAACTTTTCTACGATTTTGTTAAAAACGCTAAACGCGGCGTTTATAAGCGCACCCGCCGCAGCAGCGTCAGCGAAGAATAAACCACCACAAAACCTCATCGCAGAGGGGCCGGCACGCAAAGGTTGCCGGCCCCTCTGCTTTTTCCGAGAGGTTTGCTTATTGACTTTGATTGATGGGCGGGCTAGAATAATTTGCAGAATTTAGCTAAATGAACCTGCCTGTTCGTCCGATATTCACCCATGGAGGCGTCCTCCGTCAGTTAAAGACACACCAGGGGGAAGACGTTCAGGGAGTAGGAGGAACCATGAAGGTTTCCAGTGATGTAAACATAACAAGAATCTATCAGGACCAGGTGAAGAAGGCCAAAGCCGATAAGCCTGACGGCGAATTCCGCAAAATGATGCAGGATTCGACTGGCAAGACCGAAGGCCCGGCCCGCAGTTTTCATCCACCCAGCGGTATCAACCCGAACAATCCGATATTGTCGGGTAAGCCGGTAGCTCAGGCTGACCCGGTCGATACCATCAAGTTCGCTGCTGAAGTAGTTGCCAGCGAACCAGAAGTAAGAGCCGACAGAGTAGACCGCATCAAGAAGCTTTTCGATGCCGGGCAGTATAACGTCTCGCCCGAGGCGGTTGCCGAGAAGTTGTTTGCCAGCGGAGCTGTCACCAAATCCTGGGAAGGCTGAGACCCCCTTTGAAACAAGCGATTGAAGAGCTCAAAGCCATATTGGGCGAAGAGCTGGCCATCTATCAGAAGCTGCTTGGCTTCGCCCGCGACAAAAAAAAGCTGCTGCTCGAAAAGTTTTCGACAGATCTGCAGGCTATCGTCACCCAGGAAGAACTTCTGGTGCAGAGACTAATCGATCTTGAACAGCTCAGACGTGATCATGTCGCGAAAATAGCCGGCAGCGAAGAAGCTAATCTCGATGCTGCCGTCGAAAAAATCGGCGATGCCGACAGCAAGTCTGATCTGTGGCTGCTCGGCAACCAGCTTCGCGATGTGATGGGCGAAATCAAAGGTGTCAACGACGAAAACCAGAAGCTGCTCGAACAGGCGCTCGAACTTACGCAGTACTCGATCAAACTGATCACCAGAGTGCCAGGCGGTGTGACCTACGGTCCCGGCGGCAAACAGCCGCCCAAGACTACCGGCCCGAAACTCGTCGACCGCAAAGCCTGACTTAAAACAAAAAATCTTCGTAGCGGCAGAATGCATGAAATGAGCATTCTGCTGTTACGGAGATTTTTTGTACTAATATTACTTCAGTAAATCGCCGATAAAGATAATAGGGGAAAATATATATTCCCGATGGCACATATAAAAACGCCATCAAATAAGGAGGCCGGCGATGGCTGGAACGTTTTTTGGTCTGCAGATCGGTAAAAGCGGCATATTTACGCAGCGCAAGGCGATGGAAGTCACTTCGCACAACATCGCCAACGCCAATACCGAAGGCTATTCGCGCCAGAAGGCCGTATTAGAAGCCAGCCGGCCCTACATGATCACCAGCATGTATACCCCGGTCGTGCCGGGGCAGGTCGGTACCGGCGCTAATGTTGCTCAGATTCAGCAGTTCCGCGACGAATTCATCGACGCCAAGATCACCAAAGAAACCACGACGCTCGAATGGAAATCTACCGCTGACAGCCTGATGAAGCAGATCGAGGCGATTGTCAACGAACCAGGTACCGCAACCGTTCGCGATCAGCTCGATAAATACTGGGCCGCCTGGGAAGACCTCGCCAATGACGCTTCGAATAGCGCTCTGCGTCGCAATCTCGTCGAAGAAACCGACACTCTGATTTCATTGTTTCAGGAAGTAGATGATCAGCTTCGCCGATTGCAGGGTTCTCCGACCTGGTGTTCGCAGGCCAGCATCGAAAGCCAGATCCGCGACACTGTCGGCGAAGTTAATGAGCTGGCAAAAAGAATTGCCGGACTCAACGAGCAGATCGGCCGCTCAGAATCAAATGTAAATGTCGCCAACGACCTGCGCGATCAGCGCCAGAAGGCGCTTGAAGACCTGGCAAAGCTGGTCAACGTAACTTTTCATTATGATGAAAAAGATTTTTTGAACGTAAATTGTGGCACACATGCCCTGGTTCAGAACATTTTCTCAAATGATCTCAGCATCACAGTGAAGAATGGCGATACTTTCAGCACTGTCAGCGGCAGCGAAAAATACCCGGAATTTTCTGACAATGTCGAGGTTGCCTCAGCAGCTCTGACTCACACTGCTGAGCAACGTAATATTACCATCACGGTCAGCCAGGTGGCTGAAGCGCATGAACAATACTCGTTTCTCACTTTCCATCCTCTCAATGGCCCGCTTTCAGACTTCGGCATAACCAGCGGCAGCTTTGTCGTCAATGGCCGCGAATTCTTTATCGATGCCGACAATACCAACATGCAGGATCTCTCCCGCATGCTCGATGAAGCTAACATCAATGTCAATGCGCACATCAACGAAGCGGGACAGATTGTGCTCAAGTCATCACAGACCGGTAAAGATTACGAAATCAGGACGGCTGATGGCACCAGTAACCTGTTTACCGTGCTCAACCTGCAGGATAACAAACAGGCGCAGGATGCCATGTTCAGCATCAATGGCCGGGCTTACGCTTCTTCAAAGAATACTGTTTCTGACGCCCTCGATGGCGTTACTATTCTGCTGCGCGGCGAAGGTGTCGCCAATCTCGACCTGCGCCCGGTAGTTACTTCCGGTAAGCTCAAGGGGCTTCTTGAAGTTCGCGATGGCGCTCTGCAGCAGGCGATCGACGACCTCAACAAACTGGCTTACACCATCGCTGTTGAAACCAACCAGGTGCATCGCACCGGCTTTGGTATCGATGGCGTTTCTGGCCGCAACTTCTTCAAGCCGCTCGAGTATCTCGATACCAACAACCCTTACAAAAACGCCATTCAGAACCTGGCTATCGAAGATTACATCACTGCCAATCTAAATACCATCGCTGCAGCTGGTGGCACTATCGAAAATCCGACCGACCGGATACGAACTTATAATGGCGATGGTGATGGTTCTAACGC
>Ga0116144_10000763_pt1 | contig 41944 bp, 31 predicted proteins | sample AD_UKC035_MetaG_FD_89746 | JGI IMG/M metagenome (GOLD analysis project Ga0116144, IMG submission 89746) | Active sludge microbial communities of municipal wastewater-treating anaerobic digesters from USA - AD_UKC035_MetaG | ecosystem: Engineered > Bioreactor > Anaerobic > Digestate | place: USA...
ATGCCGAAGAATATGGCGGTGAGGTCGACAAGGTTATCGGAGAAAAGCTTCTTATAGTGTTTTCGCATGAGCAGCACGGCAAAAAAAATGCTGCTGTCGCTGCCATCAAGCTGGCCCGAAGAATCTTGAGCGATTTCAAGGGTGACCGTGATATCAAGCCGGTTTTTGGCATCAACTCAGGGCGCGTCATTTCCGGTATAATCGGTACTCCTGAAGTGCGCATCGATAATACGGTCATCGGTGATCCGGTCAATGTGGCCGCGCGCATGTGTTCGCTGGCAACCAGCGAGACAATGCCGATTATCATCTCGGGTGCAATCAGAGACTGTCTGGGCGCAGGTTACAAGGTGAAGCCGGTTGCCGTCGAAAAGATTCGCGGCAAGAAACAGGAAGTCGAAGTATTCAGCCTGCAGGCTTGAGTCGCTTCAGTCGGTGAATGAGATTTCGCTGAAAATCGGGTTATGGTCTGAAAACCGCCGGGGCGGATCGACGCGTTTGCCTGCAATGCGGGTATGACCGCTGGTGTTGCCGGCAATGATATAGTCGAGCTTCTGAGAAAGGCGCGGATAGCCGGCAGTCGGAAGGTTGCAGTCGTCTCGTTGCAGATTTGCCGGCAGCATTTTTTCTAACTCTTCTGGGCGCAGGTTAATGTCACCGCCGAGAATTATTCGACCTGGTAATGTTCTGGTTATCTCGGTAACCCGTCTGAACTGCTCAATATTAGGTCGATAGCTCTTGTAAGGGGCTGCTGAGTAAAGATGAGTATTGAGCAGATATAGTGGCTGTCCTTCGGCGTTCAGCTCGACGATGAGAATGCTCTTTTGCGCAATGAATTCTTCGAGCGAATGGCGCAGAGACGGAGCAAAGCGCCGAACTTCGGCGTTGCGCGGCGCGAATCGGCTTAATGTGAGCAAACCCGAGTAGTTGTAGCCGATGCCGGGGGAATAGATCGCATGATAATCAGACATGGCGGCCATCAGAAGCGCCAGGCTGTGGTTGTCCCATACTTCCTGCATGAAGATGATGTCAGGATTGAGGGTGCGCACGCAGTCAGTGAATTCTTCTATTCGCTGCTGCTGATTGAAGAAAAATGGTGTTGGAAAAAGCAGCAGATTGGCGCTGAGCACCTTTATTGAACGGTTTTTTGTCGGTTCGTTGCAGGGTGTGCCTATTGGCGGGATAATGGTAATCGCAGGCCGGCAGACAGCGGTTGCCAGTTCATAGAATCCGCTCAGGCTGAGCAGCGCATCGATATGTTGCAGCAGATGCGAACGCTGCGCCTTTTCCAGCAGTCGTGTCAGGCGGTTGAATATGGGTGGTCTGATCGGTTTAAGAGAAAAATTCTCGGCGGCGAATGCCGGGTTGAAGCTGATTGCCAGCAGAATCGCCGGCAATATCATCAATTGCAGATAAATTTTAAAAAATCTGTACATAGGAGATATTTGCATAAAAAAGCGAGCAATTTGAAGAAAACATACAAATTATAGCTCTAAACCGGCGAAATTTCACTTCATTTCGGAGATGGTTTAAGACGATGAAATAATTAGAGACTAAGACGATTCGGAAAAGCCACCTCTCGGCCTGAAAAATAAGGAGCGAACGATGTTTAAAATAGATGGACAACAGCGCCAAAAGTTGCTTGAGAAGCTCGATTCACTGATGATGCAGTCTTTGCTGAAAGTGGTGCATCAACCCGCGGCCGGCCCGGTAGCCGTAATCGAACGTTAAATCAGGAGGCATTATGTCTGCAATCAATGTTGTCGCGAAAATGTATGATAGTCCTTCTGCTGCTGTCACCAAAGAAACGGCACCTGAGAAGGAAGGATTCGACCAGGTGGTCAAGACTGCTATCGAAGACAAGGCATCAGAAGCCGGCTGCGCGAACTGCAGCACAGGTGTCACTGTAACTGACGCTGCTGATACTACCAGGAGTGATGATACCACTGCAGTCGACATCGAGCCAGAGGTAAACCGGTCGGCAATGTATCGTTTCACAGTGTTCATCAGAGTCAGCGGTGATATCGGCGGCATGAGCCAGACACTTGCTGAAGAGTTCGCCAGCCTGACAAAGGGATTTGTCAGCGGGTTGCTTGCAGAAAAGGAAGCCGGCGTCGATGTGCTCGACAACTATCTCGGCCAGGCCGAAAGCTCGGTCAGTAAAGGCCTGGATACTACCAAAAGCATGGTCAACGATATGCTGAGTGCGGCTGATTATGGCCTTAAATCGGTGATCGCGTCGATGACTTCTAATTCATGGATGTCGAGTCTCGGCGGTGGGTCTGCCTCTTCGCTGACTGGCGTCTCGATGGCCGATATCGCCAAGATCTATCTGCAGGACAGCATCAACAAAGGTGCTGCCAATCCAGCTAACATCGTCGGTTCATCTTCAGCCGGCGCCGTCAGTTACGGCGGTGGTTATCAGCTGTCGATGGTCAAAGGCGCGACCGAACCGCTCAAAATCGTGCCAGAACAGTCAGAAACGCCGGCAGTGGCAGTAAGTAACGATGTGGCAGCTGTCAGCAGCAAAGATAAAATTCTCGAAAGATTTCTTCAGCTCATAGACAATATGTCGGGTGCCATCAACGGCAAAGTCGTCAGGGCAGGCTTGTCAATATCATATTTCGACAATGCTGTGAGCCGTGACATGGAAGTTAGGGAAACGGTCCCGTCACTGAGGATTAACGCCGTAGACGAAGATGTTCCCGACCAGACTGAAGAAGTTTTGATATAAGATAAAAAGGGAGTTACAAGGGATTCTATTGGGTGCAAACCAATGCTTTCGGGCTGTCTCATGAGGAGACAGCCTCACTTTGTACGCCGCATCTGTCTGCTGTCGATTCAACCTGTGCATGGCCCTGACTATATCGTTGTAGAAAAAACGATGGAGTAGGGGGTATAGTTGTAGCCAGGAGAATTCAGATGCAGAACTTCGATATTGAAAAGATACGTGAATTTTATCAGCATAGCTGGTCGCAGAACTACGGCGATACCTCAGACAAGGAGACCCCTGAATTCTGGAACAGCCGTGCAGCAGATTTCGCTGCCAAGGCACATTCTGACGAAGCCCGCCAGGAAAGCCTCGAATTCTTGCGGCGTTTCGAGTGGTCGCGTGACGAGACTGTTCTCGATGTTGCCGCCGGGCCCGGCACTTTTGCAATTCCTCTTGCCGGTATGGTCAAAGAGCTCGCGGTCACCGATTTCTCGCAGGCGATGCTCGATCAGCTACAGCTGCAGGCCTCGCGTGAAGGTGTCAGTAACATCAGACAGCTGCCCGGCCGCTGGCTCGACCTGCAGCTGCCCGGCCGCTACGATACCGTGCTTTGCCTCAACAGTCTCGGCGTAATATCAGCTGACGAACAGCGGCAGCCGCATCTGGCTCGAACCCTGCAGAAGCTTGCTGACGCCTGTGCGCGCCGCCTGATTATTCTGATTCCGCATGCCGATTCGCCGTTGAACTCTGAAATGCGGCAGATTCTCAGACTCGACGCTGTTCCACTCGAACGCATGCGCGTCGGCGTGCTTTACTTCGCTATGGTCGACTGCGGCATGCTGCCAGATCTTTACATCGTTAAACGCCCCTTCCGCTGGACATTCACCAGCTTCGAAGAAGCGCGCCAGACGCTGCTCAAAAAAGCCGGCGTCAAAGCTGAAGACTGCAAAAGCGCCGAATTCGACGCTTATCTCAATTCAGCCATACAAAAGGATGCCAGCGGCCACCTGACCCTGGCCTATCAGGTTTCCCAGGCCCTGTATGTCTGGACCCGTTAAAAATGCCTCGTCGGGACCCTGTCGAGAGCCTGAGTAAGCAGGACCCCTGAGTTACTGCTTGTATTCTTTACTTGTCGAAAAGCGCAGCTACGGCTTTTTTGATCTTGTCTTCTGCCGGGATGAAGGGCAGAGTGACGTGATTTTTGTTGCCGGCTTTATTGAAGGCTGCGGTCACTTCGACGGCGTTTTCGCAGCGGCCCCAGGCGCGGCGCGAGACGCCGCACATGACGTCCCAGGTCATCGCCTGTCTGATGATTTCGTCGATACGTTCGCTGCCGTCGAGAACCAGGCCGAAGCCGCCGTTGACTGACTTGCTGATACCGACGCCGCCGCCGTTGTGCAGCGAAATCAGACTCATGCCGCGCGCAGCGTTACCGGCGTAACAATGAACTGCCATTTCAGAGGTGATATTGCTGCCATCCTTGATGTTGGCGGTTTCGCGGTATGGGGAATCAGTGCCGCCGGTATCGTGATGGTCGCGGCCGAGCATTACCGGGCCAATCTCGCCTCTGCGCACCATGTCGTTGAATTTGAGTGCGATTTTTACGCGCCCTTCGGTATCCTGATAAAGAATGCGGGCCTGAGTGCCTACTACCAGCGCATTCTTTTCGGCGTCGCGTATCCATACCCAGTTGTCGCGGTCCTGGGCGCGGCGGTTCGGGTCGATGCAGTCCATCGCCGCTTTGTCGGTTTTCTGCAGATCTTCGTGGCGGCCGCTCAGACATACCCAGCGGAACGGGCCATAGCCATAGTCGAACAGCATCGGGCCCATGATATCTTCGACGTAAGACGGAAAAATAAAGCCGTCGCGCGGGTTTTCGCCGTTAGCGCAGATTTCTTTGACGCCAGCGTCGTAGACCGAGCGCATAAAGGCGTTGCCGTAGTCGAAAAAGTAGGTGCCACGCTCTGACAAGGTTTTGATGGCCTTGAAATGGTCTTTCAGCGAGGCATCGACGAGTTGTCTGAACTTCGCCGGGCTTTTGGCGATCATCTCGGTGCGCTGCTCGAAGCTGAGGCCTTTGGGGCAGTATCCGCCGTCATAGACTGCATGGCAGGAGGTCTGGTCTGAGAGCAGTTCGATATGAATCTTTTTATCGACGGCATATTCGAGCAGATCGACGATGTTGCCGTGAAAGGCGATAGAAGTGGTTTTGCGCGACTCGATGTGTTCACTGGCCATCGCAAAGGCTTCAGCCGGCGTCCTGGCGACAAGCGAAACCCAGCCCTGCTCGTGTCGTGTCTTGATGCGCGATTCATCGACTTCGGCGATAATGCCAACGCCGCCGGCAATTTCGACAGCCTTGGGCTGAGCGCCGCTCATGCCGCCGAGACCTGAGGAGACGAACAGATGCCCGGTCAGGTCTTCGTCGGCTTTGATGCCGAGTTTGATGCGGCCGGCGTTCAGGATCGTGTTGAAAGTGCCGTGAACTATGCCTTGCGGCCCGATGTACATCCAGCCGCCGGCGGTCATCTGACCGTAATTGGTGACACCAAGCTGCATAGCGCGGTGCCATTCTTCCTGATTGTCGAACATGCCGATCAGCAGACCATGACTCATAATCACGCGTGGCGCCGAAGGGTGCGAACGAAACAGCCCGAGCGGGTGTCCTGACATGACTACCAGCGTCTGTTCGCTGGTCATCACTTCGAGATACTTTTTAATCAGTCGATACTGCATCCAGTTCTGGCAGATCTGGCCAGTTTCGCCGTAAGTGACCAGTTCGTAGGGATAAAGAGCGATCGCAAAATCGAGGTTGTTGTCGATCATTACCTGAAATGCCTTGCCTTCAGTACAATTGCTCCTGTATTCGTCTATCGGCTTTCCATATAAATTTCCGGCCGGTCGGAAGCGGTAGCCGTAAATGCGGCCGCGCGTTTTGAGTTCATCGAGAAATTCTGGTATCAGTGCTTCGTGCAGCTCTTCTGGGATATAGCGCAAAGCATTTTTGAGAGCAGTTTCGGTTTCCTGACGGTTAAGAGTGAAACCGCGATCGGGCGCTCGCCGGATTCCCGGCACGAATTCAGGGTATTCTGGCAGCGTCGCATCGAGTTTAATCGTCATTGCCTCTGAAATAGCTTTGTTATTCAACATTCCTTACCTCCGCGTTTTTTGCAGTGTATTTAACAGAATTCTGCAGCTGATGCCAGCAAAACGCAAATGTTCCGGCATCAGGCTCAATCATATAACTTTTCCGCAAAATTATAAACAACTTATCGTCGCCCTTCAGAACAGGCAAATTGATATTGCTGCGGTTCCGGGCAAAAAATGTTAGAATCTCAAAAAACATTTAGACGGATGTAATGATGAAACGAGCTCTCTACCGAACCTATCGCCTGCAGGTGGTCGTTTTTTTCTCGTTTCTTGCCCTGTTTTCGTTGATTGTGGCCGGTATCGTCATTTATGGTTACCGCAGCAATTCCGAAATCATGCTGCAGTCTTCTGATGAGCTGTTATACCAGATCTCAGAAACGATCATCAGGCAGACCAGCAACCATCTCGAGCCGGCCCGCAAGACTGGACATCTGCTGCGGCGCATGATCGAGCGCGGCGATACGTTTGCCAATTCCCCCGAAATGATCGAGACGATCAGTCTCGAGGCTCTCGACGCCTACCCGCAGTTCTCAGCCGTATATCTTGGCGACGAAGGTGGAAACTTCGTGATGGCGCGGCGTCTGACCGACGGCACCTATTCGACCAGAATCGTCTCAAGAACCGGAGAGCCGGCCGGAGTGCTCGAGATCGACCGTGATCATGACTGGCAGATAATTGCGACGCGCAGCAGCTCGATTCTCAATTTTGACCCACGTGAGCGGCCATGGTATGTTTTGGCCAAGGCCGAAGGGCATGCCGTCTGGAGCCGTGAATACCGTCTGTTTACCGATCAGGTGCCGGGTATTACCTGCGCACATCCGGTTTATGGGCCTGATGGAACCTATGCCGGCGCAGTCGGCATCGATTTTCGACTGGGTGAGCTGGCTGAGTTCCTGAAAAGTCTCAAAATTGGCGATTCAGGTCTGGCGTTCATTGCAGACAGCGAGGGCAATATTCTGGCTTATCCAGAAAAATCGGGACTTGATGTCGATAACGTCAGAGCGCCGCGCTCACCTTTGCAACAGAGTATCAAAACCGGCTGGATAAAGTCGGCGCTCGAAAAGTTCATCGAAGAAAAGAAGCTGCGTTTTACTTACGAACATGGTGGCGATAATTACATCGCCTCTTTCCGGCCGTTTCCTGATAATTTCGGTCGTGACTGGATTCTTGGCATAATTGTGCCGGAAGAGGATTTTATCGGGCCGATCGCGCGAATTCATGAGACGACGCTGCTTTTTTCGTTCTGGTTGCTGATCATTGGCGGATTTCTGACTTCGACACTGGCGCGAGAGTTGACCAACCCGATCAAGCGCATAACGCACGAAGCCGAAAAGATTCAGAAGCTTGATTTTGAGGGTGAGATTGAAATTCACTCGCCAATTTCAGAAATTCATGCAATGAGCGAGGCCATGAACTCGATGAAAAAGGCGCTGGGAGCCTTCAAGAAGTATGTGCCTTCAGAGATCGTTCTGGGGCTGGTTAACCGGCATGATGAAGCGCGTCTCGAAGCGCATGCCGAAGAGATTACCCTGATGTTTACCGATATTTCGAATTTTTCTTCGATTGCCGAAAAAGTGTCGCCATCGCAGCTGATGGAGCAGCTTTCACAATATTTCGACTGCATTGCTGCCCTGATTCACCGCCATGGCGGCACGATCGACAAATATATCGGCGATTCGGTAATGGCCTTCTGGGGTGCTTCGATGGCCAGTTCTGATCAGGCTCGCCATGCCTGCCGCGCCGCAGTCGAGATAATCAGGGCCACGGGTGAGCTTAACGAAAAATGGCGCAATGAAGGAAAAGAGGTGTTTGCCACGAGAATCGGTATAAATACTGGAGTTTCGCTGGTCGGCAACTTTGGTTCTTCAGATCGCTTCAATTACACGGCCATCGGTGACAACGTCAATCTGGCAAGTCGTCTTGAAGGCCTCAACAAGCTGTACGAAACCGAAATAATCGTCAGCCAGTCGACTGCCAAAGCTGCCGGCGAGGAATTCATTTTCCGACCGCTCGATATCGTTGCTGTAAAAGGGCGCCATGGCAGCGTAAAGATTTATCAGCTGCTGGGTTCACGAGAGTCGGCCGATGCTGAAAATCAGCTGGAAGTCGCTGCCCTGTCTGAAGATGCGCTGCGAAGTTATCTAAATCGCGAATGGCGGGAATCTTACGAGAAATTTCAGAAGCTGCTCGAAATTCTGCAGGAAGATCCGGCTGCCGAAATGTATCTCAGCCGCTGCCGCGAACTGCACGCAAGCCCACCTGGCCCTGACTGGGACGGCGTCTTCAGGGTTCAGAGCAAGTAGCTCCATTCAGTCATTCAGCTCCAGAATTTCGAACACCCGATTATCGGCTGCTACCGGCTGACAGACAAGATCCGGCCCAAGCATGGCGGCGGTTCTGCCGTCGATAAACACTTTGCTGCTGGTTCCGGCCTTGCTCATACTTTCGAGCTGAGCGGCCTGACCGACCAGACTGCCGACCAGCGTCGCATCGAGCTTGCCCTGGTCTGAGCCTACGCGCCCGCAGATAACGCTGCCGGTGCAGATGCCGACCCCGTTGTCGATAGTGAACAGACCGCTTTTACTTCGCTGCCGGTTGCAATCGGCAAGGCCGGCGCGCATCGCCAGAGCGGCGGTTACCGCAGCTTTTGCGCCGTTTTCGCATTCATGATGGTAAAAAACCGCCTGAATCGCGTCACCAACCAATTTGTCAATGATGCCGCCGCGGCTTTCGATTTGTTCTGCCATCAGCGAAAAATAATCGTTGAGCATCGATACAATCTGCTGTGGCGGGTATTTTTCGGTGAGAGTTGTGAAATTGCGGATATCGGCAAAGAGTATCGAGGCGTTCACCCTGCTGCCGCCGGGGCGCAGCATCAGGTCGTCACCTGAATTTATCGCGTCGAGAACGTTACGAGAAACGAGCTGGCTTATCTGTTGCCTTTCGTAAAGCTGTCGGCCAAGATGATTGAAGGTGTGTGCCAGCCGGTCGAATTCGTCGCCGCTGTTCAGCTCGATCTGCCAGAGATAATTCTGTTGTGCCATTTCATGCATCGAAGCCTGAAAGGCTGGAATCGAGCGCAAAAGCAGCCATGCCACACCGCCTGCCAGATAATAGCTGCTAAGAATGGCCAGCAGCATTAGAAGCGCGTAACCAGCCATGCCGCTGGCCTGATAGCGGTCGGGAACCGGCACCGCATGAGCCATCAGGTAACTATCGCCACTTAGAATAGCCTGGCCGCAAAGCAGATGTGGCTGCTCTGAGTCAAGGTTGTTGATACGTGAAACCTGCGAAACCAGAAACATGGCCTGGGCGGCTTCCCACAGAGTCCTGTTGTCAGGTGAAAACCTGGCTGCTACATTGTGAGTGTCGCTGTCGAGAACCCTCTGCCGATAAGCATTCGGGAAAAATACCCGTACCGTCAGTTCAAAACCGTCCCGGTAATATACTGTCTGCAGCATATTCTCCTTGATCAGTTCGAGAATGTCGCTTTTCCAGTTCTCACGATTCGACTGCATGAAGAGAATGCCGGTTTTGGTATTCTGGCTGTCTTTCCAGAAACCACAGGTAATGTATTCTCTGCCTGTCGTCATGCTGTTGAATACCGGTATCCGTTCTTCGGCAAATATGCGCGACAGCATCCGGCGATCAATGGCAACATCGATCAGCCCCTGGGTGATTTGAGATCTCTGCAACAGCTGTCTGGATTTCTCGCTTGAGATATTCCAGGCACCAAGCTGGAACAGAATTTCCTGTGCCGGACTTATAAAAACAGGGTAAAGGGACTCCGTTACCTGGCCCTGGCCTGCCCCCATGCCGATTATATTGTCATCGACTTCGGGGTGCAGCATGAAATAACTGTAGAAGCGTCTTCCCATGTGTTCACAGACTTCGAGTCTGCTTTTATCTTTCGGCATGTAGCTGACATATTTCGTGATTTCATTGATTTTGCGCAGTTTCTGGGGCGAAAGTCTGCCCGTGCGTTCAATAAAAATATTCTGGAAAAGTATGCTGCGGGAAATCTGCAGAAGAATTTTCTGCTCGGTCAGAGCCAGTTGCTGCTGCATGAAATCAAGCATCAGTTCGGTTTCGAGCTGCTTTCTTGAGTTGTCATGGCAGATTCCGAGCCATATTGAAGCGGTAAGGGGTAAGAGTATGCCGGTTAGAAAGCATGCTCTGACCAGTTTGTGAAGAGTGCCGGAATTGCCGATTCTGCCGAGCATGACGGCAACGGTGAACATAAATGATAAAATTGCCGTGATTTTTAGAAACAGATTGACAGCAATGTCCTTATGGTCGGCATCTGGTGATTTGACCGGGCAGCTGATACTTATTGCCGGCTGCTGACCCTCTGGCAGTTTCCTTGCTGCGAGCAGTCTGGTAAACTCGTGCGGCAGCTGTCCGGTCAGTGTCATCTGCCGCTTGTCTTCGCAGAATGATGGCAATACGCGTTCCGGTGTCAAAATTGCTTTGTGGGTAAAACTGCCGTTGGAAAAGCCTCTGGTGGTTTTCTGCAGCATGAATTGCGGGGAAAATGCGTTGCGGCAGTAGACGGCGATGATGTAGCGGTTTTCTTTGCCGGTCACTGCCGCAGGAACGGGTAGAATGGCGATATAGGTGATATCTCTGGCCTTATGGGAATAACGTTCGATTATTGCACCATATGAGCACTTGATTGGCTGAAAAAGACCGATGGCCTGGTTGAGTTCGGGAAAGGCGGCCAGATCTTCATATTTTTTGGGAATGAGCGGTTGTCCGGCGAAGCTGTTGCGTTGTTCCAGAAACTGCCATACTGCTGCAAGCAATTTTGTCAGATTGCCATGGTTTTGTGACTGGCTGAAAGGCTTTTCCAAATGCCAGTGACAGTTCTGCTCGCTTTCGGCGATAACAAAAACCGCCTGCGGAGGCAGTCCGGCAATCTCTCTGCTGAATTGCATGAACTTGTCGACAGGCGAGTTCGCTGCGGCGAGAAAACCTGGCAGTCGGCCGAGAATTTTATGGGCCAGGTAACTATCTCTGATGTCCTTGCCTGTATCCCATTCCTGCATGAGTTTTTCGCTGGTGCTTCTTTCAAAAGCTGTGCTGATAAAAATTTGAGGCTGTAGTGTCGAGTCGTACTTTTGTAGTTCTATGCGCAGTTTCTGCTGCATACGCGCATGATACAGATCGTTTTCCATGGTAGTGGCCGAGTTGAAAATCAATCTGGCAGCGAATGCCGGTAGCAGAATGACCGTTATCCAGAGCAGCAGCGGTGATAATCCTTTTATCAGGCCCGGACTTGAGCTTATCGTAACGCGCTTCATATACCCTGATCCTCAAGTTCGAAAACTTCGACCGCGACTTTCTTGCCTTTGATCTCAAGCCTGCCGGAAGAGATGAAATGCAGTGGTGCAGCTGCTTCTTTGATTATCTCGGACACCAGTATGTGCGGGTTGGTGTCATGGTGCGATGCTGACTCAAGCCTGGCCGCAAGATTCACTGCGTCGCCGATAAGAGTGAAATCTTTGCGGCCATTTTTGGCACCGATTTTGCCAAGAATTACCGGGCCGGCGGCGATTCCTGTGCCAATAACGATGTGCGGGAGGTTACAACCGGCAAGCCGGTGACCGAGTTCAGGCAGTTTTCGCCGACAGAGCAGGGCTGTCACAGCTGCAGCATATTCTGGTCGGCCATTGCAGCGTTCAGCCGAAAAGCTTACCATTATGGCGTCGCCGATGTATTTGTCGATCTGGCCGCCGCATGACATTATTGCCGGTTCAAGGGTGCTGAAGTAGAGGTTGAGCAGGGTAATTACCGCCTCAGGCTCAAGGCTTTCACAGATTTTTTCAAAGCTGCGAATGTGAATGAACATGATGGCGCGATGAACCAGAGTGCCGGCTGCCTGATCGTCGTTGGACTCAACGCTGGCAACGCTCTGTGAAACCTCATCTGAGATGAACCTCTCGAGAATGCGTCGCTGTCTCATGCCCAGAACCATACCGTTGAAGTCATCGATGAGACTGCCAAGCTCATTTGAAGAATGGCAGACAATCGCCGGGTAACAGCCATGATCAAGCGCCGACAACCCCTGCATCATCATATTTACCGGACTGATGAAACTCTCGGCCAGCACCATGCTCAGAAGTTTGATGAGCGCGAGCAGATAAAGAACGGTAATCAGTAGAAGAATCGGCAGAAAAGCTTTGATTATAGCTGGAGAGTGTAGAGTGCTGTGCGATGCTATGATAAAAGGTGTGTCAGAAACGGCTCTGGCGCAGAAAAGTCTGGCGGCGCCGCTCTGGTCGAAGCTGTACCAGGCTGTTTCTGTTTTTCCGGCAGTCAGGTTGGCCACTGCCTGCAACATCTGGTCATCGGCAAGGGCGCTCATCGGCCATGACAGTTGCCGGTCGATCTGACTCAGAGAATTCAGGCAATATATTGCGGTATGTGTGACCATATCATCCGATAAGCTGATGAAGGTGTTGCCCGGCAGTTCGTTGAGGTATCTTTCGCAGGATGCTCGCGAGTCGGTCAGCAGGGCAAGAATCGCCCATACCGGATTTGGACTGCCTTCACGAAACAGGTTATGGGTTGAGAACTCGACGTATTGCCGTTCAGAAATTTTGGCAGGAAAATATTCTCCGTCCTGGCTGCAGAATGAGCTGCGGTCGATATCAAGGTAGTGTACGCTGAATGCCCGCCAGCGCTTGAAATCGGGAACCTGGAGAATTCTCCGGTCAAAATCTCTGCCAAGTACGCCGGCGTTGACAAATACGTCATATGCTTGAGCCAGTGTCAGGTCTCTCCATAACATAAGCTTGCCGCGATCATCTTCGCTTACTTCACCCGTTTCGGGCAGGCGTTCTACCAGAGTGGCGTCGTTACGAAACATTATGTATCCCATGAACAGTCGCCCGAGTTCCTGGTCGAGAATTTGCCTGAGCTCGGCCGCTTCCAGATGTGAACTGGCTTTCAGCCGGTTAATGAAGGAAGCCCGTTTGAACTTTTCGCGCTGTTCATGATTGTGAATGTTTGATTCCATGAGATAGAGATCATTGCTCATGTTGCTTAAATGGTTCTGAATAGTGGTCTGGCTGAAATGGGCGAAATAGCGGTAAGTTGCAACAACCATGATGGCAAAGGGCAGGGCTGTAGAAAGCAGGATGCACATGGCAAACTTGCGATTCACCGGCGCTCTGGCAAAGCGGTCGGTAACGATCTGACGCACTAGTGCGGTGCCGGTAAAAAATATGGCAAGCAACAGCAGGTTGGCGAGGTCGCGGATTGAAACTTTGTCGTGATGATTGAGTTGCGGTTTGTGCGAAACCACGGCATAAGGCAGACGACCTGGCTTATGCAGTGCCTGTTGCGAATTTATGGCACTGGAATACCAGTCTTTGCGTTGATGTGAACCGGTTCTTAAAGCTGCCGGCGGCACAGGAACCGCGTAATACATACGATTGTGGCGGTCGTAGAAGAAGTCACGGCTGACTGCAGTCTGAAGCAGGGCGTAACTTCTTGCCGTCGACGAGTTTTTACCTGCTTTCAAAGCAAGCTGCAGCAGCTCGCGCACTCCGGTTCTGGACTCGGCGAAAACTGTCAGCAGCAGGATGCGCTGCTTTTTTTCAGAATTGGCTGCAACATGATTATGGTAGATAAAGGTGCGATCACCCTTTCCTCTGCTCATAAAACCGCTGGTCAGAAGTCCATTCTGTTCTCCAGGCTGCAGATAATCGCCAAATGCTGCCCGGCAGACCAGTTTGTACATTCTGTCCCTGCTCTCGTCTATTCTGCCATGGGTTTTGTCATTGATATATGACATGATTATTTCCAGAGATTTTCGGCCCGGGTTTACATAGCCGGGATCAGAAAGCAGAACTTCGGTCTTTCCGTTTTCAGGCAGATAAGCAGCGATAAGAACCGGCATGAAGATGCCTGTTTCTGCAAAACTTTCCCGGACCAGTCGGCATACTGTCTGTGGATTCACGCTGCTGCCGGCAAGTTTGCCGCTCAGAATGCGCTCAGCCGACTTTATCTGCTTTTCGATCTGATAGCCAAGGTCGAGGTCTGCGATGAACTGATCCATTTCATAACGCAGTTCAGCCTGTCGACCTGTCTCATTGCTGCGGAGCTGCTGTGCTTCATGAGTGTTGATAAGGACTTTTGCCGTTACTACCGGGAATACGAAAACGAACAGCCAGAATACCAGCAGTTTGATGTTGGAAAATCTGGCTGGTTTAAGTGTTTTCATGAATACCGTATCATTCTGCAGCAGCCTTGATTGCAATAAGTTCGAACAGATTCCGTTCTGTTTCTGAACTGATTGCCGAAGGATCCTGGATTGTTTTGACAATCAACAATTCGCCGCCACTATGCCAGCTTTCGCGGTCGATCAGAATTCTTGTGTCGGCAGCATGTTTGCTTTTGGCTTCGAGAGTCTGGGCCTTGTGCAACACATTGCCGAGCAGGGCGGCATCAAGTTTGCCGGTCTGCGAACCTACCAGACCGGTTACTACTGTTCCGGCGGCTATGCCGATACCGTTGTCGATGGTGAACAACCCGTTGTTTCTGCGTTGTCGGTTGAAGTCGTCGAGGCCTGCGCGCATCTGCAAAGCTGCTCTTGCTGCTGCCAATACAGCTGTTGCGGGATCTCCGAGAAATACTGCCTGAATAGCGTCGCCGATGAGCTTGTCGACGAAGCCGCCATGTTCTTCGATGATCGGGCACATGTATGAGAAATAGCTGTTGAGCATATCGACCACTTCTTCGGCCGACCGGCTTTCGCTGATAGTAGTAAAACTTCTGATATCACAGAACAGAATAGCAGCATCGCGGCGTCGAGCAGCGCCCTGCTGCTGAAGGTCTGAGCGGGCGGCTTCGATCGCACTGGCTGATACCAGCTGCATCATCTTGCGGCGCTCGAGCAGGCTTATCCGCATTGAATTGATCGAGCCTGCCAGCTCAGAAAACTCGTCAGAGCCTGACAGGTTGAGTTGCCAGTCATAGCGATCGTTTTCGATCTCGCGCATGGCCACCAGAAATGGTGGAATCTGCAGCAGAAGCATTTTTGCTACGCCGCCGGCCAGAGCCAGACAACTTATGATGGCGATCAGCGACAATGCCAGCAGCGACCACGGCATGCGGTAGGGGCTTCGCAGCGGCTTCGCCATGGCAAAAACGAATACATTGTTGTTGAAGATTCTGTCGGTAACTATCAGATGCGGGTTTTGCAGATGAAGATTGTTTATCTGGTTAAAATCAGCGCCTGCATACAAGGCATTGGCAATTTCCTTGAGATTGTCGGTTCGCTGCGTGAGATTGTCGTCTTCGTATATGATTCGATCATTGAGGCCACGCTCGGCATAATCATCGATCGGGTAAAACACCAGATCGACCAGGTAATCATCGACGGTCAGCCGTGTCGGAAAAGAGTTCTGCCTTTGCATTTCACTTATGCGTTCCATCAGCAGAAAGTTCTCGGTCACAAACATCAGATATCCGGTTATTTTCCCGGCTGATCGCAAAAAATGGCTGCAGAGAAGTGAACGTCGTGCCATGAAATCGCTCATAAACAACTCGCCCTGCGTTTTATAAATCTGGTTCAACAGTTTTGGCCGCAGCAGTTGTTCCATCAGGCCTGAGGCAAAATCAGCAATCTGGCCAATTCTGCTACGATCCTTTTCGCTCAATCCTGACATTGCACCAATCTGCATCATCAGCTTGCGCGAAACACCTACGAACAGGCGTGACATATCGCCTATCGCCTGATTCTCGGTTTTCACCTGGCCGCGGTAAAATTCGCGATCGAGTGAATCATAAAGATAACAAGTCTTGAACTGATCTGAAAAACGGTCTTCTGCCTGGTCTGAAAACATCAGCCTGACCATGCGTCCCCACGCAGGCATGGGTAGCCGCTCAAAACTGTCGGCGACGAATTTGAACAGCAGCATACGCCGGTAACTCTGCAGTAGAAAACTTTGATCGAGTTCTCTGATCTGCCGGGAAATCTTGTGCATGGTGTTTTGAATGTCGCTTTCGCTGCTTGAATGGTGCTGCAGCAGCCCCTGCCAGAAGATTGCCGTCAGCGGAAAAGCCATGCAGGCGACAAAGCTTGCAGTGATTATTCTGGTAAGTCCTGCGGTGAGTCGGAACCTGCCCATTGCCAGGCCGGCAGCTGCCAGCAGGCTCAGGCTGCCGACGACAAGCAGCAGGATGTTGGCGGCATCGACTTCCCGCTTGAACTGGCGATTGAAAGCTTTTGTGCTCGAAGTCAGCTTAATTACGGTCTTTTTATCAGATTTTCCGGCGGCAGCAGTTCTGAAAAGCAGTTCGAAAGCGAGTGGCAATCTGGTCAACAGTTCGACCTTTTCTTCATGATCGATGAATGAAGGAATATTTCGCGCGTTCGAATGGCCAGCCTGAAGGCTGATGAATTCATCGCTGAGCGAGGCGCACAGGTGATCGAGTATGACATTTTGTCTGATGTTGTCGATGGTAAAGCCCAGCAACAGATAGTTTTGACGATTGTTTATGACCGGATAGCTTATGGTTACCAGATACAGGTTCTGGTTGAGCTTAGCCGAAAATCGGCTGCCGAGGCGCCATGGTCTGGTATTGAAGGGGTGAGCTACGGCCACCATCTGATTGAATGTTGCAAATTCTCTGTAATGCCGCAATTCGCGAGGTGTCTGCTGGCCATAGGTGTCTTTATAGTTCAGCCCTTTACAGATTTCGGGCAGCTCTCTTCTGAGTGCGGCCATGTCATTGGCGGGCATGCTGAGCCGTTTCGAGACAAGCATGCTGCAACTCGCCTGGTTCTCGTCGAGAGCGAACAAAAACTCAGGTTCGAAACGGTAATTATCATGCAGATATCGACTGAATCTGAGGACTTCGGCGTCAATGTCCTTTTCAAAATCTGGCAGTGCCTTGACGACCGGTAGACCCTCAAAGACATTGCGCACCGAGTGATAACGGTAATTCACGTAATGCCATTCGTAATCGTTTATATTGAAAAAACTTCTGGCAATGGTTTTTGGCTGTAACCGGTAGGTCAGCTGCTGGGCTCGCGCCATCAGCTGCTGGCGAGATTGCGCGGCCAGATTCTGTTGTCGTTTCTGTAACGATATAAAGTAAACGCGGCTGCCGATCAGCATTGGCAGAAACACCGCCAGAACCCAGAGCAGAACTGGCGCCAGTCTGAGAAACAGGCTGCGCTCTATTTTCAGTTTAACCGCCGCTTTTTTGTCAGTGTTGTCAATCATGCAGCTCATATATCTGCACCAGCGCAGTTTTGCCTTTTACCGGCAGTTCTCCGTGGTTTTTAAAGGAAAATGCGGCCGACGCCGCCAGTTTCGTCTGTTCATCGACCAGAATTCTTGTCTGATCGGAAAAATGCGACATGGTTTCGAGACGGGCGGCAAGGTTCACCCGGTCGCCAATCACGGTATAGTCGCGCCGGCCGCTGGTTGCGCCGATTCTGCCCGAAATCACTTCACCGCTGGCGATGCCGGCGCCCAGAGCGATGCCTGGCAGTCCTTCGGCCGCCAGCGTATGATTCAGCCGAGAAATGTCGCGTCGAATCGCCTGTGCCGCCATGCACGCTCTGACTGCCGCTGTAAGCTCGTTCTCGCCGCCTGAAAAAACAGCCATTATCGCATCGGCAATATATTTGTCGATCTGTCCTCCAGCTTCATTGATCAGTTTTTCAGCAAAGGGAAAAAACCGATTGAGCAGGTCGATCAGCTGTTCCGGGCTGAGTCTTTCGCTAAACTCACTGAAACCGCGGATATGTATGAACAGTATGCTGCGTTCTTCGCGGCAGGGAGGTATGTCAGACAATTCCCTGCTTTCGCGGGATATTGTCTGGGCCGCCTCATGCGAGATGAATCTGGCCAGGCGCTCACGTTCTTTGAGATTACGGTTCATCAGGTTGAATTCACCGGTCAGTTGCGCCAGTTCATTGTCAGAATCATTTATTATTTCTGCCTCGTAACCTTTTTCTGTCAATCTGACAGCCGTCAGAAGCCGGTTGATCGGGGTGGCGAACAGTTCGTCGAGCAGACTGACCAGAATCATCAGAATGATCATGAGCCAGGCAAAACTCGCCAGCAGAAACAGGTCGGTATGGCTGTTGTCGGCGTTGAGTTTCTGCATTGTGCACCTGGAGATGGCAATGAGAGGATAACCGCCGATCTTGGCGGCGACCATTGCAACCGGTGGCGCATCTGATTCGCTGATTATACGGCTGACTTCGGCTTTGCCGTTGGCGATTTCTGCAATCAGGCTTTTCTGGCTGCTGTCGAGTTTCGTTCCTGCCGGCCAGATACGCGAGAGGTCGAGTGAACTGGCTTCGAGGTCGAAGGTGCCCGCCAGCATGTTGCGGATTCTGCCTTCGCTGGTTGGCTGGTCATAGAATGACCATTTTGCCAGCTGATCGGCGAGAATCTGGTCGATAACTTTCCGAATATCCTGCACAAGCAGCAGAACTGCCGCGCCCGCTCCCTTTTTATTACCATGCGGAATGATCTTGAAGTTGCTGAAGCGAAGCGTTGCCGAATCTTTTTTCGTCGTCTGGGCTGAGCCTTCGTAACTGCAGAAATTTTCGACGTCTTCTGACGTGAAAATGGCCGACAGAGCCTTTAGTTTTCGGCCATTCGGAGTGCTTTCGAGTTTGCTGTAGAAATTTTCGAGTATGAGGCCGAGATAGTCGAAAAATTTTATCATCGAGGCAAAATAGATATCTCGCGAAAACGTAAGTTGATCAGGGTTGTTGCGCAGTGTAGTCGAACTTCGATCAACGATCTCGAGGCTCAGGCCATTGTTTCTGATCAACATGGCTCCGGCAAAATTGCTTTTTGCATGTCGGGTGAGGATTTCGCTGACAACTTCGTCTGGCATGTCGATATTGCGGTTGAGCTCGTCGACAAGTGCGAAAGCTTTCTGATTGAGTATCTCGTCCTGAGACCTGATGTTGAGTTCGAAGAGCTTGAGTCTGGTTTTCATTTCTTCGATGAGAGCTGTCTGACGCAACTCTGTCTGCTGCTGGTTGTGGCGATAGGCTGAAAACATGAAAGCGGTTGCCGGCAGAATGGTGGCCAGAAAGACTGCTGCGAACAGGCGCACTCTTATTCTTAGACTGAGCATGCCTGTCTGCTGAAAATGCTTCAATACAAGCAGAGAAGCACATAAAACCAGAAATACCAGCATTCTTGCGTGAGCATGACGTTTACCGATCAATTCCTGCAAAGGTCGCGAAGACAGCACGAGATGTGGATACTGTGCGGGTTTTTCAGTCAATTTTCCCTGAGCGATCAGTCGGTCGATCAGATTGCCGTGTGCATGCGCTCCAGCGTTGAGTTTTCCGAAGCTGACCGGGGCATAGAGACTCAAGCTTGAATCTCTGTTCTCGATGAGAAAAGGAAAAGCCGTTGCCGGCTTTAAAACGAAGCGCATAGCGAATTCAGAAAACCTGTTCCGACCGGTAATTTCCTGACAGGCTTCTGTGAATATCTGTGCCGTCTCGACAAATATGGCGAGATAAGAAAATACCACCTCTTTCTCGCTGTTAACCACAACTCTGCGGGCTGTATGCAGATTGCTGCCGTTGTTTCTGGTGATGAACCCACTGTTGAAGTCTTCGTCGCTGTCAACTGGGTTGAAGTAGGATCCGAATATCGAGTCGTTGAAATTTCTCAACATGCGCAGCTCGACGGCCGAAAGCGTCTGATCGGTCGACTGGTTCTGCGCGCGTGCGGTTATTGCCTTCAGTATGGTTCTGGCAGCCCATTGCCCGGGTTTGGGGTAATCGGCGAAGTTTTCGTTGTCATGATCTATCAGTATGTCAGAAAAGTTCTGATCGCCAGAGATGATGGTGATCAGCCGCAGACCTCTGATTTTAGAAAATTCTCTGTGCAGCTGCTGGTGAATTTCGCGAACAGAAACTATCTGCGAAGTCAGGTTGGAATGGCGCGGTGGCAGTCCGGCTGCCGTTTCGGCCTGTGTGATGCGGGCGCTGAAGTATGATTCGGCGCTGAACTCGCGCAGTAGACTGTTCATGTCGTCGAGCATTCTGTCACTGACCGAGTTCTTCAGTTGTTCTTTTCGACTGAGTTCGCTGCTGTTGAGCAGGGTAAGAATCGCCAGAGCAGGCAGTCCAACCGCCAGAAGCCAGAATAATAGAAGATAGCCAATGCCGGGGATGCTGGGCGCCAGCTTTCTGAACTGGCGTTCAGAGCTGTTATCTGGCATCTCTCTGCTCGACCAGGTCTCGGGTTGGCGTCGTCATAGTGCGTACCTCAGCTGGAAGTGCGCGTTTGGCCGGGTTCGAACCCTCGATTTCGAAGCGGTTGCGCAGCAGCTGGGCTGCTTCATGACTTGTGGCGAGATCGGCTGCGACTTTTCCCTGCATGTTTCTGACGGCAAAATCGGCTCCGTTGGTGAGCAGAGCCTGCAGGATGGTGAAATTATTTGCCTTTGCAGCCAGATGTAAAGCGGTGTTGCCTCTAATGTCTTCCTGGTTCACGTCACAACCATTAGCAATCAGAGTCGGAAAAATGACTTCGTTGGAATTCTCGGCGGCAACATGCATCATGCCGCGGGCAAAATTGTTCACGGCAAAAATATCGGCGCCTTTGTCGATCATTTCGGCAACGATGTCGTTGTCGCAACTGGCGACTGCGTAATGCAAAGCGCTGTTGCCGCCGGTATCGAGATGATCGAGTTTGATGCCGCGCTTCAGCAGGCTGCGGCTGACATCTTTGTAGCCCATAGCAAGAGAATGCATCAGAGCGTTCTTGCCGTTGGAGTCGGCCTCGTTGAGTTTTCTGGTGTACTCAGCCAGATAAAGGGCCGTTGCTGCTTTGCGGTTGGCAATCGCTACGATGAGAAGTGAAGTGCCGGCTTTGTTGGTAATGTCGAGCTCGATCATCCGGCTGTTCAGATCAGCCAGGGTTTCTGGTGAGTCGTCGCGCACTGCCTGCATTGCCGGGTGGTCGCCTGACATCTCGACGATTTCGCCTGCGCTCAAAAATGGCCAGCCATCTTTCAAATCATAATGATCGATCAAAAAGCTTTTGTTGAACGATGCATTGCGGCTGGCGAGGTAGCTTACTATCTGCGGATGTTTGCCAAAGGCAAGATCGCCGGGTGTCCAGCCTTTGCCGTGCGTAGTCGTATTGGCACCGTTTTCGCAGAACAGGACAACCAGGCGCAGATGCCCATTGAAACAGGCCCAGTGCAGCGGAGTGAAGTCGTAAGCCTTTGCTTCGAGCTCGGCGCCGGCCCGCATAGCTTCTTTGGCAACTTCATAATAGCCAAATTCAGCCGCTGCATGCAGAATTGAATAGCTTTTGCCGTCGATGGCGGTCAGGTCGGCCCCATGTATTAGCAAAAGGCTGACACATTCGCTGCTCTTTTTTTGTATGGCCACATGCAGAGGAGTCTCCTGGCGCAAATTGCGCGGATCAGGCGGCGCACCGCCTTCAAGCATGACTTTGAGAACTTCGTGGCGATTGAGTTCGCAAAGCATGTGAAGAAGTGAGCGTCCGGTTTTTGCGTCCAGTGAATAGTCTGCTGATTCAGGGTTGTATAGCTTGATCAGCTGCTCATCGCTTTGTTCGGCAATCTGGCGGGTAGCCTCATCCAGTCTGCCGGCAACCGGATGAACCACGGCTTTACGTTTTCTTTCCTTGCGGCTCTCAAGGTCTTTATCGCCATATGCCATCAGAGCAAAAATGATCAGGATAATGAAAGTGCCGCAACCGCTGCTTTTCTGCTCGCCGCTATTGTACCTTCCCATTCATACTCCTCCAACCTGCAATGCTTGAATTGTAGCATATTCCCTGTTAAGATGCCTGAAAAACATAGCAGGAAAGGAAAACAAAATGAACCTTTTTCGTGAAGATCTGCTGCAGGCCGGCCCGCCTGCCGATATCTCAGTCCCGCGCAAGAAGAACATGATGTGCCTGAATGAAAGCGTTCTCGACCCATTTCAGGCGATTGACGAAGCCTTTCACCAGACCATGCAGGAAGTGCATCTTAACCGCTATTTCAGTCAGGTTACCGGCGAACTCAAACGCCTTCTGGTCGATTATGTCGGACACGGAGTGAGCAAAGACAATCTGCTCTGGGGCAATGGCGCAGACGACATGCTGTTTTCCTGTTTTCTCGCCGTTCGCGAGAATAATGCTGCCTTCGCAGTTTCGCTGGCCCCTTCCTATTTCGATTATTCAACTTATTCGCGCGCGGCCGGTCTGGGAATCAAATTTATCGACTATCTGCCCGATTTCGATTTTGATGAAAAAAAATATCTCGAAGTGCTCAATTCGCCAGACTGCCGCCTCGGCATACTCTGCAACCCCAATAACCCGACCGGGCACCTGCTCAGCGACGAGAAAATTCTCTACGTTCTCGAAAATACGAAGAAACCTGTTCTGCTCGATGAAACCTATTTTGAATTCAGCGGCAAGACAATGGTGGAGCGGGTTGCTGATTTTTCGCACCTGATCGTTGTCAGATCATTCTCTAAATCATTTTCGGCTGCTGGTCTGCGTTTTGGTTATCTGGTCAGCCAGCCGCAGAACGTCGAAGAAATCCGCAAGGTGCAGACGATTTTCAATACCAGCATCATGGTGCAGGCATTCGTGATGACCATGCTGCTCAACAAGGACTTGTTTCTGCGGCACACTGCCGCTGCCGTGGCTCTCAAACACCAGCTTTACGAAGATATGCGACAGATCGATGGTATAAAGACACTGCCGTCGGCGACCAACTTTCTTACTTTCACCGCCGGTGAACGTTCGCCCGGGCTGTTCGAATACCTCAAGCAGAACGATATCGCGATTCGCGATGTCGGGGCGCATCCGCTGCTGGCAAAACATCTGCGCGTAAGCGTCGGCAGCCCCGAGCAGAACCGTTATTTCCTCGATACTCTGAAGCGTTTTCTGTCTTAACTGCGGCAGAAGCTGACAGGCCTTCTGTTCCTGCAGATTACAGGTTCAGAAGGCCTGTTTCGTCAATCGGAAAAATCAGCGCAGATTGTTGCGCGGGCTCGAAACCAGCGGGCGGCTGAGCAGGTCGAGCGGTGTTCCGGCACCACCACCTGCCGGCTGGTTAAGTCGTGCGTGTGCGCTTTTTTCGAGGCCGAGCTTGAACTGCAGAGCCTGTGAAGGTTCGTCATCCTTGCGGCGTTTCGGGCAGGGGCCGGGGTGTCCTACTGTTTCGACCTTGATCATGTTGGTACCGCCGCTGCGCCCCACTGGCAGACCGGCTACCAGCACGACTGTGTCGCCTTCCTTGATAAAACCGGTAGTGAGGCTCAGTCGCACTGACTCGCGATAGAGTTCTTCAATGCTGGTGAATCGAGAGCCCATGACCGGTGTAATACCCCAGTTGATACTGAGCTGATGATAAAGCTGACGGTTGCTGACCACTGCAATGATGGGAATGCTCGGTCTCAGCTTCGACAGGGCCTGGGCAGTTCTGCCGGATTCGGTTACGGTTATGATTGCCGTGGCTCCAACATTGTAGGCTGTGGTAATGGCTGCATTGGTGACTGCGCCGGTGCGGTCGGCGAATTCTTCGGTACTTGCAAAGGCGGCATAAATTCGCTTGTAATCGATTGCCTCTTCGGTGTTGGCGGCGACGCGCGCCAGCAGTTTGACACATTCAATCGGGTATTTGCCGACCGAAGTTTCGCCCGAGAGCATCACTGCCGAAGTAAAGTCGTAGATCGCGTTGGCGACATCCGAGACCTCAGCTCTGGTTGGGCGAGGGGCTTCGATCATTGTGTGCAACATCTGAGTCGCAGTGATAACCGGCTTACCCGCCATATAGCATCTTCTGATGATCTCTTTCTGAACGATTGGGACTTCTTCTGGAAGCAGTTCGACGCCGAGGTCGCCACGCGCAACCATGATTCCGTCAGCAACTGTGAGAATCTCGTCAAAATTGTTCAGGCCGGCGTGGTTTTCGATCTTGGCGATAACCTTGATTCCAGGCTTGCCCTCAACTTCGAGTATGGCTTTAACTTTGCGTATGGTGTCGCCAGACTCGGTAAAAGATACCGCAATATAATCAAAGTCGTTTTTTGCTGCAAATACGATGTCATCACGGTCTTTGCCGGTTGGATTCGCCATATTGAGATTCAATCTCGGCACGTTGACTCCGCGGCGGGATTTGATAGAACCGCTGTTGACAATGGTGCAGCGGATATTTTTGTCATCGGGAACTGATTCGACGTGCAGTTGGAGCAGTCCGTCGTCGAGAAGAATTGTCGAGTCTGCTTCAACAAGTGATGGCAGTTGCTTGTGCGAGATGCTGAGGCGCTCCGGAGTACCCGTTACATCTTCTGTTGTCAGAATTATCTGTTTCCCTGCTTCGAGAAAAATGGATTTGCCTTCAATCTCGCCTGTGCGGATCTCGGGGCCTTTGGTATCAAGAAGCAGTGCTACCGGTCTCTGCATTTCGTCTCGCAACTTTTTTACACGTTCGATGCGGACCCCGTGTTCTTCGTAATCACCGTGCGAAAAGTTTAGTCGTGCCACGTTCATTCCGGCGTTGATTAGATCTCGCAATACGTTTTCTTCTTCTGCTGATGGTCCGAGTGTGACAAGTATCTTGGTTTTACGCATAGTTTGCCTGAATGCCCTTCCTGTATCATTTCTGAATAGATGTCATCTCAGAAAGCAAAAAATATGCCAGATAATCTGCGCAATTTTTGCACAAAAAAGCCGCCCGACGCCATAAAGCGGGGCGGCTCTGCTGTGCGAACTCAGGGCATGGCCTGAATGGTCAGCTGCTGGATTTTCCAGACATTCTCTTCCTTCATCAGGTTGACGCTCATTTTGACATTTTCGTTATTGGCGAACTTGGCGGTATAGACCAGCAGACCGTTCGGTACATCGGGCATGACCACTGTTTCATCGGCGTTGATCGTTCTTGAAGCGTAAGCGCCGAAAGTTTTCATGTAATTGTCGACATACAGCGTCTGAAAGGCCTGAGGCGTGCAGACGGCGGCCATCATGGCTGCCCAGTCGGCATAAAATGCGGTGGCATCACCGGCATTGTAGCCAGCCATCATTTTGTCAATCATTGCGTCGAGAGCGCTCATCTCTTCAGCTGCCGGCAAAACACCAGCAAAAAGAGCACCACTGAAAATCACCAGCAAAAGCGTAACCAACAGAACTTTTATATTCATGTCCGTCTCCTGTTTAAAACTTTTTCGGATCAACCGAATCTGCACGAATTTTAATCCTGTGTACGCACTTTGTAAACAAAATCCCGCAGAGTCTTGCAGTGTCTGATTTTGGGGTTAAATGGTGGTGATGACGAAGTTCTGGATTGCCCACTGAATAATGCCGACAAGAACGCCGAGAACGCCGCCCAGTCTGATGATCGCTTTCATTTCTTTGTCAGCGATACGGTTGAAGATGTTTTCGAGCTTGATCAGATCCATTTTGCAGACTTTCTCGATGACGATTTCCTGAACGGAAATTTTTTCGGCAGCCTTTTCGGCGGCCCGGTCGAGCAGCATCGGCACCTGCTTTTTGAGGACAACGCAGATTTCGCTTTCGATGCGGTCCATGACTGATCTAACCAGGGTGTCTGCACTGAGGTTGAAAAAGGGTATCTTGTTGGCGATACTGCTGATGAAGTCTTTGATTCGCTTTTCCATGTCGTCGCGGTTCTTGCGCATGACATCTTCAATTATCGGGTCGATATCGGCCGGTTCGACTTTCTTGATCAGTTCTTCGACGCTGATCAGCTCTCCTTCGACAATTTTGCCGAGGTTATTTGCCAGTTCCTTCTGGCGTTTGGGTAAAAGCCCCTGAAACTCGAAAAGCAGAAAACGCCAGCGTTCCTTGGGTCTGAAAAGAGCTTTTATTGCCAGCCAGTTGGTTACCCAGCCGATCAGGCCGCCAAGAAATGCCGATAAAATAAAGCTTTGCCAGAGTGCAGACATGAGACAGAATCCTTCGTTATCCTGTGCTGTATTGCTGTTTCGCATTATCGCACAAATTAGTCGCAGCTGCCAGCTTTTAGCTCAGCTAAAGTGCCAATGCTGTCGATAGGCTCTCTCAGTGGAAGGGAGGACGGATTATGAGAATTATAGCTCTGATTCTGGTAATCATCTCTGGCGTCGTCGGCTTTGTTGTCAGTTACGGCGTTGCCTACCGGGAGGTTTCCGGAATGCTCTATTCCTCAACCGCCACGATGCAGTCTTCTGCCTCGTTCAGTAATAACAGGTAGAAGCGTGTTCCGGTAGAGCGGGTCGCAAGGCTTTAAAAAAAGCTGAGCGACCCGTTCTGATGTACGATTATTTTAGTCGGGATTTACTTGACGCTGCCGGGGGTGGCTGTTATAATCACGCCACTTATTGAAAGGTACACGGAGGACCCCCATGAACAAAAATTTCTTTTTTACCTCTGAATCGGTTACAGAAGGACACCCTGATAAGGTTTCCGACCAGATTTCTGATGCCGTGCTCGACGCGATTCTGACCAACGACCCCAAGGGCCGCGTTGCCTGCGAAACCGCAGTTACTACCGGTCTTGCTCTGATAATGGGCGAAATCACCACCAAATGCTACGTTGACGTGCAGGCCATCGCCCGCCGTGTTTTGACCGAAATCGGTTATACCAATGCCGACTTTGGTATCGATGGCAAAAGCTGCGGTGTTCTGGTTGCCCTCGACGAACAGTCGCCCGATATCGCGCAGGGTGTAAACCATGCCAAAGATGGCAGCGACAAAGATGAAGAACTCAATACCGGCGCCGGTGACCAGGGTATGATGGTTGGCTTTGCCTGCACCGAAACCCCTGATTACATGCCCGCTCCGATCTATTACGCGCACAACATCTGCCGCAAGCTCGCCGAAGTTCGCAAGAACAAGAGCATTGATTATCTCAGACCCGATGGCAAAGCTCAGGTTACCGTCGAATACCGCGACAACAAAGTGGCTCGCGTAGATGCGGTCGTTCTTTCGACCCAGCATGACCCTTCCGCCACTCATGCGAAAATCACCGAAGATATGATCGAAAAGGTCATCAAGAAAGTAATTCCGGCCGAGCTGATCGATGCCAACACCAAATTCTACGTCAATCCGACCGGCAGATTCGTCGTTGGTGGCCCACAGGGTGATTCCGGTCTTACCGGCCGCAAGATCATCGTCGACACCTACGGCGGTATGGCCGCACATGGTGGCGGCGCTTTCTCGGGCAAGGATCCGACCAAGGTCGACCGCTCCGGCGCCTACATGGGCCGCTATGTTGCCAAGAATATCGTTGCCGCTGGCCTGGCCAGCCGCGTCGAAATCCAGATCGCCTATGCAATTGGCGTTGCCAAGCCTCTTTCTGTGCATGTAAACACTTTCGGCACCGGCAAAGTATCTCCTGAAAAAATCGAGAAGATCATCACCGATAATTTCGATCTCAGACCAGGCGCAATTATCAGAAACCTGAATCTTCGCCGCCCGATCTATCGCCAGACCGCTGCTTACGGTCATTTTGGCCGCGGCGATCTCGACCTGCCCTGGGAAAAACTCGACAAGGTCGAAGCGCTCAAAAAGGCTGCCGGCCTCTGATGCTCTGCTGAAACCCCGAACCGCCCGTCCTCGACGGGCGGTTTTCTCTATATCGAGGTTTAATTTGTTCAGAAAATTATTCTGGTTTCTGTTACTGTTCATGTTGCCGACCTTTGCTGGTCAGGCTCAACTGGAGACTGATCAGCCGCGCCTGTCGGTACTGGTCTACCATCATATTCAGGAAAAGGTGACCTCTGACGTTTCCTGCACCCCCGAACAGTTCAACGAACATATCGAAGCACTCCTCGCAGCCGGTTTCAGGCCGTTGTCGCTGGCGCAGACACGTCTGTTTCTTGCTGGCACATTGTCTGTCGATAAGCCGGTTCTGATAACCTTCGACGATGGCTACGAAAGTCTTTATCACTTCGCATTGCCGGTGGCGCGGCGTTTGCGGGTGCCGATGACGGTCTTCATGATCACCTCGCGTGCCGGCCGGCGTATTCAGTTCGCTGAGTATCTGACCGAGCGCCAGATCAGAGAAATGGCTGACAGCGGTTACTTTGATTTTGGTTCGCACACTCACGATCTTCACACCGACACATTATCGATATACGAAGCATTTGCCGGTCACCCGGCGAACCCGGTGCTGCAGTTATTGCAGCGCGATCTGCGGATTTCGTCTTCGCGTCTCGAATCGATTCTGGGCGCGCGTCCAATTGCCATCGCCTGGCCCTATGGTAAATTCAACCCTGAGTTTTCTGCTATCGCCAGAAACTCGGGGTTCCGTCTGCATTTTACCAGTGTACATGGCTACAATGAGCCCGGTGCCAACCCGTTTTCGATCAAGCGTATTCCGATTACCTCTCGTGATAACGCTGAATCAGTGGTTCTCAAGGCAGCACCATAAACTGTGTGCCCATCTCAGTTAACTACAATGCAGCTAAAATAAAACCGGGTAACGGCAGGGCCGTTACCCGGTTTGAGTTAGACTGAGGTTCAGCTTTTGGCGTATTCCTGCTCTTTTTCGCCGCCTTCTTCGTCGTCGACGACCTTGCGCTCACGGCGTTCCTTTTCGAGAGTGAATGAGCCAAGTGATTCTTCCATGGCTTCTATGGCCTTGAGAACTTCATCGAGTTTGTCGAGTTTGCCGGTGCTGCGGGCAAGAGCGACGCCTTCCTGAATCTTGCTGGTGTTTTCGCGGAAGCTGATGACCTTGTTGCGCAAACCCATGGTCATTTCGTTCATGGCGTCGGCCAGGTCTTTGAGTTCATCTTTCGGGCGCAGTTTGATGAAGTGGGTGAGGTCGCCTTCGCCGATGTTGCGCACCACTTTTTCCATGCGGTACACCGGGCCTGCTATCGTATGCGTGACGAATATACAGATGAACGCCACCACAAAAATGCTGATAAGTTGCGCCGTTATGACGCCAGGCAGGAGGGCTTGCCCAAGCTGCTTGCTGTCGACCGGCAGTTTGGCCTCTTCCACCAGATTGCTTTCGAGCCTCTCAACCGAAAAGCCGTAAACCAGGGCGCCGACGATGTTGGCGACGATGATTACAATGAGAATAAAAATCGCGGTCAACCTGCTCTGGAAGCCCGGTTTGATAAAATACTTCTTGCGGCGCCGGATTTCTGACATTTAGTCACCCTCCTGAAAACTTTTTTTTAAGATTATCACAGCTTAAACTCCGTTTCAACGTTGTCGATAGAATTCGCTTCATCAGTTTCACTGTCTTCGGAAAAGTCGAAGTTTTCAAGCTCGCCGGTTTCAGCCAGCAGGTCGATCAGCATCGATTCAGCCTGATCGGGGTCGAGGGTCGTGTCTTCGGCATCAGACCAGTCGATATCGATGAGCCCGGTATCAGAATTGAAGTCTTCATCGAGCAGATTGCTGAAATCGTGTTTGATACTTTCATCAACTCTGGTTCTGCGAGCATCGAGTGGCTCGTCGACTCCGACCGGAGTGCCGACGAGCAGGTCAATTTCGTTGCCGGAAAGCTGTAGATCGGGCTGGGTCGAGCCCGCGGGTGCCGGTATGCTGACAGCAAGCGCCAGCAGGAGGGTGAGATATATAATTCTGGCCATGACAACACCACCATTAAATTTTTCAATACAAAATCCGCAGTGCAGTATCGGCAACACTCTCACTAAAAATAACCCTGCTTTCGCTCTATCTCGTGCTCGTAATCGTGCTCGTTCTCGTAATCGTTCGCAACAGAACGGTTTATCCGCAGATTTCGCAGATAACGCAGATTTTTTATGAGAGTTGGATTCTGCAACTACACGCAAAAATAAAAGACAAGACCTTAACCACCGTCTTTTATGAAAAGCTTCGACTGAATTGAACAATTCAGCTTTCTTCGTTCAATATGAGGAATCGGTGTAATCTGCGGATGATTCTTTTTTCTCGTTTTAAACCCGAATTTACTCTGGCAAAAGTCAGCGATTTCAGGTATAAATAGCGACCATGAGCAGTCATTTATTCAGATATGGTTTTTCACCGGGCCGGCAGATGCGTTACGTCATCTCGATCAAGGGTGGGGTAGACATCGAAATGCCGATGGGCAACATCAGTAACCCGGTCAACATGGAAATGCGCATCAGCCAGAAAATAATCAGCTGTGATGCCGATCAGGCAATGATAGAGGTCACAATCGACCATGTTTCGGCAGACAAGAATGTGCCGGCCGAGTCGCTGCCGAAAACCGGCGTTGCATCGACCATGCAGATGAACAGCTTTGGCACTGTGCGCTGGGTCGGCGGTAACGCAGCCTGGCAGGGTGCTGAGCATTCAATGATGCGCTTTCCCGAACAGGCTCTACAGGTCGGTGACAGCTGGGTCCAGAGAGTCGAAGACGCGACCGGCTCGGCAACTGCTTTTCATACCCGCTACTGTTTTGCCGGTTGCGACGAAGACAACGAGAATCTCATGATTTTTTCGACCGAACTGTTCTCGGGTCATCCTGACGACCCGGCCAGCGGTCTGGTTGGCAAAGGGGTTTTCAGCTATGACGACGCAGAAAAGTGGATTCATGGCTGCAGCAACCATATAGAATATCGCTATCGCATGCCGATGCCTGATAATTCAGGAGCATTTTTTACTACCAGCACGGTATTGCAGATTGAAATGGAGCGGCTTGCTTGAATACCAGGTGGAAACTGACCTGCCTTATAACTGTTTTTGTGATGACGCCGGCACTTATGCCGGCAGCTGCTGAAGTGGCCACCGCCACCCTGCTGGCACCAGCGCAGTTGCTTGATTTTGCCGACCGGGTGGTCAATGGCAACCGCAGTCTGCTGGCCGCCGGTCATGAGCTCGAGAGCTCGCTGGCCGACAAGAATCGTGCTCTGGCTGTTTTTTCGCCGCAGTTCAGTTATACTGCCGATTCGAGCAAGTCGGCCAATCGCAGTTTCAATTCAGTTACCGGTTTTGAAGAAGATTACAGCACGCGTCGGCATGGCGGTGCTGCGGCTCTTGTTCAAAAGACTCCACTTGGCCAGATCAGCTATGAATATTCGCAGAGCAAGACCGAATATACCAGTTCACAGGCAAGCTACTTCAGATCGCTTTATCTTGGCTGGCAGACCGGTCTGTTGCGCAATGACGCAAGGGTCGATGCGCTCGATCGTCGAATCGCCCATGCAACCTACAGTATGAGCGAAGCTCAGACCGATTCAGTACTGCTCGACGTGCTGCTAGATTCTTTGCTAAGCCTCTTCGATCGCATTGTTACTGCACGCAACGAGGCTCTGAAAAAGCAGAATACCAGTTTTTACGCCACTCTCGTCGAAGAAGCCGAAGTAAAGCTCAACACCGGTATTGGCAGCGAACTTGATCTCAAACAGGCCAGCATGCGGCTGCAACAGGCCGAAACCGGCAATGAAGAAATCGCTCTGGCTTTACGTGACAACGACCGCAGTTTGGCATCGCGTCTTGGCAGCAGCGACTGGAATCCCGAAATGGCAAGTTTTCCGCTTGAACTTGTGCTGCAGTCGATTCCTGAGAATTTGTCGGTCGAAGACCTGCTTGAGACTGCTTATCAGAATCGTCCCGACTGGCGTGTATATGAAAGTCAGCATAATCTGCAGCGCACTAATGTCGAGAAACTGCGCGAGCTGAGTCGCCCCGATATCAGCGCCCGCATGCGCTGGGGCAAGCAGGGGCGTTCTTTCGAAATCGACGCGGCCGATGAAATGCCTGATAAAAACTGGGATGTTTCAGTTTCCTACAACTTCAGTTTCGGCCCCGAGGCCGAAAAACTGAATCTGGCCAGCCAGCGCCATAAGCTCAAAGCTTTCGAAGAGCGGATGAATCAGAAGCGCGACGATATCAAAACCTCGGTTACTCAGGCTGTTGAGCGCTTCGAATTTTATCGCCGCAACCTTGTTGCGCTCAAAGCCTCGCAGAAGCTCTCGGCCGAAGTTCTTGACGGCCAGCGCCTCAATTTTCAGCTCGGCAAAGTTACCCTGCTCGATCTTACCCGTTATCAGCAGGATTTCGACAACGCCAGCCTTGCTGTCGTGCAGGGCGAATCGCGGTTGATTACCGAATGGCTCCGACTGCTTTACGAAACCGGAACTCTGGCTCAGTATCTCGGCATCGAGCAGCATGAACGGAAAGCCGGTAAGAATCTTATGATAATTCCGTCAGCACCCGAAGAGGAAAGATGAAAAAGGCTGAATGCCATTCTGTCAAGGCTCGTCGCATACTTAGCCGATTTTGCGCACTTCTGCCGCTGCTTTCAGTTTGCCTTCTGGCAATGTTGTCGCAGACAGGTTGCAGCAAAGCCTCACAATCGCAGCGCGCTGCCTATCATTACAAGAGCGAAACCCGACAGAATTTCGTCGAATTGCGCGCAACTCTCAAACCTGAAGATATCAGCAATATCGGTCTGAAAAACGGCTGGGGCATAATCGAATCTATGGCTGATGAAGGCAGCGTGGCTGCTTCTGGTTCAGTAGTCGTCAGCATCGATATGGAAAACCTGCGCAGCCGCATGCGCCGCAGCGAAAGCAATCTGGCCTCGCAGCTCGACCGCATGCGCAATCTTGAGCAGGTTTCTCCATCAGAAATTGCTGCACTCGATAAGGCGCTCAAGGAAAAAGAACTCGAATATGCACGGGCTGAGCATGAAGCACGCTGGCTCTGGCAGCGTAAAAATGATGACGAGATCTGGAAGATCCATTCTGATCTTCAGATTGCTTCAATCAGTTTCGCTCACGCCGATCGCCAGTATGAGCTGAAAAAGCAGATTGCAGCGAAGGGTTTCGACAGTGCTTTTTCGCTCAAAACCAGTGAAATCGACCGGCGTTCGCGCGAAATCGAGGTCGATTATGCCCGCCGCATTCGCGACAAGCTTTCTGAGCCGCCACTCCCGGAAGACCTTGCCCGCGTCGAATACCAGAAGTCAGTGGCATCAGGTGAAATCTGGCTGGCTTCCAATCAGCTTGAATCTGCATCATTGTCAGCTCAGATCAAGGTTAACAATCTCGAAGTTACGCTTGAGAGAATTCGTGCTTCATTGCGCGAAGAAACGCGGTCAATGGAAGAATCTGAGCTCAAGGCGCCGCGCGCCGGGATTGTCATTCATCCGGTGCTATGGGGTGATTTTAAATTCAGGCCAGGACAGCAGGCCTGGTCTGGAGTCACCATTATGCAGATCATCGGCGATGACGGTTGCTACCTCGAAGCGCTGGCTAATGAAGCTGAGGCCAACGTCATTGTTGAAAAAGCTTCGGCAAGTGTAGAATTTGATTCTTTGCCCGGCAAAGTATTTTATGGTTCGGTTAAGTCGATCAGCAAGGCTCCGAGGCGGGTGCGTGGACAGCAGAACAGCGCCATCAGATTTTTCCCGGTGCAGATTTCGCTTGACACCAAAGAGAAACTGCTTATCGGGGGTAAGGGCACCGCAAGAATTATCCTTGGCGAGAGGACCGGTGTTTTTCTTCCACGCGATCTGCTGCTTGTAGAGGGTGAAAAGACTTCGGTCAAAGTGGCCGGGCGCTTCGGCGAATCGCATCGCGATGTCGAAATTGAAGAATTTAACCAGGACTGGGTTCTCTGGAAAAATCCGCCAGATCAGCAGGGAGAACTGCTGTTTCCATGAACTACAAACTTATTAAAATCTGGAGTTTATTTGTGGTCGCGCCTGTCACGCTGTTGGTCTGGCTTGCGGGTTGCGGTCAGCCGGTTGATACGGTTCGTCATGAATCAGACCAGCAAAGGGTATGGCAGGTGCTGACCGCCCGCGGCGAATTTATTTCGTTGCAGGAAACCCTTCTCAACCCACCATTCAGCACAGAGATTCTCGAGCTCGCTCCAGAAGGTTCCATGGTTGATTCTGGTCAGGAAATCGCGAAACTGTCGCCCGGCGACCGCAGCGAGCGCTTGTTAAGCCAGAACGCCGATCTTGAACAATATAGTCTGACTGTCGATCGTGATCGCATGCTGCTTAAGATGATTGCAGAATTTGAAGCCAGTAATGCCAGTATTGCAGCAGTTGAGCTTGCCGCAAAGCAGATAGAATACGAGAGGGCCGCCGAGATGCGCGACTGGTTGCGGCTGGTCGAACTCAGCGAATCAGTCTCAGCTGCCAGCGTGCGTATGAAAATGCTTCGTCTGCAGATGACCGCTGCTGCCAAAATGGCAGAACGCGGTTTTGCTTCACAGCAGGAGGTCATCGACAGCGAAAAGGATCTGGCAGTTGCCAGCATTGAAGCTTCTCTGACCACACGCTTACTGCCTTATATCGAAGAACATGCCGATCAGCGAAAGCTGTTCGACGCTGATGAAAACCTGACAAAGGCCCGGTTGTCGCATGAACTGGCAACCTGGACGTCGGTGAGAAACATTGCAGATTATGAGTTCAGTTACCAGGAAGCTCAGCGCAAATACCATCAGACTGCCTCAACTGTAGCTGATCTTGAACAGCAGATTGCTTCACTCAGTATCAACGCAAAATGTGGTGGATTACTGATTTATGGTGATACTTACGATGGCGCCGAGATGGTCAAGACCAGAGTCGGCGCGCAGGTTTATCCTGGTATCAGTTTCTTGCGCATCGTTGACATGTCGCAATGCGGGCTGGGCTTTGCCATTGATCAGCGCGATGTTCTGGCAGTATCTTCTTCGACACAATTCTATTTCAGGGCCGACGCATTTCCTGAACGCCTGTTGTCTGGCAGCGATGTGCAGCGGGTGCCGGTCGCTCTCGATATTCCCCGTGCCAGGCCTGATGGCAGAACTCAGGTCTCGTTCAAGGTTCCGGTTGCATCTTATCCGCCGGGGTTTATGCCGGGTTTTTCTGGCAGTGTGTACTGCTATGATTTTGTCGCCGAACATCTTGCGCGTTTTTCTGGAAAACGCGAGAGCAGACTGGTGCGTCGCCCTTTCAAAAGAACGATGAGCGTGACCGGTGATGTTAAGACAGCCAGTGCCGCTCTGGTCGTAAGCGCGGTTGAGAGCAAGATTACCCATCTTGAAGATGAGGGAAAAAGCATCGAAGCCGGTGCCGTAATTGCCACCGTCGATTGCGAAGAGATCAGCCAGAGCGCGCGTGATACCGAAATCGAGCTGACCAAGAAGAACGAAGAGCTGCAGCTTCAGATCCAGAAGAATGCGCTCGAAGACGAACGCCTGTCGCGGGGTCTGAAAGTGCGCGAAGGAGCTCTTGAAGTGGCACGGCTCAAGCATGTCGCTTTGCTCAAGGCTCGTGATGAAGACCAGATAATCGATCTGCAGCGCGCGCTGGAACTGCTCGATGCGCGCATTGCGCTTGCCTCGGAAAAGGTTGCGCATATTTCTGCATTGCGCAAACGAGGCCTGAGTTCTGAACTAGAATTTATGCAGTCAGAGAGCGAACTTGCTGCTCTGAGAAAAGATCGAGCTGTTACCAGTTACAAGCTCAAAACCGAAGAATCCGGGCCAACCCGGCGTTCAGTTAAGCTGTCTGAACTCGATGTGCGCAAAGCTGAACTTGAACTGCGGCGTGCCCAGCTCGAAGCCAGCATGAACGGGTTTCGCAACCTGATGAATCTCAAGCTGCTTGAGGCTGAAATCAGCAAACTCGAAATGACGCTCGGCAAATTACGTCGCGAAGTCGATTCTGCCAGTATAAAAGCACCTGCCAGTGGCGTGTTGATTCATAATGAACTCAACAAACCTGGCGGAGGCGTCGGCAAGGCGCGTGTTGGCGACCAGGTATATCAGCGTGTGCCATTTATGCAGATTGCCGATTTGCGCAACCTGCAGGTGCATGCCAAAGTTTCCGAAATGGACGTCAAATTCATCAAACCGGGTGATCAGGTAAAACTGGTGCTCAAGGGCGCTTCGGTGCGTTCTTTCCCGGGTTGGGTGAATTCGGTCGGAATGGTTGCGGTCACAAATTTCAAAGAGCGCCAGGACGCCGTCGTGCCGGTTATCATCGACCTGGTTTCGCCACAGAACGGCAAAACTCAGATCGACCCGGCCTTTCGCCCTGGCACCGCCTGCGAAGTCGAGTTCTCGCTTTACGATCTGCCTGATGCGCTGCATCTGCCTTTCGATGCCATGATTCCGCTGGCGACAGCGACCTGCGTGATGCTGCCAGACCGACGCCTGCAGCCGGTTGAGCTGCTGTTCAGCGATGGTCTCAACGGTGCTGCGCTCGCTTCGGGTATCGACGAAGGCACTGCTGTTCTCCTGATGGAGGCTTCGCATGATTGATACGCAGAAACTGCAGAGATATTTTTCGATCGGCGACAGCTGCGTGAAAGCGGTCGATAACGTCGATCTCAAGATCGCCGCCGGAGAGTTTGTCGCAGTAATGGGCCCCTCCGGTTCCGGCAAATCGACTCTGCTCTACGTGCTCGGTGCCATGGACCGGCCAACTTCCGGCAGTGTCAGCATCAACAACCGCCGGCTCGACCTGATGAACGATCAGCAGTGCTCTGACTTTCGCAATCGCGAGCTCGGCTTCGTTTTTCAGTCTTTTCATCTTCTGCCGCGCATGAACCTGATTCGTAATACTGAGTTGCCGATGATCTACGCTCAGGCCGAACCGGCAGCCCGCCGCGCCCGGGCTGAACAGCTGCTCAAGGCCGTCGGCCTCGGCGACCGCATGGATCGTCTGCCTACCGAGCTTTCCGGCGGTCAGTGTCAGCGCGCCGCGATAGCTCGCGCGTTGGTAAACAGCCCAAAGCTTTTGCTGGCTGACGAGCCTACCGGCAATCTCGATTCGCATACCGGCCTCGAAATCATCGGCATCTTTCAGGCACTCAACCGCGCCGGCATGACTGTCGTCATGGTCACTCACGACGAAAACATGGCCGAACATGCCGGTCGCATCATCCGCATGCGCGACGGCCGCGTCGAGCATATCGAAAAGGTGGCAAAACCTCTGTTGTCGCAGCTGCCCGCCGAAATCGAAAACTCATTGCGTGAGGTGTCAGGTGCAGCTTAAAGAACAGATAAACACTGGCCTGACCGGGCTTTTCGACCATCCGTTCCGCACTTTTCTGACCATGCTGGGCATCATTTTCGGCGTTGGTGCTGTCATTGCCATGGTCTCGATTGGCGCCGGCGCCGAGCGCGAAGCGCTCGAAGAGCTCAAGAAGTTTGGCGACTCGAGTATTCGCGTCAGCTCGCTCGAAATTCAGGGCGAGCGTCTTGCTGAAGCTCTCAAAAAGCAGACTCGCGGCCTTTCTCTCAGCGATGTCTCGTATCTGCTGTCTTCCTGTCAGTTTATCGATCTGGCAGTTGCCGAAAAAATCGATGAATACGGTCTCTATGTGCTCAACCACAAGCCACTGGTCAAGATCGTCGGCGTTGGTGATGGATTTATGCAGGCATCACGCTTCGAGATTGCTTCCGGCCGCTTCTTTTCATCTGCTGAGCAGGAAAACGCCGCCCTGGTTGCAGTGCTCGGCGCCGGCGTTGCGAGCGAGGTCTTTGGCGATGTCGAGCCGGTCGGGCAGACGATTCAGGTCGAGCGCATCAGACTCAAAGTTATTGGTGTCATGCAGCCGCAGGGCAGTGGTTCCGGAAAACTGGCGATCAAGCGCCGCGATCACGATCGCGATGTTTATCTGCCTCTTAAAACCAGTCTGCAGCGACTCGAAAAGTGGCCGGTCGAAGATAAAGACCAGTATCACGAAATCAACAGCATCTGGATCGAAGTTAAGCGCGGTTACGATCTGCTGCAGGCCCGCGACATAGTGCGCAGCATGATCAGGCGCCGCCATTCAGAAATTGACGATTTTGAAATTCAGGTGCCACTCGAAATCCTGCAGCAGAGCCAGAAAACTCAGCAGCTCTTCAATCTGGTCATGGCTCTGATCGCTGGCATCTCTCTGCTTGTCGGCGGCATCGGCATCATGAACATCATGCTCGCCTCGGTCAACGAACGCACCCGTGAAATCGGCGTTCGCCGCGCTCTTGGCGCCTCGAAGCGCGACATCGTCGTGCAGTTCCTGGTCGAAGCGACGCTGATCAGCATTCTCGGTGGCCTGATCGGCATAGTAGCCGGTGTCGGTATTTCATGGCTGATCGCCTTCTACACCGGCTGGACTACCGCCGTGCCGCTTTCGGCAGTATTGCTGGCCTTCTTCGTCTCGATCAGCGTCGGCATCATCTTCGGCAGTTTTCCGGCCGCCAAGGCTTCCGGACTCGACCCGGTCAAGGCCCTGCGCTACGAATAAAGCCGAAGAGTTATCCGCCGATTGCGCTGATTGTCGCCGATAAACCCGAAACAGCCAGAAAACTCGCACAGAGCCGCAGAGCCACAAAGATAAAACCATCATTGCGAAGGGCGAAGCCCTGAAGCTAATCTGTTTTGCCAGCCTGCTGGACTGCTACCGGAATCTGCAAAAATTTTGTTGCAAATTTTGCCTGATTTTGCTAATATATAAAGACAAACCCGCTCGGGTGGTGAAATTGGCAGACACGTAAGATTCAGGTTCTTATGCCCGCAAGGGTGTGGGGGTTCAAGTCCCCCCTCGAGCACCGCAAAGCCCGCCTTCGGCGGGTTTTTTGCTTTTATACCGCCTGGTCTTGTCATTTCGACTTCGATAGGTTATGATTAAAAGTGAACTGATAATTCATTTTTAATATGCAGATTTTAAAGAAATCGGTTAAGCTTGCGATCGAAAAGACAGCGTTGAAGCTGTTCTCTGCCAGAGGGTATGACAATACCACCATGGCAGAAATAGCTGCTGCCGCCGGCGTTTCTACCGGCAACATCTATCGTTATCACGCCAACAAAGAAGAACTGCTCTATGCGGTCATTCCGGAGTCTTTTGTTGAGATGTGTCTGCAGACGATCAAAAGCAAAGTTGCGCTGGTCAGGGGTATGAGCTCACAGCAGGTTGCCGGTTCAAAAGAGCTCAGGCTGGGCAACGAAATGCTGATGAAATTCGTTCTGACCCATCGCCACAAGATTCTGGTTCTGATGCGTGAATGCAGTGGCACCCGACTGGCCGGCTTTCGTGATGTTGTCAGGCAGAAGATCATGGAGAGCGTTCACGAACACCTCGCCAGCCTGCCGGAGTCTTCGCCCGGGCGCAGGAATGAGCCAGACCAACTGCTGCTGGCAACGGTCTACGATAATCTGATGAACGCTTCAACGGCTATTCTAGCTGCTGATACAACTGAGAAGCATAGAAAAGCGGCTCTGGAAAAACTGCTTGATTATCATCTCAAAGGAATGGCAGCCATCTGCTGATTTTTTTTGCCCGGCCAAGCTTAAGTGAACGGTAAATTCATTTTTAAATGGAGGTTTTATGAAGATCACAGCTTTCAACGGCACGCACAAGACAGGCGGGTCGAATACGGCGATTCTGGTTGATCACTTTCTTCAGGGCGCGGCAGAAGAGGGCGCGCAGATCGAGCACGTAAGACTGGCACAGGCCAGAATTCAGCCTTGCACTGCCTGCAAGGCATGCTGGCAGAAGACTCCGGGCAAGTGCGTCATTGCTGACGACATGAGCGTGCTTCTCGAAAAATTCATCAGCTCAGACATTGTGGTGCTGGCTTCGCCCATCTACGCCGACAATATTTCCGGGTTGCTGAAAACATTCATCGATCGGCTTATTCCGGTTGGTGACCCGCACTGGGAATTCGACGAACATGGCGAAAGCAGGCACTGTCGTCGTCATGCAAAACCGACCAGGCTGGTAGCGGTGAGCAATTGTGGCTATCCTGAACAGAGTCATTTCTATGTTCTGCGCCTGTATTTTCGCAGGCTGTGCCGGAACATGCATCTCGAGCTTAGCGGCGAAATCTATCGTGGTGCCGGCGCACTGCTGTCAGGCGGTATACCTGAATTCGCCGGATATCTGGCCAGTTATCTCGATCTGGTCAAAAACGCCGGCCGCGAAGTCGTTCGCCATGGTCGGGTTTCTGAGCCGCTATCAGAAAGCCTGGAGACACCAATGGTCACGCTGCCCGGCTTCAATCAGCTCTTTCTGGCAAAAGTAAATCAGCTTATCGACGCCCATATTACGCCAAAGACCTCATAACTGCCTGGTGCAGTGAACTGATTTTCAGATTCGCACCGGCTTTGACAGTTTACGCAACATAGCGTATATTTAGAAAGAGGTGAAAAAATTATGACTACACATGTCAGGCATGGTCTTTATTTGCCGGCTGAATTGCTGGAAAAGCTGCGAATGATCGCTGCTGCCGAAAAGAGATCGATCAATCGACAGATCGAGACGATCATTCGTGAATGGCTGGCAAAAGAGAATAAGAGCATCGAGCTTTCCCGGGATGATCTGTTGCTGTTGCCACTTGAGGTAAGAGACAGTCTGCTTCGTCTGCAGGCAGAAAAAATGCAGAAGTATTACCAAAATAACGACGAATTCGCCGGTTCAGAAGGCGATCTATATGAATATTAGCCTGGCACAACCATCTCGTGGGGATATCTGGCTGATTAATTTCGACCCGACCATAGGGGCAGAAATAAAAAAAGTTCGGCCGGCTCTGATATTAAGCATCGATTCTCTTGGTATTCTGCCGTTAAAGGTTGTGGTTCCAGTGACTGGTTGGCACACTGAATTTGCCAACAATGCATGGCATATTTTTCTTGCTGCGGATGATTCTAACGGCCTGCAAAAGAATTCTGCTCTCGATCTGTTACAGATTAAAAGCCTCGATACACAGCGGCTTGTGAAAAAAATGGGGGCTGTCGATCAGAGCATACTCAAAGAGGCTTTAAAAGCCCTTTTGATAGTAGTTGGTCACGAATCGTGAAGAGAGTTCACCTGCGTAGGTCATCACTTCATCTTTGATTTGATTTTGATGTGATTGCCGGCGACCATGAAGTTTTCTTTGCCGTAATGGTGAATGGTCTGCGGTTGCTTTACTTTGGTATCGACCCAGGCCTGCACGACCTCAGCGATGAACATGCCGTATTTGTTGACGTTTTTTGTATCGACAACGCGGCACTCGAGGCTGGCGTAGCACTCTTCGATCAGCGGTGCCTGCACTTTCCCGGCCGGTCGGGCGGTCAGACCGAAGGTGGCGAACTTGTCGATTTTCGCGCCTGAGGAGTTGCCGCAGCCGATTGCCTGTTCAGCTATTGCGATGGTGGGAATGTTGATGACGCACTCTTTCGTCGCTTTGAGCAGGTTGAACGAGTGATTGCGGTCGCTGACGATAAAGCTGACGAGAGGCGGTTCGAAGTCTACCATCATGTGCCACGACATCGCCATGATGTTAGCGCGGCCTTTATGGGCTGTGGTGACCAGCACTACCGGCCCTGATTCAAGCAGACTGTAGACTTTCGACAGCGGAAAAGACTTTTTTGCCATTTTATACCCCTTCTCAGCAGCTTCGCTGATTATGCATTGCACTAAAGACAGTTCAAGACTTCCATTTTACCTGATAATAGCGCAAAATGCAGCGAAGTTCTCATTCAGCATTACTCGTTCGCAATCAGAATATGGGGAAGACTTGCGGGAGCTGATCTGTTATCATCATGAGCCACAGTGTTCTTGGAAATGAAAGGGAAATGATCGTGACGGTCTTTAAAACTGCGATAATTGTCGGAGCGACATCGGGAATCGGCCGGGCACTGTCCGAATTGCTGATCAGCCATGGTTGCCGGGTCGGCGTTACCGGGCGGCGGCGGGAACTGCTCGACGAAATTCAACCGCAGCATGGCGATAAGGTCGTCTGCAGGCAGATCGACGTCGATTCTCCACAGCGAGCCATGTCGGCACTCGACGCTCTTATTGCAGATCTGGGCGATGTCGATCTGATCGTAATAAGTGCTGGCACCGGCACGCCTAATCCTGACCTCACCTGGGAGCCGGAAGCAGCAACTATCGCTACCAACGTGACCGGCTTCGCCGCCATGGCTGGCGTGGCGATGCGCTATTTTCTCGGCCGTGGCAGCGGGCACCTTGTCAGCCTGTCTTCTGTTGCAGCATTTCGCGGTAGCCATGAAGCGCCGGCTTACAATGCCTCAAAGGCTTTTGTCAGTAACTATACTGAAGGTTTGCGAATCAAGGCGGTCAGGTCTGGCAAACCAATCTATGTAACCGATATTCTGCCGGGTTTTGTCGAAACCCGCATGGCACAGGGCGAAGGTTTGTTCTGGGTCGCAT